>JGI24021J15306_10013212_pt1 | contig 10256 bp, 5 predicted proteins | sample Ectturendosymbi1_FD_15306 | JGI IMG/M metagenome (IMG submission 15306) | reverse complement strand
GAGTCGCTAGAGCGAACAGGAGCGGAGATATTCATCCGCAAAGCCACGTTCGAATCAGCTGCTTTTTGCGAACCGCTTGAATTAACCTGGCTCTCAAAGTGTTAAGCTCCCAATACCAAAAAGAATAACCATGCGATCAACTTGAGACAATATACTCTACAATGCAACAATGTATGGACTGCTTTCAAAGTCAACAGTGTACAGTGAGCCCAAGTGATCTGCTTGCATTTCAAGAATAACATTCAGTCATATGAGAAGCTTTTCAATTTTTAATACTGGCAACCTCCTGACTAAGACCAACAAAAAATTGCTGTGGCATGGTGGGGAGCTACAAATGGTTTGACACAAAATGCCACAGTAGAAAAAAGTCAAGTCGTCAAATAGGGCAAACAGCTCTTTTGCCTAAAAAGTGCAGGCTATACCTTTTACCATTTAGAGAAAACTTTCGCATCAAATGGGTTTTAAGCCACATGATTTATTTTATCTTTGAGCCTTCCACAATAGTGCATTAGCAAGGAAAAGAGACAGATGGAATTTACAGTACCTCAGATCCACACAAAAGTGGCTGCAAATGAGTTTGGGATGCCACAGTAGCTGCCACATTTGTTCAAAGTAATGTAGCAGATAAGATAGGGCCTTACAGCTGGCTGCTAAAATCACACAAAAATATACATCTGTACGATCATATGTCTCAACCTAGTGTGGTGTATGCCATACCAATAGAAATTAAACTGATGTTTATGGACCTAATGCTGCTTTCGTTCTGGCTCAGCTTGCCCAAGGACTTGTAGGAATCACTCAGAAGTCAATAAGAGTTTCACCAACAGCTTTCATTTGTGGCGGTTGGTAGTAACTCAGCCAGTATTCTTGCATATGTACAGTTGTGCAATCCTGACTTAAATGTCATTTCATTCTGTGTTTGTCATTCTATGTTTTTGTTTGCTTGAGCCGCTTTATCAAATTCATCTAAGGAATTTATTTGCTATGACGCACCAATTGAAGTTGTACTACTAATGTTTATGGACCCACTGTTTTTCTTTCTGGCCAAGCTTACCTAAAAATTATCGGAATGACTCAAAAATCCTTACAGTATTAGGAGTTCCAACAGTTTCACTAATAGCTTTCATTTGTGAAGATCAATAAAAAATAAATGAGCATCCTGGCATGTGTGCAGTCCTGATTAAATGCTATCTGAGTCATTCTGTGTTTATTTTTGCTTGATCCATTTTATCAAGTTTAGTTTTATTTGTTTGCTTAATGAAGGAGCACCCTTGCTGCAATGAGAGCTTCTCAAGGCAAATAGAATAATGCAAAACTTTAAGATTTCATGGAGATCAACTTCAGTCCAGAGATGAGCATAGATCAGGACTGAAGCCAATTTTGGCCAGATCAGGACTGGATCGGACTGCAATTTTTTTTATTTGTATGATCAAGACTGGATCGGACTGAGAAAATTTCTGTTGTTTCAATGTCACTATTCTAACCACGGCTTCTTAAGATATGGCCTAAAACAAGAATGTGTAAGGGTTCCAGAAAACGCAAACCATGCTATATAACTACAAAAGAGAAGAAGGATAAATACAACCAAAGAGTGATTGACATAGAGAAATCTTCATTCAATCCCCTTGTCTTCACAACAACTGGAAGGATGGCACCAGAATGCAACAGAGTCAACAAAAGACTGGCAGAAAAAATAGCTGAAAAACGCAGAGAGCCATATGCACTTGTCCTAACATACATAAGGACAAAGCTCAGATTTGCTCTTTTGAGGAGCACCCTTGCTGCAATACAAGGATTTCGAGGCAAACGAAATGATGTCCACCTACAAGACTCACGGACATTGACTTCAGCCTACTTCCCAGGCCCACAGTCATAAAAAGCTGAACGACGGTGTCAATGACATGACACCTGTTACATTTGTGAAATAAGTAGCTAGTTCACATAGATAAGTTGTGACTTTCTGTGAAACTATATCTTAGAACTAAATACTTTTCCAATTTACTGAACATACATTGTTTTTCATGTACCTAACACTTACTGGAATAAATAATATTTACTGCTAGTAATACTGTGCAACCTGTTCATACCCCATGCATCTGGTTGGGAACAACTCATCCATGCAACCCACCCCAATATGTTCTGTGGGTAAATTTACATTTCTTCACGATTTGTATGTATAAACATTGTTTTCTGCCCATGCTACTTGTTTTTGTAATGAAATGTTGTATTAAAATGCCTTGCTCTCTGCCTCATAACCATTATTGCTGCTTGCTTCCTTCACCTGTATGCTTGCCTCACCTGCTCATCTGTGCGTGCCTCAATTCTTCATCCATTGCTTGGCCACCATCATCTGTGTTATGTTGATGTCTTCACCCATTGCTTGCCCACCTTCATCTGTGTTGTGTTGACGTTTATTTATTTATTTTTTGTACTTTTTAACATGATTTTTTTTGTGAATGGGAACCCTGAACTGAACTCTTAATGGCCTAATGTTTTCCTTTCCTTCTCACCTTACCTTACGAGCAATTTCTAAGCTAAATACAGACACTTTTGTAAACAACTTTCAGCAAGCAAAATGCAACACACCTCTGTGGAATAATGCAAACGTTTTGCTACCAGTGTGCCCATATTTGCTTTAAATTATACCAATATGTCAATACAAATCATTCAGCTTCACCATATTTCAAACAGCTGACTGCAGTGCTCATAAAACTCCTGTGTTAGTTAGGCGTACAATTCTTAATGAAAAAAATTTTCTCACATGCTGTACTACATTAATTTTGCACTTCTAACATTAAAAAAACATGATGAAAAATTGAAAGTGGGCTAGGTAACTGCAAAACTGAAGTGGCACATCATGCAAACGTTCATCGAATTTTTTGACTTTTTGCATTGATGAAAATCCTGTCTCCTCATTAAAAACAACATTGCAAAATATTATCCATGCACTTGTTTTCCTGCACACAAGCAACCAGATGGTGAGTTCAAAAAGCTCAAATCATGAAATGACTTGATTAAACCCAAAACATGCTGAATCCTGGATAATCTCAATAGCAATCTTCGGGCTTTTCTCAAGAGCTGTAAACAACACCACTAATGGAGTATTTTATTATAGCAATCAACCTATTAACCTAGCACTTGCGCATTTCAACTGCAGAGTTCCTGCGAAGACAAGGTTACAAATTTTTTTACAAAAGGCCAAACCTTCAGTAAAAAAGGGCCAAAAACGGCCAACAAAATTGCTGAAAAAAGCCAAACACTCCATTAAAAAAGGTCAAAAAAGAGCCAAACCCTTTGCTTGACAAAGCCAAATTTATTAATATTTTGCCTCCTCACCACTCAAATTCACATAAAAATACATCTTGTATACATAATGACAACCTGTCCTTGTTTTGATAATTTTGAATTAGACGTATTTGATGCAGGTAGACGTCCAAGCCACTTTATCACGTTTGTTACCATTGCAGTTGGATTCGAACACTTTCAGTGCATTAGGTTAAGCTAAATTTAGTTTGCTAATTATCAAAAGTAAGCCATTAAATGTGCGACCCTCATTAATATGTCACTCACTATACGGTGCTGGTCAAGATAGCGGCATACTTTTTGGCTCAGTAAGCCATTTGAGTTGAACATAGGTTCTAAACCAGCTATGTCCAACCCGTGGCCCACGGGCTGCATGTGGCCCAGTCAAAGGTTTTGTACGGCCCAGTTTAGATTTTCGCTGTAGTTAAAAGTCTCCTATATACTGACAACCTGCCCTTATATTGATTATCTTGTTTTTGACATTTTTGATGCGGGTGATCTTCAGTACCACTTTATCACGTCTGTTACCACTACAGATAGGATTTTAACGCATTCAGTACATCAGCTTAAGCTAAATTTAGTTTGCTAACAACAAAGTAAGCCATTCAATGTCCGGCCCTCATTAACATGTCATTCAATCTGCGGTCCTGGTTAAGATAGTGAAATAATTTTTGACTCAGTAAGTCATTTGGGTTGGACAGAGCTGTTCTAAACGAATGCCCACTTCATAAAAAACACAGGTAAAAACGATTCACAGCTAGTAGATAGAAACTAGTTCATTTTGTGTGCCGCTACAAAATGTCACATTTAAAAACTACAGCACAGGCATGGAATGTTTCCAAGATCATTCGGAAATGAAGAATTTCAAGAAACAATTTCCAAAGGTCAACTTAATTTGCCGAAGTGTAAGCACCACTTGTCATTTAGCACAGAGTTTGTTGAAGACATATAGTGGCAACATAAAAACAACTGTGAACACAGATTAGTAACACAGGCTGTTACGTTAGCAATATTAGGATAACAATATGAAGAGTATGTTTGGTTACACGCGATATCAACCATATGGGTTGTCACAAGCCATGCCAACCCTACCCTATCTCTAATGGTCTGTTACAATAAGCCATGCATCGGCAAACAGGTATATTATATACGACAACAGCTTGGCTTGCAAAGTGCAAGAAGGTCTGCACAACGCGGCAAGCACAATCGCACACTCACACTGCCTCGCTTTCACTTATAACTCACTTCACAGGGCGAAACGCACACACAGCGGACCAGACTTTCAAAAAAGGTGTTGTTGTTGACAGTTCAGCCTCAAAATATAGACATATTTTCAAAAACGGCCAACAAAAAAATTTTCAGCCAAACGACCTTTAGAAAACGGCCAAAAAAGCCAAACGGCCAACCCAAAAATCGTACGGCCAACCAACTTGAAATACGGCCGCCGCAAAACGGCCCATCTGGCAACCCTGTGCCTGTGCGAAGATATGAAAGCACGGTCATGAACAATGACCATCAGAGACAGTGTTGCCAGAATTCAAAATGGTGTATAGCCAAACTTCACAAAAATATTAGCCAAAAGTAGCCAAAATTCGCAAAAACCTGTAGCCAAAGATAACCAAATCTGAAAACTAACGAAAAACATTAAAAGACACTAAAAAGTGCAGTTTGTCGATTATATGGACTGCAAAAAGTTACTCTCTGGCGCATAGGAACCATGCGATCTTTGCAAAACCAATTGTAAAGGCAGTGGCTTCAGATGGTGTAGCCTAGATACTTATACTATCACACCTCACGTAAAGAGTATAACATGTATCTTCAGCATCCGCCATTTACAAAGCAACCTGTATTTACAAATGCAAAATGAAACAACTGATTACTGCTGTCAGAACTTTTTTGAAAATCAAAGTTTAACAAGCCACCATGCTGCCGCATGGTATAATGGGAAACGGCATTACGCTGGTGTTTATTAGAAGCATAATGTCTATTTATCTGCTCGATGTGCTCTGATTTCGCAGCGACAGAACAGAACTTGCACAAGGCATTCTCGGCATAACTATGCACTTTTCGAGTCCATGGTTTGAAACCGTTTACCCGGACACACACCAAGACCTGGTTAAAATTTCGAGACGAGACCGAGACTTAATCAAAAACTCCGAGGCTCTAGACTTGAATTTCGAGACCGAGACTCGAAACTTCAAAATTTGTGCATTTTGCCGCAATTTTTTTAAAACATGTTGTCATCACTTCTGACTAGAATTGTTTTTAAATTTCTGACATTTTTCCGAAGTGTTTTGTTTGTTTCTTACCTGCAAATAGAACAAACAAAAAATCGTTGAATTATAAACATTCTAATAAACCATTTCTTTGCAATATTCAAAGTCTCGTGAACCGAAACCTTCGAGACCGAGACAGAGACTCGCAAAACTGGGTCTCGAGGCGAGTCTCGAGACTGAGACGGTGAGACCAAGTCTCGAAGCTCCATCACTACTAATAAGATCAGCACGAGAAGCAACTAAGAACATTTGAGTGTTTCAGAACATAAGCTAGAGACCTCGCATGCATAAGTTGATGACTCATTTCGAATAACTTGTAGTACATTGTCCAGAATTTAACATTTCACAAACTACCTGTACAAATAGTGGTTAACAACTCATTGATCCACAGCAGGAGTCTCCAAACTTTCTTGCCAGAGGGCCACATGAGCTACTGCACAGCAGTTCGTGGGTCAGACATCTCGCGTTACGTAACTGTTTCAAAATAAGTTACATTCTACCAAATCAACAAATGTTTCGTAAATATATTGTTTTTTCATTATTGACAAAATGTCTACGCGGCCGGATGAAATGCCTTCATGACCTGGTTGGAATAGTTTCGCGGGCCAAATTTGACCTGAAACCTGTAGATTGGAGACCCTGATCTGCAGTATCTTTTTTTGCTTTTTTATCCGAAATTGTGCACAAATGTCCCATTCTTTCCATGAAGCTGTAAAATCTAATAGGATCACTTTCAACCATGTTCTATGGAAGAATTATATCAGTATTTATACAACTTAGGACTTTCCACATCTTTTTCCTGAGTAAGTAGATTCAGTGCAGTCCAGCATGCGTCTACTACGTCGACCTGTCAAGTGCATCGAGATGATCACTGAAACCTAAGCAAATAGAGGGTTTCCACTGGACTGAAACAGCCGGCACTGGTACATACAACCTACACAGCTGGAAAAATGAATTTGGGGGCAGTGTACTATATTAAATGGATTTTTACAACTTTTTAAACACTAATCTTATCTTCCAAAAATTCGTCAAATTTTCCGTCAAAATATTACGAAAATAGCCAAAAAATCCACCACCCGCCAAACGTGAATTTTACCCGCCAACCAAATCAAAAAATAGCCGAATTTGGCGGAAAATAGCACATCTGGCAACGCTGATCAGAGATGAGCGCAACAGGAGTAGAAACTGATTTTGGCACCATGGTGCCAAAAAGTTGGGTGGCACCATGGTGCCACTGCTGTACCAGTTTTTCTAATGGCATTGGTGCCAATTTTTCTAATGGCACCACCGATGCCAATTTTTCTAATGGATCTGGTCACAGTTTTTCTAATGGCACCGTTGCCAATTTTTCTAATGGCACCACCGATGCCCCAGTTTTTCTAATGGCATCGGTGCCAATTTTTCTAATGGCACCATTGCCAATTTTTCTAATGGCACCATTGCCAATTTTTCTAATGTCACCGGTGCCAATTTTTCAAATGGCACCACCAGTGCCAGTTTTTCTGATGGCATCGGTGCCAATTTTTCTAATGGCACCGTTGCCAATTTTTCTAATGGCACCACCGGTGCCAGTTTTTCTGATGGCATCGGTGCCAATTTTTCTAATGGCACCGTTGCCAATTTTTCTAATGGCACCAGTGCCAATTTTTCAAATGGCACCACCGGTGTCAATTTTTCTAATGATACCGGTGCAACTGCTTTTCAAAATTGGCAGCGGTGCCTATATTCCAAGGGCAGCGATGCGTGGCTGAGGCTTGGTACAATGCACTTCCGTGCAAGGGCAAGTGCTCACCGTGTTGGCTGCGAGTGATCACTCTTTTGGGCTGCTCTTTGGGTGCAATGTCAATACACATGGCGTGCACTTTGGGTGTAAAATATGTGCTCTGTGAGTGCGTTTCTGAAAGTTAGGTGCAAGTGCGGATTGCAGCATTCATAATATGGAAGGTAGGATGAAGTGCATTTTTGGGTTCAGTTTGGTGGTGTGTCAGGCCTATCTTTTATGGATGTAAACATGAATCTACTCCATTAGGGGTAGATAAGTAAAGGGAGTTGTGACCAGTGAGTTTAGGTAAAGTGACGCATAGGCTCAATACAGTCATGCAGAAGTAGAACATGTTATAAGTGAAAGTTTGGTCAAGTTTCAGAGGTGTGCATGAACTCGATTTTGGATCCGGACTCCTGCTGCCTCCAACATAATAGAGAATTGAGGTTTTGTTTGCTGTAGCCGGTGTCAAGCAAAATTTCTAACTTTAAGCCATGAGCGCATCAGATGTGGCCATGGAGCCAGAGTGCTGGGATCGACTCCAGCAGGATTCTACGTTTTCCTTTCGGACCCGGTGTCAAGAGAAATTTTTGACCTATTATTGTTTTCCAAGTATTTTGCTTTTCAGAGTAAAGAATAAGCTTTGGCGATTACTTTTTTGATATGTGCTGTGCAAATTAAAACATTTTAGTTAATTGTCAGATAGCCTACCCACAATAAGCTACATTACGGGAATAGCATTTCAGTTGAAAAACATTGGACTTAGCCTTAGCTTAGACGTCAATTATTTTTCATATTTTAACCATAACCCGACACGCTTACCTAAACACCCTAAGCCCTAATCATCAGTTTTCTTAGCATATTCAATATATAGAATGTTACTCTGTGCATGCTCACATGGCGTGAATGCAGAAATTTCGCAAGTCAGAAATTTCGCTTGACACTGGAGTTACTTTTCAATTTTGGCAGTAACAAGAGTCTATGTGGTCTTTATAATATTATTTCTGATATAAAAAATGCTTAACTTCGGTTTGAGCATTGGTAACAGGAGTCTGAACAGGAGTCGAATTCTCAAATTTGATTTTTGGATCCGGATTCAACAGGTTTGTTTCGGATCCGGATTCAAAAATTTTTGAAAGATCCGGCAAATTTCGGATTCGGATTCAAAAATTTTGGAAGAGAAGCAGAGTCAGAACCTGCAAATGTGACACCAGCCAGTAGCCACCAGCTGCCACCTCTGATGCCTACTACTTCACTTCTCTCAACCAATGAAATACTGCAACACAGCCCTAGTTACTTTGAGCAGGAAACTAACTAGGCAAGCTATGTCCAACAGAAATAGCTTACTGAGCCAAAAATTATGTCACTAATTTAACCAGGGCTGCACATTGATTGACATGAAAACACCTTCAGCGCAGCGTGAATTCTGTGCTATTTCTCAATAGTTCCGAGACGGTTTTGGACTGATTTTTCTCAATAGCTAGAATCAAATGTACCTAACTCAAAAAGTACGATTTGCCTCAAATTTTCAGGAAAATGCATTATACAAGACGAACAATGGTGTACAATTTGACTGCAAAAAAACAGGCAAAAAAATGTGAGTTTTTGGCCAATTTGCATGAATTTTTCAGGATTAATGTATGCAGGCATGAAGAACATTTGCGGAAATTTTCGTTGCAAAAAACAAGTACGAAAAAATTATCACGTTGCCATTTCAATGATGTGTATAATATGGGTGGCCGGAGTCAGGGCCAGCGTTTAGCCGATTGTAGCGATTGCTTCCAATTAGGCCCTGCGCCAAATGGGTCTCGTGCTATGTCTATTGACCTACGCAAGCTTATGCGGAACCCACAGTTTTTGGGAGCCCACAGCTTTTTCGGGGCCCTACATCCGCATGGGGCCTGTTGCCAATGAAAATCAAAGTGAACTGCACGGTATTTTAACATCCTCATTCATCATAATTCATTCTGGAATCGTAACAGTGGTCATTGATTTTCGATGTGTGGTCTAGTCTTTTCAACAGCAGCTCGTTCAGGCAGAGGGTTTATTGAAGCTGTTTTCTGTTTCAGTTGAAGGTACTTTGTACTTCGCAGGTTATTGCTGTTTCAGCAGTTACTGCCACTTGTGTTCTGAAAGTAAATTTTGGTTTGTAATTGCAAATGTGTTCGTTATAATAGCGTTATGTATTTTCTCCGGTAATTTGTTTATTGCCCTCAGGATATACAACTGACCATCCCAGTGACCGTGGCATCCCGTGAAAGGAGCTTTCTAAGCTGAAACTAATTAAAACCTATTTGAGACCATTAATCCAGGAACAATGGTAATGGTTTATTGTTTCATATGACTCAGCCAACAAGCAGAAGCACCATAAAAGCCATCGCATGCAGTAAACCAACCATTAGCGGAGATTAGAGCAAATGAAAACACAATGGCACAATAGCTGATCAGTGTAAACAAAGACGGGGCGCTATGTCATATAGGATTGGCGAAAGACCGTGACCGTGGCGGTCATTTGGTCAACCAACCCCGTTTATCACTTTTTGACAAGTGCTGAGAAACAACAGCTGGACATCAAATAAGCATAATGAAAAGAAAAACAAAAACAAAAAAACGAATGAACGTAGAACATGGTGAAGAAAATGTACAGGTGAAACCGCATGCCTAAGTACACAGATGAGTGGATCGAATTTAAGTGAAGGACTTTGGTGCGGTTAGAATATTTTTAGCAATATAAAAAAAATAAAAATAGTAATAAAAAAGTAAAAAAGTTACAAAAACTAATTAATAAGGTACAAAAGAAAAAAAGCAAAGCAGAAAAAACAAAAGGTGTACTTATATGCCGAAGAGCATAGAATGTGCACACAGAAAATACGAAAAAGTAAATATACACAAAAAATAAGCAGAGTTACAGAATA
>JGI24021J15306_10013211_pt1 | contig 10258 bp, 6 predicted proteins | sample Ectturendosymbi1_FD_15306 | JGI IMG/M metagenome (IMG submission 15306) | reverse complement strand
CTGTAAGTTCGTTTCACCATATAGCAAAATAGGAAAAAATAGAATAAATAAAACCCCTCATACCATTCAATATTCTGTCTTGGTCGTGGCCAATTTATATAATTTTGCTGCTCTTTTATGTACAGTGTACAAATCAACTGTGCTCGTCTTGTAGGAGGTGGAAGTGAAGTAACCTCACAATCACCTTGAAAATTTCAGAGAAAAGTTATATGGACTTTTAACAGGTACCAGTAATCCTTACATTATAACTCTCACCAAAATATTAATAAGTTTGCTTTGTTAAAACGTTCAGAGAAAAACAAAGTCCCATGGCATTTTATTGATATCCCAACTACGGATCCGATAGCCGCTCCAAAGTTTCTCTGAAATTATTATAGACTGAGAAACCTTACCAAAGTGGTGGCCCTAGGGCCTGGCTAGCAAAGCCAGGCATAACTAAGCAGGTGTCAACTTTCACTACCAGAACCAGTGACGTTATGGGTTAATAGTGCTCGGAATGTAGGAGATATTGCGCCTCCTTGCACACAAAAAGCATCAGTCACGATGAAACCAAAACGACGATGGTAACCAAATTAAATCTATTTTGGTTTAACATCATTACTTTTGAAAATCTGTACCAGGGACAACGGCCACACTTGCACCTCGGCGCTATGCACCTTACCGGTATACATACTTGTAACAACAACAGTTTTTAATGGGTGGCGGAACCTTTTTGAAAGAGGGGAGCACTAGTGCAAGTCAAAAAAACGATAAAAAATATTTGTGGTTTGAATTTGAATTGGCAACTGGGACGTCATATGGAAATATGACGTTATAAATTTTGTAAGTATGGAAGCAATTTTATGCAATGCTTTTTATGCCTTCAACAGCAGCTATCCAGGCCCGTAGCTAGAAAAATTTTCGCCTCCCCCGCTGGAAAAACGCGTTGGGCATAATTTGAAACTATTGGAGACAGTTTCAAAATTTTGGGCCTCTCTCAGAAAACTCTTAGCCCCCCTGGCATCGCAAGCTGGTTACGGGCCTTCCCATATCTACACCCGGGGCTGAGCCAGGGGGGGATTGGTGCGACCGCCGCCCTTAAAAACTTACGAAAGTAGCTTTCTTCACCATGATTTTGTACAATTAAGAAAACAGCATTGGCGATGTCAAGCCACTTTACCGTCCACTGTTTTGTCACAGCAATGTTGTGAAGTATACTTCATCTCGCTTACAGTAGTGAACCCGTAATGAGGTTTGACTACCTAATGTTACTGAAATTGGACTAATGTTACTGAAAATAGACAATTCTTTTAACATAATACTACCGCAATTTTTATAATCGGTCTGATAGGTATGTGCCAGCAGGCCGTGGCCGGGTTTCAGTGTTCTGGAGAAAACGCATTTTTAGGGGGAAAATATTTTTGTTTTTATTAAATGTTTACAACACACTGTAACATGACAAATGCCAGTGTGAAAGTTCCTTAGTACACTTTATTTTGTAACAATGAAGTTAGATTTTTATGCAATGTGCGGTAGTTTTGCGAGTTGGCGCAACAGTTGAACAGATTAAAACCAAGCATTTGCAAAATTGTTAGTTTCGTCGTTTTTGGGCCAAATGAATATCTACATAAATATAAAAGGAAATTTTCTGAGGACAACGAAGTTTGGCTGGGAACTGCCCCCGATTGCCCACCATCAGTAGTGGTCTTAGTGAGTGTGCAGGGTGTGCAAAATGGAGGCCCACATTTTCAATTTATGCATTTTGAGGGGCCCCCGTTTTTAGGTTACGCGCTTTCAAAAAGATTTGCGAGGCCTATTAGTCTTTGGTTACACATAAATAGCCTGTCTACTGAGCATTCAAAGGACAAAGGGCCCCAGACAAATAGTAATATCGATAAGGTGCCCAATACTCTTCAAAAGGACATGACCCCTCAATCAAAATTTAAGAGGTTTCATGTCAATAATATGAAGCCCATACTTATATAAATCAATGTGTTATTAGTTGCAAGATTTAACTGGTAACCTACCATTCTTGCTTATAAATCTACTAATTGCCCAGTGTACATATCCTTAAACAAAGTACCTTGCACAGAAACCCATTGCAATATACTTAATGTTTAAGCGCATAGCCTACCAAATATTTGTAGTATTGTGATATTAACTTGTTCAAGATTTTACTGCCAAACATGTAGTGGTTGTAGCTTATAAACGTCAAACCAACATTGAAATCTGATTAATATGTGTGAGTCAATACTGCATATTTCATTCACTCCAGTCTAACCATACAAATTATGGTTGGTTTGTTCTTTCTCAAACTATTTACTGGACATGAAAGGCATGTTTACCTGTACCCTTGGATATTGAAAATCGAAAAACAGTAAGTTATTACCAAGCTTAAACTTGGCTCTAGGGCAGTGGTTCTTGANCATATCTTACCCTTATATCGAACAAGATTACCAGATTTACCCCCAATACACTCAATGGTGCTCATTTATTGAAAACACCATATTAACAAACTCNTACAGTTTAGAATGATTTATNAAACCATGCATTGGTTGCAACTTATGGTTCAGTAAATTTACCCCCTTGGAGGAAAAAAGTTACCCAGGTTAAAACCCACTGCTCTGGGGTAACTCCATTGTTCACACAATTATGTGAGAAACTGGTTTTGCTTGAAAGAATTATATTGTAAACATCAATGCATTTGTGTATACTTGCATGGTCTGCTGTATGCTTCAATAGCTGCTAATGCAATGTTACTTCAATTGGTTTCAGTTTCTTTTAGAGTCAGAACTAAATGTTTTAATGATTTGGGGAAGCGTTCCTTACTTTCTTGAACCATTAATGTTTTCCTTTGGCGTATACCTGCAGAGATTTAGACATAAAATATTGGCAGTGTTAGTAAATTTTTTTCATGCATTATTTAATTATCCTTATAACAGGATTTGTTAAGTTTTTGCGCAAGGTGAAAGTTTCCACTCACCGTATTGATGTAGTAGTACTTCAAAGTGTTTAGTGATTTATGAGACTGCAATAATTTGTAAACATACAGTATTGGTTGATTCCCTATTTTTTATGCAAGACGAACGAATGAAGGTGGATATGCTAAAGCAGGGTAAGACCAACCTGTCGAATGATCTCACCGTGCCCATTAATCAATATACCATTCTTCTCAGCGGAATCAGCATGAGCTTCAGATAAGGTATTCAGGAAATGAACAACAAATTACAAATTCGCTCAATTGGTGACATGACCATGACCATTGTGGGTCATTGACTATCTCCATTATTTAGGTTTGGAGTGTTAAACTGGATATTTTCAACTGTCAGGAAGGCAAGTGACAAGCGTATTTGTAAAAGTGCAAGTGGAAACATTTAGATTGTTTAAATTCAGGAAGACGTGGCCAAATCCAAATTAGGCAAAAATTTCCAGAAATTCTCACAAAAGGTCAAACAAAATATTTGCAACCAAACCGAACGGTCAAATGTTCACAATAAAGACGCAAAGCTATCCTGTTCTGAATTTTTTGTCTGCCCATTTAGGTTAAGAAGTCCTGGGGTGTTATATTTTGCTGTATGTTGTATGCCATTGTGTTATTTGCGTAGTGGAATGTAAGTAAAAACCACATACATGAACTTCATAAGGTGCACATCCCAACATGGGCATGATAGTGAAGAAACCATCCAGCCTGACTCTCTGGAAACAATTTGCCCCATAGATGGTTGACAAGGCTCTCTGCAGTGATTTGGAACAATTAGCCTACAGATGCACGTGATTTATGTTTGTCTTGCAGGCAGTCTATGTTTCCTGGGCCTCCATATTGCTTCACCTCTACTTGAGCTTAGAATCGTTCAACAGCTCATTGCATTGGCTCATCATGAGATGGTATGATGGAAGTGTTAGATTTGTAGGGTGAACTTAAAGTCGCCTACTACATCATGGGCGTAGCCATGACGCATTTGAGCCATGTCCTCCAAAGTATAAAATTTTTTGCAAGCAAACTCCCGTGACAGGGGCATCCAAACTTTTTTACACAGGGACCCCAAATTGCTAAAACCACCTGTGCCCACCATGGCTGCGGGCGTTTGTACCAAATTCTTAGAGCAATACAATGAGGTTGTTTGCATTGGTTCCAATCATGCCAACGTAACAGGGTAGAACGTGAAATGAAAAAAATTGATGTGATTAAACTTCTACGCTTTCATTAGCAAAATCAGGGAATCGTTGCAGATTACTTGCCATATTTGCTAGTCAATAAAGACCACAATTACAATGTGGTACTGGCCCTTATGTTTGAAATTTGATAAAAATTGCGGCTATACGTGATTGCATGCTACGGCTAATTGCAGCCTGAAGCAGGATCTACTTCAATTTGGATGGTCACTTTTGGTTGGACTGCTGAAAACGTCCAGGGTGCCTTTCAGTGGGAATGTAATTATCAGCACAAAACCTAGGTTACATTATCCCCATGTGTAAGCAGAAAGGCAAAAAAACTCTTTGGAGAATTCAACAATTTTAATGTTAGACAGCGTGGAAACTGATTTTTAGCTTCACAAACAAACGTTTATTCTGAGGTTTATTCAGAACCGTGTGCTTGTTCTCATCGCATGTACGTACTTTTGTAAACTTCCTGGTTATCATTTTAATAAAGCATTTACATCAGTGCTCTTCAACCTTTTTGTTACCGTGGAACCCCTGATATACTTTCGCATTTGTCATGGAACCACCATTAACAAAAATGCAAAATACACGAATTACTTGCAAGAAAATTAAAATTTTCGTTATTAGACACTTCAACATAGAAACACTTATTACAGAAGTTAAAAAGCAAGAAATTAAATGACTCGGTTATTCTTGCCAGAACCGTAGCCAGAAAGTCGTCAATATGTTTGTGCGGCGGAGCTTTACATTCGTGCAAGGGGGCTTGACATTCAAATTTGACCAACATTCCATTAATTCATAGTGTTTCATTTTTGAATATGGGGCGCTTGGAGCTTTGTTTGGTGGCTAAACCCACCAAAGTCCCCGTGGCGATGGGACTTGTCCTTGCATTTATGGAAGGTACTTGCTACACACGGAATTTGGCAAAAAGAACCCGTATCTAAAGTACGTGTCGCCCTATTTTCTAACTTTGGCAATTAAATTACATTTGGTCCACATNGGATTAGGTACGTCTTTCACATTTGAACTACGTTGGTCATTACCGTCCACACCTTCGCTGTTATTATTTCACTTCACATAAGAAAACATGCTAGTTTGCTTCATCTGGCTTGACTAGATAGTAAAAAGTTGGGTTTCACACTATTTTTATTTTATTCCCACGAAGGTTGAAGAGCAGCTTTAGTGTGTGACTCGTCTACTCTCTACTACTACTAGACTCAGGCTGAGTCTACTTTCTAGTTTCTGCTCAGTCTATCTATTCTACGGTGAACTGTAAACCGGCAACATCGTATAACAGTGATGCAACAACAACGTTCTTCTTAATTGCGGAACAATGAACAACAAGTGACGAAACAACTGTCAATATTTCTTTTTCCACTATCTGCACTCAACCTCATGTATAACCAACCGGCCTACTTGGAGTCTGAATGCGGTACGGTGATCTAAAAAAATTCATATGGACGCATCCACATACTGAAGCAAGAAATCTTTTCCCTAAGTAAAAAGAGGAATCCTCACGGAAACCTTAAAACTCACGGAACCCAATCACATGTTTTGGAATGGATTATCGTAAATGTAGCAGCAAATCTCTCTTGTGATGATGCACCGGTCAATTATTGCTCTCTTTGACTGTTGTGTGACCGCTTCGAGGCGCATACCAGAGTGTATTGTGGTAGGATCTTCGGTAGCATTTCGTCTTTCTTTTGCTTAGTGGGTGCGTAAGAGACACTTTGGTGTTCTATGTCGTTAAAGTGCATACAAAGTAGTGTAGCAGCACTAGCAATTCGCATCGTTTCTACCAGTAACGTAAGCGTTTGGTTGGGGTTAACCCTCCCCCCCCCCTTGAGCTTGATATTTTACAAAAACTTTATTTCCTGCGCAAAGGAGATTAAGTGTTTTCACATACTTTTTGCTTGTTAATTTGTGGACTTAAATACCACGGAATGAATATGCATGCAAATTTCAAGGAACATTGTAAATGGGCCAAAGAGTAATAATTAGGTTTTGGTGGGAATCTGGGTTATCGTTTGCATCCAGAAACCACCTCATCACTTTTCGCAGACCTTTCGTCCATTACGCATGTTTAAGATTGTGTTCCGCGATAGTTCACTTTATCCGAAACAATCAAGGGCGTACGCAAGGGGTTTGGGGTTACCCCCTCCCCTTGAGCTTCATATTTTACAAAAACTTTATTACCCGCGCAAAGGAGATTGATTAAATGTTTTCGCATACCTTTGGCTTGTTAATTTGTCGACATAATGCAAATACCACAGAATTAATTTGCATGCAAATTTCAAGGAATATTGTAAATGGGTGAAAATGTAATAATTAGGTTTTGGTGGGAATCCGGGTCATCGTCTGCGTCAAGAAACCATCTCACCACTTTTTGCAGACCTTTCGTCTACTGCGCATGTTTAACATTGTGTTCCACGATAGTTCACTTTATCCGAAACCATTGCATTTGTTTTGTCTTCTAAGGCTGATCAGCGCAAGCGCTGATCCCATTGGCTACATTACCAATTTCTGTATCATAATAGAACTGTTGCACGAGCTCAAAAACAGCAGTTGTTAACATAGAAGCATTCAGGCATTTGATAATGTTTCAGCAGGGAAAAAGGAAAACTAAAAGTTTGATGGACTTCTATTAATAACACAAATTCGAAAGTTTTCTTGCGTCCTTTTGCGCATTCTCAATTCTTGTGCAATTTAGCAAGATTCGATCTTTCAGACGGGGTTTACGCCAGACAGATCAGCCGCACTTTTTCTATGCTCGACTGCTCGTATTCGACAAGACATTATAGCGCAGTCTCGTTTTGTAGTTGTAAACTGCGCTGACGCATTGATGAGTGTGTTTCAATCTCCTGTTTTAACGCTCAGCCTGATATTTTTGCAGTAATGAACTGCTGTGTCGAAGCGTTGAGTGTATTTTCTTCCGATATCCTAACTTGGAGCGCTAATGGTTTATATTCAGTCCAATGACACATAAAATGAAGGGAGTGGATGCAGAAAAATATGCATATAATGTCAACAAACTTTGCCAAAAAGTTGGTTTGGAAACATGAATATGACGTCAAACTGTGACATCACAAACAGCCCACACCAAACACAAATGACCACCATATGCCACTGAATGAAAAACCCCCTCATGAAAATTTTCTGCGTACGCCACTGCGTTTGGTAAGTTATTTTCCTGTTTCTACTTTATTTATGCCTTGTTTTGTGATTCATTAATTCTGTGTTCATTTTCTTCAGGAAACCGCATCAGCACGTACGGATCTCAATCTTCCTTGACATACATCTGTTATCGTGAGCGCAGACTGTTAGAAAGATCGAATAAACCGGGCAATGTGTTAATCCACGTTTCGGAGTAAAACTGTGCAGCAGAGCTCAGAAACGAAGTTCTGCTGCAGCAGAAAGATGTTGATTCTGATACCAGTTAGGACCATTGTTCCAAAAATGTAACAAAACTTTTCACCTCAAATAACTTCTTTGCATGTCGCACCAACGACTTGCAAAATACATTATTATATTCACTAGTGTTTGTACTGTTACAATCGGAAATCCCGAGCTGTAAGTGCGCAAGGCTTCACAATGTGGCAGAGAGGAAGAAAGAGATCACACGCCGCGATCAATCTATTATTGCTTGTTCGCGCCACATACGACGTGTGTTTGAAAAGTAAGACTGTAGGTTCTGCGCGAGTTATGCGCCCGTTCGGAAATAGCGCTGTGCGTTACAATGTTGGTCAGCCTCTCATAAGTGTACAACTGCACTTTCAGATTTCTGTGTTTGCTCTACTCTCTTTTGCAGGCTTGTTTGCAGTTAGTCTAGCGTGGATCGTTGTAAAAAATCTAGGCCTACAATTTTTGCTGTAACACAGTGACCACCGAACAACGAGTCAACTTGAAATTTTTTGTTCGGCTTGTAAAAACGTCAACAGAAGCACACAGATTACTGCAAGATGTGCATGGGGATGTCACAATGTCGCACGCTCGGGCTTTCGAGTGACACATGAGGTTTATGGAGGGAAAGGAGGATGTGGAAGATGACCCCAGGTGCGGGAGACCTGCCACAAGCAGGACCGAGGAAAATGTAGAGTTTGTCCGCCAGAAGCTGCATGGAGATCGCCGCCTGAATGATTGCAAATGTGCTGCAAGAGGGCGTGAACATTCATTACGAAAGATCTGGGGATGAGGAATATCTATGCAGAAATGATTCCGATGTTGCCGAAAGAGGAGGAGAAAGAGCGGGGTGGGCAGTTGTGTCATGTCATCCTGGAACAACTCGAAATCGAAACGAACTTGCTGAAGAGACTAATCACAGGCGACGAGTCATGGATCTTTAAGTATAATTCGGAGACCAAGCGCCAGAGTCTTCAGTGGAAGAGTCCGACGTCGCTGAAGCCGAAGAAAGCAAGGATGTCCAAGTCCCAGATCATGGTGATGTTGATTGCTTTCTTTGATGGGAGGGGCATTGTGCACGCTGAATTCTTGCCACAGGGCCAGACCATCAAACTGAACATTTACAGGGATTTCCTGCGACGTTTGATGCGGTCAGTGCGAGAGAAGAGGCGACAAAAAATCATGGCTATTTCACCACGACAATGCTCCGGCGCACAATGTATTGAGCATCCAGGCATTTGTTGTCAAAAATACCACTGCTGTGCTGTAGCAATCTCCATACTAGCTAGACTTGGCTCCCAATGATTTTTCCTGTTCCCTAAGTTCAAGGGAGTCATGAAAGAAACGCGTTTTCCTGACGTAGAAGCCAAAATGGCCGTGACGAAGGAGCTCCGAGCGATCCCGGACAGATCCTTCCATGAGTGCATGCGGGCATGGCAGAGGAGGATGGCGAAGTGCACTTGATTTCGAAGAGGATTATTTCGAAGAGGACATGTTGTAGTTTACATCTTGTATTTGGAATAAAATAATTACGCTCTCTGTCTTGTTACTTTCAAGCACACCTTTAAGGATGTTATTCTTCACGCACATCCTGTGCGTGGTGAATCGCACATTCAACGTAACGACAAAAGAGAGGTTGCAACAACATCCTCTCCTTTTTCAACGAACCGCACTGATCGCACGTTCGTTTGTGAAGTCTGCACCTGGCACAAACTTCACATTCTGATCACAGCACCATTTTGTTGTGATCGGTAAGCCCGAGCGGCAAATGTGCACGCAAAGCTTCACACTGTGGCAGCAAGTAACAATAGAGAGCACACGCCACGATCACTCTGTGAATGCTTGTTCGTGCCATTTTAATATGGATGTTATTCTTGACACACATCCCGTTCGTGGTAAATCGCACATTCCACGCAACGCCAACGAAGAGTTTGCAACACTACTTTCAACAAATGTAGCATTTACCACAGTGGTGCAGGAGGCGGGGGTGCTGGGGTGCAATTGCACCCCGAAAGATGTTGATTTGTTTAAATCCGGGCAAAATCCCTGAAATGTTGGACAGAATCCATGAAAATCTGAGCAAAATGGTGCGCAACGTTGTTTCATTTCACAAAATGGCGCCCAATGTTTGTAGAAAAACACAGGAAGACTCTTTTCTCCGGAGGTCATACCAAAACAGGCCTTCATGATCTGTGTGGGACAAAATTTGCAGGCAAAGGTCGCACAAAAACGTTTCGGGCAAGTTTGGGGAAATTCGGGCAAAAATCCATCGCACTCCCACAAATTTGCCTGCTCCTACGCCTATGAGCTACCATGAAGATGTTATTTGCTGAGTCTGCATCGTTGAGCAGGTGGAGGTCACTTAAATGTGAAAATATTTGACATTTTTAAGTAGCTGATAGAAAAAAAAGTAAACATATTTTGAAAAACGTTTTCAAAGGCATGCCTGCATTAACGTGAACTATCATACAAATCAAAACTGAGATGATACACTGAATTCGAAACGAGCGTTGACCATGCAAAGGTCATGTTCCACAAATGGAACAATGGTCAATTTGGGTTAATTTTGTCAGTTTAATTTTGTCATTTGCATCCAAAACACTGTACTTGGTAGGGGTCCCCTATGCGTGTTTCGAATACACAAGGATAGTAATAAACTTAAAATGCTAACTAATACAAAGTCTACGTAAAATTCAAAAAAACATTTCATGTATTCAGT
>JGI24021J15306_10013210_pt1 | contig 10258 bp, 4 predicted proteins | sample Ectturendosymbi1_FD_15306 | JGI IMG/M metagenome (IMG submission 15306) | reverse complement strand
ACTAGAAGACTTGCTGAATCCGTAGAGGGTTTGAACAGCTCTCTAGCTCTAGCGGCTGGCGATTTATGGCCAAAAAAGGGCGAGCCAATATATTGGCTCCTGCGGTCGTTGAAGGGTTAAAGATTACTGATAACAATTCAATTACTCGGAGTAAAATTGTGGTGGTCAAGTAGCTTGTATCATCGAGGGTGGTTTATAAATGGTCTTCAGTGCAGTTGTTTATGCTTGTGCTTTCTGCAGCAGTTGCCATCACCCAGATTTACAGTTTTGATGGTTTTTACAATGTGAGCCTTCAATTGAAAAAGTCTGAAATCATGCATATTTAATACATTCAATTAGAAGAAATCTGTTTTCATCTCATATGTCAGATGTATGGTGAGTATTTTCTTGTTAGAAACCATGGTGACATACATAAATTGCCATGGGACCTTGGTTCTGGCTAATACAAATCAAACATCTAAGTCAGTGGTTCCTAACCTTTCATGGTTTGTTGCCCCCTTCCAAAGACTCTCAACACTTGTGGCCCCTGCTCATCAATGAAAATATTTAGTTCTGTTTGGCATTTTGCAATATCACAGCAGAGCTATTTGGTAAAGGCTTATGCTTGTGGCCCATAGAGAACCGCTTTGTGGCTCCCAAAAGGGGCTGAGGGTCCCAGTTGAGAAACCCTGATCTAAGCTGTTCAACACACCTTGCCAATCTTGGAACAGTCAAGCTATAATTTTAGAAACGGTGATGTTGGTGTTACTGCAAGGCTATAAAAAATGCTGTTCATTGTGAAATAGATCCATGTATTAGATCTACTGTTCATAAATGATCTATAATAAATACTATATGAGAGGAATAAAAGTTATCATTAGCTTACAGTTGTATTGCTGTTAATTGGCTGTAATTTGAAGAGTGCTTGAATTTGAATCACCTTTTGGCATTGACAAAACAATTTAATCAGGTTGTGTGGCAAGTTTTTTAAGGCTAGATGCATTAGTAAGATCTATGCAAGTCAGATGTACCTTTTCTGACTACACATTTAAGTCCTGCAAGATAATTGGTGTAATTATGTTCTTTAGTAAGATGTTGACCATGGGCATTGTTATTGCTTGGTTACATATCTTGAAAAGCACAGGTAATGTAGCCATTTTCAGCTGTCCTTGCTCTTTTTGCTATTGTGGTAAGTTTAGTTTCTTTAAGCTAGCAAATGTGAAATGGGATTAATTATACAACCATGGTAAATGTGGTGAATCACAATCTGCAGAAACATACCGTAGTTTTCAGAGCATAGGGTGCACCTAAAATCCTTTATTTTCTCACAAATTGAAAGTGTGCCTTCTAATGCGTTGTGCCTAATGTATGAATCTGGTTGTGCTTTCTCATCTAGAACCAATTGTATGTGGTAAACGGTGCTATTTATTTAATTGCTAATAAAATTTTTTTTGTAAACAGACCATGTTACGCAATAAACCAACAACAATTGCAAATGACATTTGCAAACCAAAAACAATTGCAATGGTTCCAAGAGTAGCTAGCACATACCACAGATCATTATACTCCAAGGGGCTCCTAACTACATCGGCACAAACTGAATCAAACGCATGCACAACTTTTATTTTATTCTATTCGTGTCTAGCAGATTAGGCGTGTGTGACAGATTAAACTCCCTTGTATGTAATGACAGATAGATTAAACTCCCAGTGGCGACTCTGGCACTCATGAGTTATTGTGAAAAAGTTGAATACAGTTTGACTTATCTAAGTTTTGCTTCATTAAATACGTTGTATAATCCTATGTGCCTTATGTATGAAAAAAGAACAGCCAGTATTCAACTTTTGATACTGCGCCATATCTGGTGTACCTTATGGTAAAAAAATATGGTTTTAAAATTTTATGTTAAAACTTTGCTTTTGCTCATTGATCCATTATACACAATACTACAGAAAAGAAACGGAAAGAAATGTTTGGGCCAAAATTAATTTTTAAGACATATCAAGGGGTGTTTGAGGGAAAAAATTGATTACGAAATGCTATATTAGGCTAAATGGTAAATTGGTAATTTGACTTACTATATGGCTTATCTTGTTGTGTCCAATTTTTAGCTAAGCTGATGTTAAAACTTTTGTCAGTAGAATCTGGTCATGTTGTGCTTTCCAAGTAATGGTAGTGGAAAATTATAAATGATATTTATGTATGATAAATCAATATATGTATATGTGACGTGAGCAATAAAATTGTCTTTTTATTGATATGAGGACTGACTTTGAAAACAAAGTTGAGTACTTGATTTAATGTGTTGGCAGTCAACAGCAGTAGTGTATTTTATGCCATTCGTACTATGTCACTATGTGTATGGTTTTCTGCAAGATGTATGGATTTTGCTGCCAGAGGTGTTGATACGTTTTTAAACTCTGTTTGCAAGGTTATTGTCTAAACATTATCCTAGTCTCAGAAGAGCTTCTGTTTTGAAAAAGTTAAGTATAGGATAAAATTGAAAACTCCATCAGAAACTTTATGTCAAAATATAAGATGCATCTACTTCTTGCACCAGGAATGTGGACTGTTTAGACAATTAGGTTTGGTGTTCAAATTTTGAACTGTCAACTTTGTTTAATGCTATGCAAATCCACATAGCGTATTGTGGACAATGTGAAGAATAAAGCCTGGCCTTCAGTCACTGAAACTCTTGAATAGAAATTTTGTAGAGGCTGGTCTAGTCTGTTTTAACACCAGAATTGGTTGGAGAACTCAATCGTTGCTGCTCTCCTGCCAGTGCAACTGTTATTACTACTTATATACTTTAGCTAAAATTTTGGTTAAAAGAAATTTGTCTTGATTAAAAAGTTACAAAATATTGAAGATAAGATGCTTCTTGATTAAGGATGTTATATACCTTGTTTTATGCTTGTGAAAAAGTATATAATATACCATGTGAAGTACTGAGTCAACAAAACACTATTTTTTTAGCATGAAGATCTACTGCTGATGTATATATATATATACCCCAAGGTGTATCTATATCGAATCTATGGAAAAGAGACATTTGCTGACAAACAGATCAGTCAGCTGAAATAACATATTTTTTTGTAGGTGCACCCCATTGCCGAGTAAAAAATTTAAAATCGCAGGACCTACCACCAGATTTAGAAGAAGAACCTCCAGAGTTAGATCAAAACATTGTAGGTAAGGCAGTGTGTTGTATTGTTGTGCCATGTTGCTGTGTGACAATTTTATTTTATTGAGTGAAATGTGCCTTGACTAGTTAAGCTTTTTGATTGAGGTTCACTTTGTGTAGTAAAACATGTTGCAGTTCTGTCAAAACAATTTTACTTCAAAGATGTGACAGTGCTAGTTGAACTTGAAAAGTTAATGGTTCGTTGACCTCAAGCATCATTTTATTGGCCATCAAAGTGGTTCATTTTCATAATGCTTTTCATAGGAAATATTAATCAGGCATTTTCTTTCTGTATGATGGTTTACCATCATTTAGAAAAATCATCAATTATGGAGTGAATTGAGAAGCTGTTAACTAAGCATTCAAATAGGTTTAGACAGATTTTATTTTTTTCAGCTGGTATCCAAACTTCCTAGACAATGCTTGTGATTACATAATATAACTTCTTTTAGAGCTTGCCTTTCCTGTTAACAAAAATATGTGCAGTTTGTTTCTGCATACTTTTTTAACTTTATCATGAAGTGTTGCAATGAGTATTTCCATAAAGTCTCCAGTTTCCTAGCACTTGCCTTTTCCTGATTGTGTGCCATTCGGGGTCTGGTACTGTCACCATGTACCACCTTGTCCTAAGAAAACTCATTAAACCAAATATTATTCCATCAAAATTTTAGAAAACTAGACTTGACGCAAAAGCAACATGTACAAAATGGAGGTAAGAAACATAACGGCCATTGTTCAAAACCAATATAAATGCAAGAATTTATAAATAGAACCCTGGTAATTAACAGGAGCAGTTGTGAATACAGTTCTTTTTTCATGAAGAGATGCACAAGGTGGGCCTAGTCGTGTACCACACTGAAGGCCTTTGTGTACCACAGTTTGGGAACCACTTTCTAAAGCATGTGTCTCCAAACTGCAGCCCATGGGCCAAATATGGCCTGCGAAGTCATTTTGTCAAATGATGAAAAAAATTACCAAAATTTTGTTGATTTGGTAGAATGTAACATATCCCAAAACAATCACATTACGTAAGATGCCCAGCCCTCAGTATGTTCTGTAACAGCTTATGTGGCCCTTGCACAAAAAAGTTTGGAGACCCCTGCTCTAAAGCATGTGCTAAAGATTCTTTGAAACACTTGTTACACTGTGACTTTTCTGGGAGAAGAGTGAATAAGGAATTTGTCAGGGTCTAACCAATTGTTTTTCCTTGGTTTTGTCTACACAAAATTCCTGAATTACAGCTTGCTGACAGTTGAAAATAACTTACTCAGAAATTGTTTCAATATATACTGAGCCATTTGAACAGCAATTTTGTGGAAGCATAGATGCAAGAAACATGATGTGAAAAAGATATGGTTCAGTTCTCAGCAAGTTGTTGCTGGTTGGGTGTAAGCAGGTATTTCCAATTTGTATCACTTTAGCACAGTGCATGTCCATTGTCCAATTGTTGTAATTGAAAGAACAGTTGAATACATTCTACGATTGATTTATATACATGTATGTCTCAGTACGTTCATGTGATGATGTAGTGACATTCCAAGCACAAGTTATGAATGATGTAAGCTAAGCATAGCTGACATTAAACTATATAAAACCACTGATTTTCATCAGCATAATTGTAAGAAGCCCCTTGCAAATGCATTATCAGTGGTTGTGTTGTAATGGACTAGTGCAGCAGCGACTCTGGCACTTCTTTTACTGATTTTTTGCAGTGATTAAATAAACTTGCTGAAAAGTAATAAGAAAAATATAAAACCAAACATACTGGTTGTTTTCTTTTTACGATGCAGAATATTGAAGCTGATAAGACAAATTGCTACCTTGATTTGGGTAATGGCTTGAACAGGTTTTGGAACCACTGGTCTAAGGCCTACTCAATTTGCATCTTGTATTCAATCAAGAAAACCTAAGTCAAGAAGCGATCGTTTCACGATTCTCATATTATTCCAATGTTAGTTTCCACTTAGTGATGTTGACAAACACTGGCAGAAAGGGTTCAACAGTGGTTCTATGCATTATGCATCATGGAAAGTGACAAGCTTCAGATTTAGATAGTCTTAGTGGTACTGTGTGCTTTGTCTACTTTTATGTGACAACCATCAGCAACAGTCCAAAGTTTTAAAGAAGGTTTTTGCAAAAGCTGTCTTGTTTAGCACATATAGCCTTTAAAGAGTGTGAGCAAACAGTTTAATTTTTTAGCCTTTAAGTATGATGCTTGATGTTCAGAAAAACCTTGATTTACTTTAATAGTTACTTTTGTATTTTGCTTTCTTCCAGGTTGGTATTACAACTTGTTGGTTGTTGTTATTTGTTAAAAGCAAAAATCACGTAGAAATTAGCAGAAGTGTCATGTGTACTTAGCATCAATTAAAAAGTGTGATTACACAGAATTACTGGATTTTACAAAGCATCCATTAAAAGTGTGGTTACACTGGGTATAAAAATACAAAAATTTTTAACACTTTGGCGTCCGACCGAAAAAAGGGATTTAAAAAAAACACTGAAACACGCGTGACTTTGCGCAGGAATTGCTCCGCGCTTGTATGGGTTACGCACCTGGTCGAAGCGTCAAAAGACGCAGCAAGTCTTCTAGTCTGCACTTGAAAAAAAGTTTTTTGTTTGGGAGATGTGGATTTTTTGTGAGTGACGTCATAAGTGGACAACTTTTAGGCCACCTTGGCCCACTTTACCTGTCCCTGGGCGCCAACCGTTAGATGGTAGTATTTCGCTGAAATTTTCATTGGAAACTAGGCTACAATCCGAGTCTTTTGATACTTTGGATGACTTGTTGGGGTTTCGGTTTCAAAAGTTATGATCTAAACTAATAAAAATATTTGACTAATTAGATAATTAATTTGTTTATTTTAAATCATAACTTTTGAACCACAAATGCTAGAAAGTCGATCAAAGGCTCAAAAGGCTTTGACTCGAGCCTAGTTTCCAATGAAGACTTCAGCGAAATACTTTGGCCTAGCAGTTGGGCCCTAGGCCAGGAAACATGAATCGAAATGACCCCAAAACTACTTCACTTACGATGTCACTCACAAAAAATCCTCACCCTCCAACCAAAAAATTTTGTTCGAGTATAATCTAGAAGACTGGCTGACCGGTTTGAGCCATTGAACAGCTATCTAGCGCAATTGGCGGAGGAGCTATGGCATTCGTAAGGCAACCAAAAACTGCTGTTTTTAGGTCGAAATCTAGGTACGAATATATCATACGCTGGCTCTCAAAGTGTTAAAAGCTTTGCTCAAGCATATGCCTGTTTGTTGTAGATGTTGAAAAGTGTGACCTCATGGTAAGACCATTCAAAGCAAGAGACAAGACACTGGTAGTTACCTGTTATGCTATGCATTGCAAGACTAAAGAGTCCGCTTGAGGAATTAAAAAAAGATAATCGATAATACTGATGTAGCTACTGTTGTTATACAGAATCTTAAGGAACTGCTGAGGAGCAGCTTCCAACAGCAAAGCTCTAACATTTTTTAGTCTTTCATAAATCTGTGCACAGCAATATACATTTTGGTTTGTTGGGTTATTTTGCAGGACCTAAAAATAACCAAAACAGGCATTCAGTGTATGGTGCTTCATCTTCAAGTAATCTTTTACTTCGAAGGGAATCTTCCCCAGCAACTGCTGGACTGTAAGTGATTGTTAAGTGTCAGTTTAAAGTGAAATTGTTATTTGGTACATGTCAAAGAAGTTTTCATGACTTCTTTTTTTGAAAGGTCAGTGCATGCGCTGTCTCAGCTTGTTTTAGTATCCCTTAGTAAATTAATATTGCTTTGGTTACCATGAAATTGGGCGATGTGTTGCCATGTCAGGAAGAGCTTTAAAACAATCCAAAGATTTGATGTTCTGTTCCAAAGCATCTAATGGTATAGCTTCAATACGTTTTGTAGTCTTCATATCATTTTAGTTTTTTGCTTCCAAGTGAAGATTTTCTTAAAAGTTTTTAATTAGATGCATTGCTCATAAACACCTGCCTGAATAATAACTTATATAGTTATTTCAATATTTACTTTTTTTGGCATTTTTGCGAGCATGCCAATACTTTTATCATTCATTGTAGTCAACAGTACTTGCTGATTTCCAATGTTAAACAGGAGTGTGTTATGTTGTTAGCCAGTGTTTGGGTGTTTGCTACTTTCTTTGGCTCTTTGCAAAGACATGGCATGACTTTAGCAGGTTCATTTGAATCATCAACTTTTTAAAAACAGTGTTAACTGACGTTCAGTTAGCAGTTGCAAGTTGTGTCGACAGTCAGTTGTATGTTCCCTTCATAAATCGATCGTTAATGAATGGATTTCTTCACATGTCGCGTATGTTTGTAGGCCTGTATCCTTCACACAAAGATGTTGTTGAACCCCCTTCCTGCAACTGAAAACGTTTTCTCTTCAAACCTAATATTTGCTTTCGAACAAGGTTTTCACCCCCGCTCTGCTTGTATTTGTTATGTGCTTCACATCCTTGCTTTACTTTGAATACTTCACTAGATTACAACCATTTCTGTGTTAATGGTAAGCTTCAACCTGCTCATGTCCTGCACTTGTATTTCGCTTTGTGCACCTATGTACTTGTTTGTAGTGGTTTTGGGCTCACCTTGTAAGTAATAGTACCAGCAAACGATTAGGTTGGAGCTGCTTGACACCAGCCATTATATTTTCATATTGCAAGATCTTAACAAGCTAATATTGTTTTGATCATTGTCCAGGGCATTCAGATTTTGATCTTGTGCTTGTTGATGATTTGTTGCAATTTCTGCAGTGTTGTCTTGCTGTGGCATGGGCTTAGTAAATTCTTTGGTTGTCTTGTTTCTGGCATGCAACTAACACAAAGTATGGCGTAATACTGAAAGAACTAATACAAACACAAACAGATATGTGGACCACAAAACTTTGAAAAAGTTGTGATTTGCTGATATATTGCTTAGTATGTGATCACTTGGTCCATATTGATCAGTTTGCATGTTTTATCTAATTTAAACTTACTGTTGTTGCAATTGGAACAAGGCGAATATGCTTACAAAAGTTGCAGGAATTTGTTAATAAATTTTTGATTACCTATTATTGTAAGATAGTCACTGGGTGTAGGTGAAGATGTGGCCCAGTATTTGATAGATGTTGTAACTAAAAATCCACCTGAAAACATTGTGTGGATACAAGAAATTGTTACATAGTAGAGCAAAAGCTTACTGGCACCAAAGACTTTGATATCATGGATAGTGTTAAGATTCTGGGACTTAGCAACAGGTTTGGAATCTGTGTTGACTCTGATGTCCTGACTAAAACAGTTCCACTTTTCTCAATTGGCACATCTGTGGTTTGGTATTTCAACGTTAAGAATGAACCCTGGTGTTTTGTTTAGTTCTACTTATAATTGTTTATCTAGTGGTAGCATTGCTGCATTTCAGATACTACAGGTGGATGCTGTTTCTCTACAGCAAGCTTCGCTTGTGCTTACTGCATAGTTTCTCATGATCAAGTTGCACTTGTTTGCAGTTTGCTCATTTTGATTCCAGCAGTGAGCTCAGTGTTAAAACTTTATTGTTGTACATTCATGCTAACGAGTTCAGTTTGCCTTTGGTACCAGGAAGTTCTTTGCTTGTAAGGTGATGATTTCCGATTTTGCCCTTGCGCTGTGGCCTTACTGCAAGCCACCATATGCTTCAGGTCAAACTAGAGAAAAAGTGCTCGTGCAAATCATTTCCAGGCAATCTCTTCACCCGCGTCATCTTTGGCAATGCGTTGTTGCGCAAATGCATTGTTTAAATTGCTGTGGATCTTATTATAATAAAACTTATATAATTATATAAGACGATGTGGTAAACTTTTTCCAAAGTGTCGTTGTATATCTGTGATAACGTGAACCAAAGTGGTTTACATGTTTTGAGTTCGAAGCTGAAGTTTTATGGCGCCTGTAGTCACGCGCGCAGATCAGGTCATTCTAAATTATTTATCCAAACAGACGACAAGCGGTGGTCCGATCCTAAGTCGGCCAGCGCTATTACCTCAATTAAATTCCAAGGCAGTGTAAGTGCGAAGCAAATCAGCGAATAGCACATGCAGCAGTAACTTTGGCGTTCCGTCTGCGGCGTATATTTTCTTTTTTACATGAGCGCCTGGTTTTCAAAAAATAGTTTAAGAAAGGCAATGCGTAGCTTTTCCCGGCAGAGTTGCTCGGTGTTCACTTTTCGCTGGCGTTGTTGTTACAATTCGGGCGAAACGTGCGCAGCTCTTGTATTTCACCTGTTTTTGGGTCCAGAAAGACTGTGATCATTGTATTTCATCGCCACTGCGTTGTCCTGCGGCCACGGCTGCGAAAAAAAAATTCAATGAACCTTTCGACTTGTTTTAAGCTTTCAACTTCGCCAATCGTCGGTCTGTGCAAAAGGCTGTCGGGAATTTTAACTGCCTTCCCACCTCGATAAATCATTAATCTCTTTGTTTGTTTATTCGAACTTCAACTCGTGTTGTTCATTGATCAAGTTTTTGGCAGCTTCATGTGCTCGTTGAGGTTGAAAATATTGACCAAGTAAAAAAGCTAGATTACGATTACGTTTGGGTAACGAGTTGGATATCACTGCGCGAAGAAGTTTGTCTACTGTATCAATCGGTAAAATGTTCTCTTTTCCGACCGGCATTTGTACTTAGCGTGGAGTCAAGTGCAGCATTGACTGTTGCTTTTGTGTTTGCATTTCTACGTAAGAGTTTGGTGTCTAATGTTCAGGCTCTTTTGCCTTCTGATTTCTCAATTCTGATTCCTCAGTGGTGTTCATTTTTTTGTGTTTCATGAAAGATCCTTACGTAATTTTTTGAATTGAATAATAATAATTTTTTATTTTCCCATTTTGTTTAATACTATTGAAGTTCCGGGAATCACAAGCACAGTTCTAACCGTACAGTTTACCATCGTACCCGATTTGCATGAAGTACCTAACTGACGTGCACGTTTGGTTTAGTTTTGTACTGATCCACGTGTTTTTTGTTTACGCTTATATTTTTTGGCGCACCATCTCGACTGCACGATGATCTTTGTCATGGCATGCTCCACCTCATTCATCATCGCATCGTGTGGACGTTTCTCGATCCTCCC
>JGI24021J15306_10013209_pt1 | contig 10259 bp, 4 predicted proteins | sample Ectturendosymbi1_FD_15306 | JGI IMG/M metagenome (IMG submission 15306) | reverse complement strand
AAACAGCGTTAGCGGTTTTGCAAGAACGCATAGCGTTGATAAAAGATTTGAGCCAGGGGGGGGAAACTTTGCTGAAGGTGGCCCATTAGACACCGTTTGGGTATGCAATAATTAGTTCCCAAAAACTCACATACGTTGCGTGTATACGGGTTTTGTCTTCGCTTGTTCGCGCCACATATGTGGATGTAAGTCTTCGCGCACACCCTGTTCGTGGTGCATCGTACATTCAACGACAAGCTAACCGAGAGGCTGCAGCAAAGGTACTTGAATTGCACAAACNTGATTATTTATAGAGCAGTGCAAAGCAGATATTAGATTATAAACACAAACAATACANGCATGGGCGTCCTCAGAAATTTTTTTCAGCAATAGTCAAAGTCGAAATTTTTCNTATCCTTTTCAGGTTGCTGACGTTACAATGCAATGGATGATCACATAACGCTTTCACCTTTCTCCACCCAGGCCTTACGAGAGGGANGTACGAGAGGTACATCGTACCGGGTCCAAGAGGTACTGGGGCCTGGGAGGATGAAAGTACCCATNATAAATTTTTCTGTAATCACACCCAAAATTACTTGTGTATAAGCTAGTTGACAGAGTCACAATTTAATATATTTCTAAGTCTTAGCGAGGCAGCTGTTTTTATCTATTCTGGTTACTATGGAAACAAGTTATAAGCTNCAAGTTTTAACGAGAAACCCAGAAGCTAGNGGGCCCTGTATCGTTCTTCGTACCCTCAGGTAAAATTTCTCTCAAAGGCACTGTCTACACCACAAAGAAAATGCCCCATGTCACGGCAACAGTCCCAAGAAATGCGCTTCGTTCGCAGCAATGTTTCCTTTCGCACCGTATTAAACTACGTGACTTACTGCTATTAGCAGTTTTTGTCTCACTGCATTACCTGCCACAGATGTCTGCGTTCAACAGCCACATGCGGTAAAACGCCTACTGTCGTAACTTGAAGCGAACATTTGTTGCCATGTTCTTGTTACGCTATAAAGGCCAATTTCATAACTATCCGCTCACAGGTTTCGCTAAGGACATGGGTGTGTGCAGAAATTTTTCCAGGGTGGGTGAACGTCAACATTTTGCTTATCCTTTTTAGGTTGCTGACGATTCAACGTAAACGGACCTTCACAGAGTCTATTCGAATAAGAGCTGATGATGCCTACTTCGTTGGCGAAATGTATGCTCTGTAAGATCCTAGTGTCTGATTCTTTGCTGAGAAAGGATTTCTTTCCATTAGACACTTGTCTTCACAAAACACTTTACCCTTTCTACACCGCAAAGAAAATTCCCCATGAAAGCATGCGCTCCATTGGCATCCTTTTTGAAATCGTATCCAGGTGGTGTGTATGATCGCGTTTGCCAAAAGGGTGTACTTTCTGTCATCTTTTAGAGCTTTTGTTGATTTGGGGTATAATCCAATATCACTATTATTGAGAATTGCAGACACCCGAGTCTGAATTGGGTTTGAACTATTCACAAGGTTTGGAGTGCTCGCATTAGTCTGTGCGGGTTGAACTTCACTTCTCAATCTTTAATCTATAATTTTATATACACTTTGGCTTTCATAAATGCTTTCTTTTCATAATGTATCTGATATCTATTTTTGAGCACTTTCTGCAAATAAGTCATAATTTAAGAATAATCAACGGTCAGAAAACATTAACGGTTCTAAAAAACGGAAGTTAGACACCGTCGCAAAACTGTTTCAAGCAATGAGAAGTAGACCTGTGTGTCAAGGGCGGGACCAGCTCTTCATCCCAGGGGGGGCAATTTTCATGAAATATCATTCGACGAATTATTGTGCTTATTCAACAGTGGTGCAGCTTTGGTATTCAAATAATTGAAATAAAACTTTTTGAATGAATGGTTAGAATATGAAATATCACCTTTATTCTTTGAAAGTTTCTGGAAATGTCAAAATTGCTATGTATTGTTTTGAAATTTTCTGGGGGAAAATAGCCCCCAAAGCCACTTGCGCACCTTCTGTGCGTTGATAATCACTGTCGGACAACTTGCTAAAGTTGGGACACCACGCAGGCTTTACGAAATAGCAGATGAATTATAAAAACTCGCCACAGGAAATGCAGCTCAGCAATTGCTAAATCAAAAGTCAGAATTAAACACTGACAATATATTGCTACAAACCTGCATAGACAACAAGTGTGGGGAAAATAAAAAAGCCTACATAAGCGTACTATAAGCTATTCGTTCAGGCACATTGGTGTGACTCAGATCAGACTCGCACTAGTAATGGATATTTCATAGTTGAGGATGCATTGCTACAGATTCACTCGTGCTTCTTTTAGTTTCACACAGTAAAACTACATGGCTTACCGCTCAGCAGTCACTGTCTTGCTCAGCTATGTCCAACCCGACGCCCGTGGGCCGCATGCGGCCCAGTCGAAGATTTTGTGCGGCCCAGTTCAGGTTTTCGCTGTAGTAAAAGCATCCTACATAGTGACAACTTGTCCTATTTTGAGAATCTTTAATTTGACATTTTCGATGCAGGTTGTCCTCAGGGCCATTTTTATCACGTCTGTTGCCATTGCAAATTCAAACACTTTAGCGATATTAGTTTAAGCTGAATTTAGTTTGATAAGATCAAAGTTAGTCATTCAATGTGCGGCCCTCAATATGTCATTCAATGTGCGGCCCTGGTTGAGATAGAGACATGATTTTTGGCTCAATAAGCGATTTGGGTTGGACATGACTGGTCTTGCTGCATCAGCTACCATGACGTCTGCGTTCAACAGCCACATGCGGCAAAACGCCCATTCTGTCGTAACTTGCACTGTTCTCAGATGGCAGTTACCTACAGCTACCAAATGGTGTCACGACATACTATAAGATTTTTCTAAAAATTTTGTTACAAATTTCCAGCTAAAATCTGCTAAAGTAGTGAAAGTCTGCCAAAAATCTGCTACGTTTGAGGTTATTAAAAATAAACCAGTAAAGTCATACATCAATTTTTGTCTTGCACTCACTACCAATGGACAAAAAGGGTAGGAATTGTCGGTCTTGGCCACCACACTTATCGGCCCACAATTTTCTTTTCGTCGACATTTTGAGCAACGTAACTGAAAGTTCACCTCATTTCTTGAATGACTGACAGGCGACAGTTTTTGACAATGTCTTACACATTTTCATGACATGTGTTTACAGAACAATGTTCAGCGATAAACAGACTGAGCATAGCTACTGCCTTATAACTTTCTACGGCAGGAGTTTGTAACACAAAACTTTGTTATTTGCATTTCGGAGCACGCAAAGAGTTCGTTAGCCTTAACTGAGTACTTATTGCTTCCAGCATGCCTTTGAAGTTCACAATTTTTCGCTATGATTGTATTATTGCAAAGTTTGCACTGGGCTTTTCTTGAATCAGTAGTACAGGTACGCAACCAACTTTTAAATTTTGAATCTTGCAAACATATCTAACGAAACTTTTGACATAACAGTATTGCTTTGGTTTACCATGAGTATTTTTTTACCAGACATTATTACTTAGTGTCGTATGTGAACCACTTGGCAATACATGTGGCNTGGGATGAAAACATTTTCTACTATTGCAGCATGTTTTCTAAGGTGTTTAAGGGACCCGAGTCGGGTCTCTAGAATCAGCGAAAATTATCATCGGGTTTCTAGAATCAACGAAATCGTGTCCTTAGATGTTCACACCGGGTACCTAACATTTTCCTTAAAAAAACCCTGATTGTAGGTTTCAAAACCTAATGCCCTCACTAAGCGCAGAAGCTAAAGAAAATCATTTAAGCTTCACCAAACCACCTAGTTACTTGTTATTATGACGCAAAGATCTGCTTGAAGCTGCTTCGTTGCACCTTAATAAAATTTCTAGATTGAAGGCAGGTGGTTCTGGTTTGCTTTGTGAGTGGTACAAGTGTTGCCCAATTTAAAGCGTCATAAAGAAGATAAAGTTTTTTTTATGATGAAGTTGTTAAAGTATTCATCTCCAAAAACTGTTGAAACAAAATTGTTGTCAAAAAGATGTTAGCTGCTAAACTTGCCAAACGATTTTGAAAATCCTGATAGAAAATCAGCTAACTGCTAAGTTGAAAGTTTTGCAGCTAACAGTGGGAAACACTGATATATTTAGCTGAAAATCACCTAGAATGGCAACACTGGTAACTTGAAGTAAACGTTTGAAGATTTGTTCCCATGTCATTTTTACGCAATAAAGACAGAAGAATCCCCTGTATGTTTGGCCACGCAAAGTAGAGGACACGAGTGAACTGTAAGCTCACTACTGCAACTGCATGACACCAGGACAGTGCACTTGGCTCTTGTGCAGTGTGAGTGCCATACCGTCAAATAAACTGTCATAGCAAAAATGAAATCAAGTGATCGGAATTGGCTTCAGGTTTTCTAGAAAATTTTGGTTCTTAGTTCCAATTTCCAATGCGGGAAAATACCCGTTTTGCCCCCCCACCCTACGATCGCCCATGGCTGAAGACATTCTATTACGTGGAATTTTTGTATGACAATGGTCACCATGGCCAGTTTGATGGAAAAAATTCAAGCGCGCTGTCGATTCTGAGAATGTCCCGCTGTGACACATTCGGCAATCTGCTGCCGAACCATCGAAACTTCGCATAGTGGCGAAACAAGTTTCGCGAACTGATCAAACAACAACACTTTCCTCTTAACACAAAATGCGCTGACGAACCCGGAAGTCAGCGGTACTGATATAAGAGTGCATTTAGTCATCGCACACTTAAAGATCTTGGTAAAAGCAAGTTTTAGTAGAATACGTAACCACATCCAGCGGTAGCAGCTCATTTAAAGTATCTAAATCACAGGAGAGTGCACAGCAGATATCATGACGAAAACTGTGTTTATCGAGAACTTCATAAAATGTTTGTTGCTGAGCATGATTTTTCCCATAACCATACAGCAAAGAGGTAAGCGAGTTAATTGCTACTGACAAAAATGCAAACAATTGATAAACCTGTTGTATTCAGGATGCCAGCAAAGCTTCTTTGGTATTGGAAAAACCTTTTACACCCTATCAAGAGAACTGACAAATGCTTCTACAGCGGACAAAAGATGCTCTGCTATGGGAGGAAATCTCACCATGTTCAAAGATGTTAACGTGCTTGAAGTTTTCAAAAATGCAGCTAACTCCAAATACACGAAAGGTAGGAGAAATTGATAGTTTAGAATCTACAGCGTTGCATTCAACTTGTTGCAGCAGAAATAGAGAAAGTAGAATCAATTAACACTTCAGATGAAAAACATTCCAAGCTAATTACAGTAGCATGTACATGCCAAAACGATTTAACTTACTTTCAGAAAATTCTTACCGTTGCTCTTGTGAAGGTACAATAATAAAGCGATTTCACCAAAAGATTTGAAAATAACTATATATTTTGCAGAAGGTATTCGAAAGAAATTATTTTTTAAGGAAGTACTTAAAGTTTAGTTTCAAGCTGAGTAAAAGCTGCAAAACTCATTTTTGACACTCTGTTACCTTAGGAATATTGGGTCGAAATGACTAAAAATCTATGTTCAATTTTTCTTGTTTGGAATGAAACTATAGTAATTTTTGATCGGTAAACTTACATCAGTTTTATTGATTCAGACAATGGTATAAACCCCGTGTAATGTCAATGTTTAGAAAAAACTTTTGAATGAGGTTTTGTGAAAAGTACAGAATCGTGCAACCTCTCTAAGATTCTGACACAAACTCATAAAACTATTTCGGAAATGGAGATGATAGTTCAGCAATCGATGCGTGAAACACAAACTACAGTACGAGCATGGGCGTCGGAAGGATTTTTTCCAGGGGGGCACTAGGAGGTTTTCCAAAAGTTTTATAAGGGAGCCAAAAGTGGTGAAATTTGTTTTTTCCCTCTCGAAAATAAGAAAACAACTCCTTTTTGATAATATTTTCAAAATCCATGGGGCCCCTTCAAACACCCATGAGTACGAATAGAAGCTGAAATTGGGAATTAGTCAGATTCGAATGTCGTGATATTAGGTACGATCTGAAACATCCTTAATCTAACTTCGTCTTTCAGCTCAATGATAAAAATGGAACAGTTTATAAAAGCTGACATATCACCAGTAAATGCATTTGTCACACTTGAAACTATTGAAACCAATCAACAATGTTGATGAGCTTCGATGTAGTAGTGATGTTTGTCATTACTGCGTAAACGATGATTGGAACTACTGGTGACAGAATCAAAGGAGAAACGCAACTGCGTTTGTTTCCACAAATATTCAACCCTTTGTTAGGGTTCACCAGGTTCTAGATCTGCAAAACAAATATTTGATATGAAACTGACACAGAGACTCAGTTCTTTTGAGTTGTCAGAATCCAAAATTAAAACAAGCAATGCCAAAAGCACTCATTCCCGTTTAGATTGTTCTTTTCCCTACTCTGTCTTTACCATGCTGTACTCCGTCTGCAGATCCGGAAACGGCTCGTCTTAGGTTCGGAATGAGAGTCCACCAGGGTGCAGGTGTCAAGCGCTCAGGGGCGTATAGAGGGAGGGCAAGGGGGCACAAATCCCCGGGCGCCGAAAAGCTCAGACAATGTCATAAGTATTTTCTTCAATACAGTACCTTTGCTTCCGATAGACATACTGTTAGAACATGGAAGCGTGAAACTTGCTTCTTGCTCCGGGCGCCATTTAACCTCGTCACGCCCCTGCAAACGGTAAACATATCCTGCCTCGGGTATCAATTGTAAGCAGTCACATCTGCTTGAATAACACTTGTTGAAAAAGATGATCATGTGTTAAACAAAAGTGGACGTGTTCTGTGTTCCATTCTCTGACACACGTACGTTTGCTTCTGATGTTATAAGCTCTGAATGAGACGTCACATCATCCACAGCTATCAATGAAACCGCACTTAATTGTTTTCTTTCTTTTATTTCCCGCCATCTCGTACAAGCTAATGCTTTCTTTAACCTCTGTGTAAAAGCAGCTTTCGTTTGGATTCCATCTTTTAGTTTACAAGAAGGGTTTTGGTTCACAACGCTTGCAAAATTCACTACGCGTTTGCAGATTAGCCGCCCATGCGTGTTTAAAAGAGCCATACCCTATTAAAACAGATATTAATGCACATGAAACGAAACAAAACATTGTACAATCAATGCTATAATATGTGAAAATAAGCAGAGAAAGCAAATCAATAAAGCAAACGTGTAACTTTCGAAGACTTTCAATTGCTAACCATCTTTGGCTAACTCAAAGTGGGATTGACGCAGCATTCCAGTACCTTTGCTTAACAACATCAATATAGTTTATTTGGAAGTATTCCTGTCCATATGTAACGTATTTGTAAATCTATGTTTGGTGATTTTTCATTAAACCACACGTGGGTGGGCACCGCATTTTTCAATTCCATGTCACAACTTTAAGCATTTACTCAAACAAAATGTGCACTATTTGCTTCATTTCTTTCAAGAATATTTGAAGACACTGCTGTTGATTTTTACTCTCTAAAATATACTTTTTGAGTTAAACACTCAACTGAGGCCATTGTTGAGTGGGTCACTGTTTGTTAAGCTACTCTGTCAAAAAAAACTAGCACAAAATTATTGTATTTTAAGAGATTGTTGCACGTGTTTCAGCATGCCCACAATTGCCAGTTGCAGCTGATAAGGTCTTCCAATGCAGTAAAAACATTAAACGTCTTTCAATGCAGTTTAATGCTTGTGTAAGTGTGAAACTTTGCTCTGCTCCACCATCTCCTAAAACAAGCAAATTGATAAAGTTTGTGCTTACGTACAGATCTGGTACGGGTTTGGATTTTTTACGATTCTAATGACAAAAGACTCACATGTTACTCCAAAAATAAGCGAGAAGTTGGAAATTGGAAAAGCCTGAAAAGCAAAAACCAACTTTATTTCGTGGACTTATACGGAGGGTAGGTAATGGTGAGGTGAAATTTCACTTTTTGTTGTAAGCAAAAAACACACTTCAGCTTTGTTTCATCGCGAGTTGTGTTCTTTATTCCTTTTGTTTCCTGATAAAGGCAAAGCGTTTTACAATACGGTTTAAAAACATTCATGCTAGATCGAAAAGGACCTGTTTATGCTTCTAATTCTCTTATTGATTTAACGTAACAGCGTCTATGAGATCCTAGACTATAGATTAATTAAGTTAAAATAGAAAGTTTGAAAAATTTGAGATGCATTTCTGCTAGATAGAAACAGTTGCAGCTAGCTTGAAGTAAGGCTAGTGTTGGTTTGTCTTACATACAGTTTCTGTCTCCAGCGTTTTAGCTTGCTACACCTTGTCCTGTCAATATGTCATCTTGGGAAATGTTATCCTTGCTGCAAATCATCGTCGTAACCACCTTTTTCAAAATTTATCCTATCGCGACACACTCTTTTCGCGAAACACCTCTCACGTAGCGCATTCTCACCCCAGATATCCCAGCATAATCTACTTCAACACAACCCGTGTTGTCCGTGCAACGTTGAAGCAAATCTTGCATTCGCAAGTACTGTAAACATTAAAGCAGTGACCAGGCATTTTACTTTTTTTCATCAATGCCATCGATAAACTTTGATTCTTGCTGATTTGTGACGGAAAAACTCTACGCTCGATGCAGCTGAAACTTGCCATTAGAGCAGTATTCGCCACAATCACGTTTGTATAGAACAAACCCAGGTATAAATGTTCCAAGAGGGTTCGTGAAACTACGCAAAAGGTGCAAAGCGTTCATGAATTTTCTTTCTTTCGAAACATCTGTGTACTGTATTTTTAAATACGTAAGCAGAAGAAAAGAAAAATTTCAGAAAAAATATGGCGTGTAACCACTGAAATCCTTCAGCAAGTTTAACATTGACAGTAAATGTAGTTATGCCAGGGGCAAGCAAATGTAAGGAATAGTTACGTTTGACAACACGCCAAATTGCCATGCACAACATGATCAAGTTTCCGTTTGGAGGACCAGGCCAATGCAGATTCTATGATTTTCGCCTTCTAATGTACTGACACATATTTGTGAAACGTGAAAAAAGTGACTTATGAAGTGTCATCCATGCAATGCTATTTTTCGTCTATTTTTCAAACAGTTGTGACAAAACTTTGGTTTTGCACTTTTTTGGTTTGAAAAAGTGCGAGAAAGATTTCTTACACTTTGATGACAGCTTCTTAACAAGCGATGCGTGATGATTTGACAACATCAGAGTCAATAAGTGTTTGGAAGAAAATATCACTGGAAAACCTGATACCTTTCTTCGAAGCGCTTAAAATTAGTCTGACTGTTTTCAGTTTTAAAAGTAATGACACCTGATGGAACCCTTGTTTTGTGTAAGAATGTCTTCCTAGCTATCGCATTGATGAAGTTTATATATTACCTCTACTTATGAAACTGCTACGGCAAATGGATAATTAATATTTTTTATTTTGACTCTCTGCGAAATTTGGAAAAAATATTTCCAATCACAATTGGCACTTTTTCTATCACACTTATTTCTCTTGCCCAGATTAGTTTTGTGCTATTGCGTACCTTTCAATAAAAAGAATTACGCAACCTCAACTGATATTAACTGAAATATATTTTAAAAAAGCAAACAATTTTGCTCATCAGTTATCATCCAGAAAAATAGCAACAGAGACATTTTTGGTCCAGGAAAATTTTGATTGCGGTAGCACAGCTGAATGCGGCTGATGACAGATTTTGTAAAGAAGCAAAATCTTTTCTAGGGCAAGTAGAGATTTGAGCCAGGGGGGGAAAACTTTGCTGAAGGGGTTCATTGGCCACCGTTTCAGTTTGCAATAATTAATTCCCAAAAACTCGCATACGTTACATATATATGTGTGTAGTCTTCGCTTGTTCGCGCCACATATGTGGATGTAAGTCTTCGCGCACACCCTGTTCGTGGTGCATCGCACATTCAACGACAAGCTAACCGAGAGGTTGCAACAAAGGTACTCGAATTACACAAACATGATTATTTATAGAGCAGTGCATGCAGATATTAGATTATAAACACAGGCAGCACAGGCATGGGCGTCCGCAGAAATTTTTTCCAGCAACAGTCGAAGTCGACATTTTTCTTGTCCATATCAGGCTGCTGACGATACAATGCAAATGGACGTTTACATAATACTTCACCTTTTCTGCACCAGAAAGGAAATGCCCCATGTTACGGCAAAATTCCCAAAACTGCGCTTCGTTGGCAGCAATGTTTATTTTCACATCGCATCCATCAGCAGTCATTGTCTGCATTACCTGACACCGTTGTTAGTTTTCAACAGTCACATGCG
>JGI24021J15306_10013208_pt1 | contig 10259 bp, 6 predicted proteins | sample Ectturendosymbi1_FD_15306 | JGI IMG/M metagenome (IMG submission 15306) | reverse complement strand
CAATTTTATATGCAGAGGTGACATCAGGACTTATCATGATTTGCTAATGGAGGATGCTGAGCTCTTGAACACTGTTCACTCCAAGAACATACAAGTTTCTTATGGACGAATGTTGCTTTTCATAGTGATCCACTGTAGCACCTAGAGTGGTTGTCCCATAAACATAAAAAACAGCAGTACTTGGCAACTTTTATGTCCATCCCCATTGATATGCTTATGACCTTGAGAGTTCCATACAGGCTCCACTGGTAGTCAGTATAACCAACTAAAAAGCATTCTAAACAATCTGGTTGTTATCATACGATTCATTCAAATTAACCTAATGTGCAAGGGGGATTTAATGTTTTAAATTGCCTGTGTACACAGAGATATCAATATGTCACTCAATAATACAGATTCTTGCATTTAAATCACTCATTTAAGGTTGGCAAACTTGCTTTTCTTTCGCAAATGGTATGTCTGCTACATCAATTATTATTCTGTGTTACGTCACAATGCAAAACAATGCTACCTTTTGTTGTTCATAAGCCTGTGGTAGGCTAGGTAGCTGGTAACCAAAACATACAGATATCTCAAAAACTAGATGTGCTACAAAAACAATAATGACATTTTTGAAATCAGCATCAAAAATACTTTTAGGGGCACTTATTGCAATCACCGTTTAAATTTTGCAGTTGACTAGTGTAATTACCCTTTACCCATAATATACTGAAACCTTGCTAATTAATGTCTAAGATTTATCAGCTATGAAATATGTTCAAGTTTGAGTCAACAACTTAGTGAAAAAACAGTGGTAGCTAAATTAAATATTGTAAACACACAGCATGTTAAATATTAAACAGGGTTTTGATCAACATTTTATAGTTACAATGCATTAGAAGGTAGCTATGTCAAATATCTTAATGTTAAATTTGTTAAAAGCACAGGACATATAAAATATGCAGTGTGTTTGATGTATACAGCAACAATGATATGACAGTGAATATTTAGCTGTCAATGCATGTTATTCAAAACCTACATTGAATCTTATTGTCTGTAATCAAATCAAAGTTATAGGAAATGCAGAGTTTGCATAACTGCAGTACACCTTCTAGACAATTTGATTTAAGCAAGCTTGACCAAGCAGATACTACATTGAATAAATTGACTGGAAGGCATAGCTGCCTACCTTACATGTTTTATATGCTTTACATATATATAAGCTCGACATATTTTGCAGATTTAACACATCTTATAAGCCCCACATGTCTTGTAGACCACACACATTACATATTTCCACATTGCAAGTAAGCTGTACTGAAACTTGTTGCTAATACCATGCTATTTAAAACAAACCACAAACAGAATTGCCCACTTAATAACAAAAAAAGTCAAGAAACAGAATGTTTGACCCAGTCCACATTTATTACATGCAAGTTTTAATTACATTATAATTGCATTGATTTGCATTCATAAAACAGCACTGCAGTTCAAACTAGACCACATTAGCAAAGAAAAGTATACTGAAGTTCATGTGAGTTTGCTCACAGGCTGTTTTGTAAGGACAACCTTTGCTACAAACTGAAGTTGTTCTGATTTGGAAAATTAATATTAAAAACTGCATGCTGTGCCCCCGTAAACTGGTTAATTTTAAACAAAGATTGTTCTGAAAGAGCTTATGTATATATTTAAGATGCTTAATTTTAGACTTGACCAGTTTTGAAAGTCACCAATGGAAACTGGTTTCTTTTGAAGTCAAACGTCATGATGGTGGTCAATTTTAATAACCTATACATTTTTATGAGGCTGTTTGGTTTATTATGGACCCAGGTTGTGTTTGTTTTGTTTTTGATGTATTTTACAATAGCCTGAAAGTGTATGAAACTGAAGGTCGTGTAGGTAGATAGGAACTACACAAACTGCAAAAGTTTTGAAATTTGTACCATTCATAATTTTGAAACTTTCAAGTTTCTTAAATAATAGAAAGGTTGTTTTTCGTATTTGCCATGCATGATTGTTGATGCTAGAAAGAATTTCTGGAAAAGTCTGTTTGAAAAGGATCTATACAACTTATATATCTTCTATTTAGATTTCATTTTTGCCTAAAAATGAATTTGGGTAACACCTCCATTTTAAAGAAGTATAATTTTGCACAACTTTACAAGTTTGAAAGCACAAAGCTTACTTCTTATATTCTTATGATAGATCTATTCAACCTATATAAAATTTTTTAGAATTTTGGTATCACTTACTATCATCAATTTTCTTAATAATTGCAATTAAAAAATTCCTTTGAACTATGACCTGTAAACAGTCACAGTTTAAAATGTTTGCTTTTAGGGTTTGCACATGACTGTTTTACCAACTGCAAGATTTTTGGTATCGTCATCATTTACCTTGCAATACATTTTTTAAGATGTTAACTTACAAGTGTAAAGTTGTCTCTTGTGCAAAAAATGCAGCAACATTCAACAAAACATAGCATGTGTTCTGTAGTAAAAAAATTACAAAACATTGCATATGTTCTGCAGTAAAAAAATTATATAAACAATGAGATGAAACTAAGTCTGACTGACAGCAAGTTAGAGTATCACTTTTGTTTGCTATGTTTGGTTGCACTATTTAATCATAAATATTTGACTTCTCACTTCTACATTTCTGTACACTCTGTTTGACATTTTAGATGTTTGCTTAAATTGTTGAATACATGAGCAAGATAAAAATAAAGCGAAAAGTTAGCAAAGATGATAAAAGCAGCTACAGATGACAGATATTTAGATCATCTTTATGATTTTGATGGAGATAAGGAAAAAGGTACAGTATAAGACAACTTTTCATTTGGAAAATTTAGGGACCAGGCATTTTGTGTATAATCAGCAGATGTTGCTATAAACAGAAAGAAAATTTGAGGTCAGGTTAACTGTAGTTCAGTTTATGTTAAATTTATGATGTGGTTTTTTATTTGAATGAAACCTTATTACAGACTTTGAGCGTAATTGTCAAAGCCATACTAGCAATTTCTTTTCGATATATCAAGCATGAATAACTATTGCCACTTGCTTTGAAAGCCTTGGTGATTTTGCTATTTCTGAAGACTTTTTTGTTCAAGACTTGGTTTATTACAAGTAACAAAACAACTATAGCACCTAAAAATACATACAGCAAATAGCAATATGAAGGAAGGCTACCAAATTTTTGATTTTGTTTCCTGGTTTAACAAAATGAGCTCACTGAATGCCTTTTAAAATGTAAAGCAGTGTTTTCGTTTGTCTACATGTATTCATTATCATGTTCAATGTGGAGTTAAATGAAACCTATTCAAATAGCAAATGATATTAGCACAGAACTTGCACGTATGCCTATAGTGCTTGTCAGTTCATAACATTCTCAGGCTGTGTATCCATAACATGATTGTGCCAATTGCTAGAAATAGTCAGTGTATTATGCAAATCATGAAAGCAACAAGTGTTTCTAACATGTTGTATTTACAGCTTTAGCCATGCTTGCATAGTTAACTTAGGAAGGAATCATACTCATCAAAACTTCTGTGTCACAATAATCATTAGCCATTTTTGTCATTGCTTGCTAATACATATCACAAACATCTTTCATTTTCACCTTTAGCATACCTTACTGTACTCTACAAACAAGAATTGCAAGCATGTATATGGACTGTAAGTAGTAGTATGATGGTGTGGTTATGTGATTAGTAAAACTGTAAGACTGATTTGTTATGCTGCAAGTCATGTAGTTATGCACTGTGTAGTGCATTGTATCATCTTGACATACCAATGCCGTGAATACTTTTATTCATCTAAAAATTATCTATTTCAGTCTAGTATTCAGGCTACAATGAACAAACACCATGTACACACAGAGGCCATTAATGCAAACTCTTATCTGTGTCAAATTCCAATTGTACTACACCCAAAGCGAAACAAAAGAATCCTCTGGTATCTTAATTAGCTTTATTGGTGTAGTTTCATCAATAAAAATAATGTGAAGCAACAATTATAAATTTAGATGGCAGAAATCTCTTCCACTTTTTTTAAACAAGTTTTCAACAAATATTATTGTGCCTACCCAACATTGGTAGTTTCAGTATTACTTAATTGTTGTTATCCAAAATTCCATTCTTAAGTATATGGCCATAGAACTTCAAAATTTGTTTTGGAAAAGATTGTAGCTGCTGTTTGAAAGTATATTTGACAGTGCTAACATGATCAACTGTGAAAAATTTACTAAGAATGTTGATAATTTCCAGCAGCATGTCAAACCACATTTCAAACAGTAAAACATTAGTCTCTTTTTAGATCAGAGGCAACAGATAAACTCCACCAAATTTGGAAAAATGAAAAGACATCAACCACCAATGTGGTGTTCTTTTTTTGGTTTTAGTGTGTTGGGAAAGGTCAGACTTATAAAAACTAACTTCATTTGCTGCTAAATAAACTACAAACTTATAAACCTCACTCTCACTTAAAATCCACTTTTGTGTTTTTTTTAGCTAAACAGAAATATAAAAACCCAAAGTTAAAAAGTTTGTGATATTGATATAATTCATGAGCTGGATAGCTTAAATGCCTAACTTTCCCTACTACATGAAAATATAGGTTAATCAGCATGGCTGCAGCAGACTATTCTGGCGTTTTTTCAATACAATTGAATAACCTTACTACATTTTTGCTTTGTTGTGTGTTTGTTCACATGCATGATGCCTTCACCTTCAACCATTTACATGAAACCTAGTTTTAACATTCACCATTTGAATTTACCATGTACTTGCCCTATATTTATCTCCATCTTATTTATTTGACTAGAACTATGCGCATGGTGATATAGTTGTCTTGTGGAAACAGCTCAACACATTTGCCAGTTGTTGTAGTTGTTGTAAAACTTATCTTGTCTATTGCACCAAATGTGGTACCAATATCTTATCCCCAAAATTTACTTTTTAAGTCGTACTCAAGTTTATTAGGACCTTGGTCTGATGCCAGTGCTGTTTCCTTCCTAATATCTTTTTTGCAGTTGAAGACGAAAACAAGAAAAGCATTTCCTTTGGAACCACACTGGATCGAGGTTTGTTCCCACACAACTGCGCTCCTGATCGTACTGGAAATGAACTATATCCTTTGAAAGGTGCGCCCCACAGAGGACCTGGCTGCTACAATAATGCAGAAGTATGTTTACAATCATGACTGGCATGTTTCAACTCCTACTGTACTAATTGCTTTGTTGTTGTGAGGTTTCGATTTGGTGCAGTCTTAAGATAGGAGGCAGGATGCAGTCATCAGGGAGGGCTGTAAGCCCCCAACTCCTTTGATTTGAAACACTGAAAACTTTTGTATAAAAATAGTACCTTTTTCAGAAATTTGTTGTCAATTTAACTCTTCTAGTTTTAATGGGTAAAAATCGCATTAGATGGGTCTTTTTATTACTTAAAGAAGTTAAATTGTAAAATTTCTTGAAAATATAGCTTACTTTTTAGGTATGAACATGTTTTTTGGGCAAAACTTTCTAGCCCCACGGATTGTTTTGCCCCCGATGCCTATGCCTAAAGGTATGCCGGATTAATAACAAATTTACTGAATTATTATGTTGTTTCAACTTCAGCACGTTTTGGAATCATGAACAGAATTCGATGCAGTGACCCATAATTAAAAAACAAACTTCTTCGAAAAAATGCAGGAAAAACATTTTTTTAGATTACTAGCTTCACGTACAACTTGGACAAGTGGATCTGCAGCAAACGCGGATATACATGTGGATCAAGGACAGATCCTCGTTTTAGACAGGTAATTCGTTCTTCAGTTTTTGACAGATTGCATTGCAACTGCAGGATACATTTTTATGCAGTGACTACGCTGAGACTTTTTGCTGAAGCAGTTATTAAACGAAAGTTGCACCTAACTTCATGCCAAAGACTATTATGGCCAAAGCAGTTGTCTTTGTTTACAGTAAGCACAAATTTGAAGATTATTCTGGAAAAATGTCATTAAATGCGATCCGTTTTAATTTCTTTCGACTGTTATTTGTTTGCCGGAAATTACTTGCACATAGTTTATGCTTTGAAATGCCTAACTAAAATTTTCTACCGCACGCACAAAAAGTCTGTTGTCATCGCATGTTTCACATGTCTAGTGATGGCACTAGCTTGTGAAATGGGAAATTATATAACGCCGTTATGATCTGGCTTCTGCTCACATCTACATTACACACTTTTGTAAGTATTTAAGAAAAAACAGCGCTTGCTGATCAAACAATCTTAATTCGCCTGAAACTTGCAGTCAGGCAGTCCGAGAAACTGTGGGATAGTCTGCGATAACACTTTGCTACTTCTAAGCATCCCAGTTTTCCGAAATCGGATGTTTTTATTTACATACTGTTGTGTTGCACAGGTTCATCAGTTGATTACCCCGAGCCCCAGTGAATATCAAACCACCTGGACGTCTAGAACAAGGGTCAAGCCAGCGTACAAGCCATTTGAGACTTCTACTGTGCGTTTCAAGCAATTGACCCAAGACCCAGAAATTACTCCAGGGTACGAAGTGTCTGAAACGCGTTGAAAATGTTGCACAAGTGTTCAGCATGCAGCGTTTTCAATCTGTGAGGCTTTTATTTAAAGTGTCAGAATATTTCATCCCGTTTGAATTACTTCGTAAATTATTTGATTCGCGCATCCTTAACTGAATACAAATCGTTGCAATGGGACGCTTATACTGGCTTTGATATATTGCAGCGGATATATAGATCTCATATCACGATTCACGACTGCACGCAAATCCAGATTGTGGATTTATTTGTTGCTTGTATTTACGCGAGATGAGTACGTATGAGAAATACACGAGATAAATACGTATGAGAAATACACGAGATGAGTACGTATGAGAAATACACGAGATGAGTACGAGAAATACTTCAGTGAACTTCAAAGTTCCGCTGCTTGCACATCTCAGCAAAAAGGAACAAAAATTTTTAAAACGGTCATAATATTTTAGCTGAGAAGTAATTTCATAAGATTTTAGCTAAGAAGTAACTTATCGTTGAATGTCGTTTCTTGTATAGAGCTACCTTTTACTTTGGAATCAAGACAGCTGTGTAACGAACGCGCTTCTGATTTCGTCTTGAGCACAGCGCGTCTTTTGTGGCTTTACAGACCCGGAATTTATGAACACGACATACCTCGCAACAGGCAAGTCAAATGGCCGCAGCAGTTCGGCGGTCCGATGAAGCCAATACAGCCGCACGTTGATCGAAAAACCTTGAAAACCGAGGTAGGTAACCCACGTCGCGCCTGTCTCAGTTCCTGTGTTGTCATGTTATGTGCAACAAATAATGATGATCTCGTGTTAAAAATAACCGCGTTTATTATTAAACTTTGTTGCTTGGATGGTTGTGACCTTTAGTTGATCACCAAACTTCCATACTAACGACCTATAAACCGTAATAGGAAGAAGCTACAACCTTTTTGCTGCAGCGGAACCTTCCGCAAATGTTTGCATTGGCCATGGAACCTTATGCAATGATCCATGTATCCATCCTACTTTCTGTAATAAACCAATAAATCAAAACGGAGTTTTCAGTGCAATTCATAGTGGCAAGGATACTGTGAAACAGTGGTATTGCTGCAACCGCATAGAACTGCGATTGCGAATTCCGTCGCTGTCAATTTCGGTCTGGTTCGGCCGAACCCCTGGCAGCTACTCGCGGAACTTTGAGGTTCCGCGGAACCCCGATTGAAAAACACTGACTACATGAAACGAAAGTCAGAAGTTGTGCATTTGATTCCGTGACAGTGTTGGCATCAGTAAACTTGGTTCCAAATACCCTCAGATTTCATGAAGCGTTTGAACGAGATTTTTCATGTCTGGTTCCACTTGTTTGTTTTTTGTCATCGCAATTTCCTGTTTCACTTGCCAAAACGATGTTTTGATAATATCTCATCAGCAAAGGGATAGTGCAGGTTGTTGCACAACGTCACGTGATCACAAGCTATATATACGTAGTTTTAAATAACGTCGAGATGGTAAACTTATTAAAAAACTGCTTCGGGCTTTTCCAACAAGTCGTGATTCGTCTAAATGCATTTCGTATTTGCCGCAACAGAAGTTCAAAGATATTGTCTAGTCCACTGACAAAACGCAGTCATGTGCAACAAATCACGTTGTGGCAAAAAATGAACGCAATACTGCATTTTAGCCTAACATGATAAGACAAACCTTTTCACCCATCTGAGAGGCCAAAAATTTCTCGTCACAGTTAATTTTTCAAAAACTTTTCAGAAATCACCACTTCCCGTACGCAAATAATAAAATCAAACGTTCTGTTCTTACTTTACTTCATGAAAGGCAAGAGAGATATTTTATGTGTAAAGTGTGAATCATGCAGTTTTCTATTTTGGCGTAGAGAAACAGCCCGACTGAAACCATATTCAGCAAACTCCCACCTCGTCATGTTGATAAACCCTGTATCTGACGTTAAGGTAACCGGTCGCAAGGTTTTCTTCTGTCCAATTTTCCTAGGGAGCCAAGTGCAAATTGCTTAACTGATATGTTTTTTTCTTCGTTTGCACAGCTTTTCGCTGACAAAGAATACAGGAAGTTCCGCAACCGCGTCGCCTACTTCCATTTGTATTTCGAATGAACTCTTCGTCACTTCAGTTCTTCGTTCTTTCTGCTCATCCCCATTATCGCCTGCTGTGGTGCGTGTCGAACCGTGCAAGAATGCTCCCAACCAAGCTTAGATTGTATGTCGAAATCCCTGTACAACGCGTGCGCGCACGTTTCTTTCAAACGTCGTGGTCGTTGGTCATGCACGCCCGCACTGCCACTGTAATCAGAACGTCATTTTTCAGCAAGTTTCGCTCAGTCATTTTCTCACCGAGGCTTGGTGTTTACCCTAACCAAGTTAGTAATCACAATGCACTTGCGCGCTCCTGCAAGAAATCTACTGTATTTGTTAATAAAAGTTTGTTTCTCGTATTTGTTTTCATCTTTGTGTCACGGTGATTTTTAAGCGCAACCCTGAGGTATGCCCGGACTGTGGTTCGGTTAACTATATGACCCTGATTGTCGCTCATGCTCTCAAATACATCTTTTATCTGCTGAATTCCTGCGTGACAAGTTTGTGTCGTGCCTGGAAAGATGTCTCTATATTTTTGCGTAACTTTTAATTTACTTTCTGACAGTTGCGGTTGTAAGAAGCAGGGTTGCGGAGTCGGAGGTAAAATATCCAACTCCGACCTTTCCAAAATTTCCGACTACTTCACATAAAGTGAATGGAGTTTGGCTGTTAACAATTTTGTAGCAATTAACAATCAATGGAAATCGTGGTGCACAGCAAGAAATCTCTGTTTCAAAAAGTTTCAAAAGAAATTGTACCAATTCAGCAGAATTCCCAACCTAGGTGTGCAATGTAACAAATGATCCAATTGGACTTGCGGAGTCGGACAAAAAAATCTGACTCCAACTCCTCCTAGTGTTGTTAGGAATCCGACCCCAACCAAAAACCTCCGACTCCGCAACCCTGGTAAGAAGATTTATCGCGATCTTTTTCGGTTCAATTTGGCAAACAAAATTGCTATGCACAGTTAGGCCTTTGCCAGAAACGACAGTTTGTGAACGAAGATACTCAGGGAGCGAGTTTTCTAGAAAACTTTGGGGGGACAAACTTTGTATACATGCATGCTATTGTGCAGTGTTTTTTTTAAGCCGTTTTTGGGTGTCAAAATAACACCCTAAAATTTTGCAATGACACCCTAAATTCTGAAAGCCAAGATATGGTTTTGCCTTGTATTGAAGTAAAACGATTTGACGAAAGCATGTTTTGTGCACGTGGCTATTGCAACAGACGGCTGCAATGTTATAGGCCCACAATGTTCTGGCGCAGAAGGTGGAAGCGAAAATTGTAAGCTTGGTATCTGTGCATTGTCATGCACACCGCCTCGCTTCGGCCTGTTACTCTACTGCCGCAGATTTGTACAGTATGGTGTACGAAACTGCGAAAGCACTTTAATGCAACTATGAAATGTTCTACTGTTTCACCGTTGCGATCGGCTTACCTGGCGCTGCATCAGACTACAACAGTGCTCTTCAACCTTTTTGTCAACGCGGAACCCCTCATGTACTTTTGCGTTTGTCATGGAACCCCACTAAAAAAAATTTAGAAATTATGAATTGCTGGTCAGAAAATTAAATATTTCGTTATTACACTGTCACACTTCAAAAAATAATTAGACACTTCAAAGCATAAATAATTATTACAAAAGTTATAAAGTCAGA
>JGI24021J15306_10013207_pt1 | contig 10260 bp, 5 predicted proteins | sample Ectturendosymbi1_FD_15306 | JGI IMG/M metagenome (IMG submission 15306) | reverse complement strand
TTGTGTTTGCACAATAGAAAATCACAATGACTAAAAAATAGCTTACGATATCACTATGTTGAACAAAGACTCATTTAATAAATTCATGCACATGGCAGCATCAACGAGAGAGACCCGTGCCATGTACAAATCACTCCACAGCACAACGCATTGCAAACTAAAATATCTCCCAAGTTATCCAGCGAAATCAGGTATCTAATTTACAAACACAACAAATTCTTACGTCACAAAGTTATTTGTGCGTTGCCAAACGCAACAGTACTGTAATGGTCACAATCACACTCAAAACTTTGCAGTGGTCATAATAACTGAAACAATTTGAATGGAAAGGTAGGCTATCATTTTTGCCAGGTGATCCTATTATTTTGGCTACAACAAACAGTGGTTCCATATACGAAATACAAAATATACTGGAGAAGAAATTATGAATATTTTTATGAGCTCTCGCGACCCTAGAAAAAAGGCAAACTACCCCCGTGTGGTCGCAACCACTGGTCTAAACTGTGTCAGTAAAGCCGTACTTTCGTAATTAACGTTTACACTATAATACACAGCAAATCAGAGCATTTAAAAGCATCACACTTAAAAAATGATGTATTGTACAAATATAGACACACGAGAAGAAAGAATAACGCAGCTGAAAAGTGTTACTTTTTGCTTTGCTAGTGCACTGTACGTTCTTCGCTAGTTGCCTATCTTGATGAAATATGTCAATGATTCTCCTTGCGTACCGTACTGTTACTTATCTTATAACTGGAGTAATAAACTGATATGCATTAGCAGGTACGGGGTTTCTTCGACGATAAAGTTTTGAGTATAAACTTATTATACATTTGCAGGGTGCATTTTTAGACGTTGTCTGTTTGTCTCAACTACACTGAACTTTGCTTGCCTTTTCTTCTGAGCTACTGCACCACAAATAGAAAAATTATACCGTCTCCTTGGGAATATGCGATGGTAGTGGAAAGATGGAACTTAGCGAAAGTACTAAGGTAATCTCCCAGTTGATGTAACATGTGTTACAACGTGCAGTCATTTGTTCATACGACCCCTTATCCAGGGGTATAGTGGGGTGGGAACGGCGTTCCCACACCTTTCTGCACTGAAACAGCAAGCTCTAGTGCGACAGTTCTTGTAGGTAGCGGAATGCTCACTTTTTCGAACTTTTTGGTGCAGTCTTCCGTTTTATTTGGTGTGGGAACGGCGTTCCCAACACCTCCTTTTTTCGCATTACACCCCTGCTCTTACCGCAGTTTCACAAGGTAAGTATAAAAAGCAATTTTAGATGTTGCCGCGGCGTACCTGAAACTTTTCGAATGTTTCAGTGGCGCACTGAAAAGTCACGAAAGTCGGAGGTGACCAGGGAATATGTTTGGGGAAGTGTCAAACAGCCGTTTTTAGTATAAAAATGAAGTGAAAAGGCAGAGTTCGATTTTACACTCAGTGGTGCTAAAGTGAAAGTCATCGCCCTCGGGTTACGCAGACAGTTATGACGCCACTGATTCTTCGGCTGTTTGGACTGATTGCTTGATGTATGTCCCGCAGCCAACGTTGACTTTCAACAGAACTCTGAAAATGATTCGTCACAAGTTGTGGCACGCAAAGACCGGTGCTGTCATCTGTCGAAGCGCCAACAATAAAACGCATAGGCGTAAATCCACACTGGAGGTTTCGACGAACCTTTAAGTAAGTTGAGAAAATCTGAGTTAACGATAAAAGCGAGGATTAAAGTAAATTGATCCTAGAGTAGTTTATCATTTTCCCGCTATTGTACCTTGTTCTGGTCTAAAATATCATTAGAGACATCACTGTTTTATTTACAGAAAAATGGCTCTGAAAGTACAACTAGCGTAAATGTTTCTAATTACCATGTCGCGACATCCGAAGCAAGAAACATGGCAATCGGCACCGACGCAAAGCTTGTTCAGATTTTTTGTCAGTGTGTCCCGCAACCTACATCGGAGCAAAGTCATGGAAAACATGACATACACAGTAAGGATTTGGTCGAAAGTAATGCTCGTGAGTTTTGCCTGTTGGATTGGTTTAATGAGATTAACTATAGTTTGACTTCTAGTTTTGTCTTATCCATTTCATGTGCGAAAAACGTTTAGAGAACCAATTTACTGATTTCAGAAATGCAGTAAGATAACAAGTGGTTGACTTTTGCTCCGCTCTGTTTTGCTTTGTACGCGTGGTTACAGTCTTAATACGAGTTCGGTATTAGTAACAAAATTTTGTGGCTTTGCTGTCCCAGGGTATATTTTATTGAAAAATCAAGAGCTCTCTTTCTAGAAAGATTTGTAATGTGGAAGGTTTGAAATTTGCGACAAATCGAAAAAAAGTTTCAAAAACAAAAGTTTAGTTGAGTAGAGTAGAATAAAAGTAACATGAGAATTGAACAACAGAAAACGATACGTTTAGTCTTGTTTTTATACCCCTCTAAAGTAATAGACTGTTCTGTGGATAATACAAGAATCCAACAAGAAAGCTGGCAATGCATCACTGAATGGTGTTTTGCATTGCAGTGGGTCAAACAATTTTTTTGAATAATTTCAGATAGTTGTATTTCTAAACTGTAGAGACAAAATAGCATATGCATCTCAAAGATAAAGCAGATTTAGTTTTCTGAATGGCTGCGTTGTTTTTGCGCCAGTGCCGAGCAGGAGGCTTTGGCAGCTGTGACGCTGCAAAGAGCCTCTTGGAAAAACAAATCCTGCATTTTTTGAAATTTGCGTTGAACACGAACCTTGCTTTTCCTTTTAGTTAAGGCGTTGATTTTACCTTTTTTCAGCACAAAATCTGGCAGAGACGACGCGGGAACAAGCACGGCGCGATTGCGAGGAGACGCTGGCGCTTGAAAAGCACGTTGTGCCTGTCAGTCTTCAAATCGCAAAAGAGCCCGTGCGCGTAGAAAGCGCGTTCGACGCCGAAGGCAACTTGCATCGGCGAAGAGACTTCTTGCAAGTCTACGAGCGAACTCCGGGCAAACTTATCGAAAACCAAATGTTCGAAATACCAAAGCAAAAAGCTGAACAAGACGCCGGAAAAATATACAAAACTGCATCTGAAAGGGAAGACTACATCGAAAGGAAGGGAAATGTCATCGGTGTCGTCGGAAATCCAGGCATCGGAAAAACTACGCTCATGAAAAAGTGGGTGAAACAGGTCCTTCATAGAGAGTTACTGCCAAACGTCAGTTTCTTGTTTTATATTTTAATAAGAAACATTGATTATTCAACAAAAGTTACTCTTTTCCACTTTCTTTTGTCAACAATCATGCCTCGTGCCAATCACAGCCCAGAGTTCGACAAGTACTGGATGGAAAGGATTGTTGGAGATCGGGACGTGCTTATTGCTCTGGATGGGCTCGATGAAGCGAGGGTGGATAACTTCGCAGTAAGAGCTCCCACCGTCAACATCCAATCCCTCGCTGACCCGTTTCACTTGATTCTGAACTTAATAAGCGGAAAATTGCTGCCGTTTGCTCGAGTCGTTGTCACTTCTCGTCCCAACCAATTGTTTCGTTTGCATTCTGATCACAAGCCCGGTTTCATCGTTCAGATACTGGGTCTTGATCAGAAAGGCCAAGACGATCTCGGAGAGCAGATCGCTCTCGATTATTACAAGACAATCAGACCGACTTTGGTGAAAAATCCGGATGCATTTGCTTACTGCCATGTGCCGATTAACTTCATTTTGACTGTTGACTATTTGATGAGCACCAGCAGGGACATAAAATTTTTGTGCATGACCCAAGTTTTAGCAGCAGCATGCGAGAGTTATTCGTGTAGCGACCACGTCAGGAGCGTTGCCGATGACTGCCAATTGGACAAGCTTTCCAGGCTGGCTTTTACCGGTTTTACGAAATCGCAAATTTTTTTCACCGAAAGCGATTTCCAAAGAGCGAAAATTGACGAAAAAGTTGTTCAATCGTTTCTGGACACGTCCATTACAAAAAAGGCAAAAATTAAATCGAAAATTTTAAATGGGCATAAAAGAAATTATTTCTCTCATCTTATTTGGCAAGAATTTTTTGCTGCAATGTACTTGATGCTGTTTGGATCCGAAGAAGAATATGAGAAATCATTGGAAAATGTTTCTGATGATCGATGGGAAGTCGTCTCAAAGTTTTTGTTCGGTTTAACCAACAAAGAAGTGTTTGACAACTTGAAAGACATTACGCCTGATTCAAAAACCGGGTTGTGGCCAAGAAAAAAAGAAAAACTAAAATCCGTTGCGTGTTCTCACCTTCAGCGACTTTCTCTTCAAGATCAGACGCCAGCAGACAAAAGCAAAATGGTGGATTTTGAAAAACTACTGAAGTCGTGCGGTTGGGTTCAAGAAGCCAACGACCTTGAATTTACCCGGTCGTTTGCGAGCAACTTACCTGGAAACATCGCTTTCTCAACAACTGTTCTTCCCAGTGATATAGCCAATTTCTTCTACATCGTTCGATTGGCTGCAGAGCTTCCAGATCTACATGTAGATCGCTGCAACTTTGCTGGAGATGCTCTGATGATGTTTTGCAAAGAAGTTGCAGCTATGCCTGGTATCAAGGTAATCAAGAGTTCAGGCTGCGCTTCGCGATCATAGCACGACTGATTGACTTTCTAATTAATGTACAAACGTTTGAATGCACTGACTAGCCGACCAACCAACAAATAAGTGTAGCTAAGTTAAAAAATAACCAATTAAATAACCACGTAAACAACCAATTAACAATAAACAGCAAATAACTGACTACCAACAGGCAAAAAAACAATTTGACTAGCGATCCAACCGGCGGAAAACAGCAGCTAAATGACTAAAATATTTACTTCAGTGAAAGTATACTGCGAATAAATAGTTTGTGGAAAAGAGCATGTTTTCCCAAGCTTAATCTGTCAAAAAATTTACCCCTACCCACATAAAGGTTTGCTGCAGTTGAGTTGCGGAAATTTTGCAAACTCATCATATATGTGACGTGTTAACAACGGAAAGTAATGTCTTTATTCGATCATCAAGCTAAAAAAATTTTGCAACAATTGATCACGTTATTTTTTCTATAAAAGAGAAACGAATGATGTGTGTAATGAGATGTTCTGCTATTGGTTGATTGAAAAAGTGGTTTTAGTGATGAAACGATAAGGTGACAAACTTGTTCTAAGAACTATCAAACAGAATATTAGTTCTCCCAACAGGTTCATCTTTTCCATCTCGGAGGAAAACAACTCGACGAGGATGAGTTTTCGAGGATCATGGAATGTTTTCCTCAAATTTCAGAGCTTAGATTAGAAAGTTGCGACATTACAAGTGACATGGTGCAAGAGCTGGCAGAAACTTTGCATCAAATGGATCATTCTGTGAGTATTACGTGTTGTTTTATCTTCCCCGTCGCTAGGGTGGAGATTGGGTTTAGCCTATCGGTGAATATATGGGTGCGTTGGGCTAGCAAGCGGTGTGTGGATGTTGTGCTTGTTTGATATGATCGACGAAAGGTAAAACTACCGATTTTCTTGAGTTGCAGTCCGATGTGATTTGAGTAGTTTTACGTACCAATACAACTGGGCGTTATTGATGAACAGGAAAAAAATTCTGAAACGTTCACGGGAAGACGAGTTTAATAAAACTTTGTAAACAATAGAAAATCTACCATTTTTTCATTGTTTTCAAGGAAACCAGGGCTCCTACTGATATTGACTCTTCTTCACGTAAAACGTGCGGAAGTGGTGTCATTACCGACAGTACGGTGCATTTGCAGTGTCCGACGACTCGCTAAATGTTTATTTCCGTACGCGAGTACTCATAATTAGTTCTATCTTCCTGTTTCCTAAAAGCAAACAGAAAACGTTTCTGGGAAATGTGTCAAAGACAACGAAAGTTGGTCAAAAGTTGCACTAAAAGTGAAAAATTTCTATTTCAGTTTATTTGAACGCTTCACAAACTTTAACGAAACCGTGCACTTGTGCGACGCTAATTCTCCTGCCAGTACGCCCTTCGAGGTGGCGGTTCAGTGACGGCAACGTTACTGCGACATGAAACGAGTAGGTCTTTGTATGACACTACGCGAGACCGTGAAATATCAAGAGCGTCAGACAAGGAACACATGGTACCAACGAAAACCTGTGCTGGTCGCACTCTGCGCCAGAAGGTCAACCCTACGCTTTACTGCGATGCGGTTTTGCGTTGATATCAAAAACCGAACTCAGACAAGTACGACAGCGTTGGGCGTATTTTTTTCAAAGCACTTAGTGACGTTTGTGGAGATGCTATTTTGTGGTAAAAACAAAAACACTTTAGTCATTTTTATCTTTATCGCCTGTTTCATTAAAGGTTCAAACTCTCGACCTCAGTGCAAACTATATTGAAGACGATGGCCTTTCTGCTATCGTTGATTGTTTGCATAAAATAGACGGCAAGTTAATACTGAGCTACTGCGGAGTATCGAGCAGTGGGGTGAAAGNACTTGCAGCAAAAATCAGTGAAAACGGAACCCAGGTATGTTTCGTTTCCTGTGGACTAATTGACCTGATAACACTTAACCTATTTTAAAGTAAAATGGTCAAAAAAAATTAATGCACTATCAGGTTTTTTTAAGGAAAATGTTAGGAACCCGGTTTGGATCTGTAGGGACCTTATTTCTCTGATTCTAGGAACCCGATTTGAAATTCTATGGACCCGAATAGGGTCCCTAAAACGCCTTAAAAAAACCCCTGGCACTGTTATTGAAACTCATTTTCGGCATTCATGAAAAAAGGCACATTTGTGCTAATTCGAGTTCGTGCAACAACCAAATCGGAAAAATATCAGTCATGCAAAAAGTAAGTAAACTGGAAGTTTTGAAAGCTTCGTTCTCTATGGCATGAAGTTCAAACAACTTTCAGAAACATTATCCCATTTTGGAAATCTTTCAACCACATGCTAATGCTTTTGCTCATAGAAATGTTGAGCAATGACAATAAACCATGCTTACAATGCTATCAAATGTATTGTAAAGTCAAAAACTAAAACAGTTCATCAATGCCTGCAGCGAAACAAACTTGGATGGCATTACTTTTAGTTCTTCCATGGTTGACTTCAAAGTTGTTTTGGTAATGTTTCTTCATGTGGTGCAGTAACGACGAGGCAAAACACTGTAGCACAGATCAGGGTTGCGGAGTCGGAGGTTTTCGGGTGGAGTCGGAGTCGCATTCCTAACAACACTGGGAGTCAGGAGTCGGATTTTTTGGTCTGACGTCGACTCCGGAAGTCGAATTGGATCATTTTTTACACCATACTCTTAAATTGGGAATTCCTGTTGAAATGGTACAATTTCTTTTGAAACTTTTGTTGAAACAGAGATTTCTTGCTGTGCACCACGATTTCCATTAATTTTAACAGCCAAATTTCATTCCCTTTCTGTAAAGGAGTCGGAGTCGGAAATTTTGGAAAGGTCGGAGTTGGAGTCGGATATTTTACCTCCGACTGCGCAACCCTGGCACAGAGGTTCCAACTGGGGGTCGCGACGCCCTGGTGCGTCGCTTTGATATTGCATGGGCGTCGCAATCTGACCTCAAACATCATCTACCAAGATCTTGGGATTTTAGAAAAACCTGCTCAGACCCAATTGATGTGCTTGTTAAGTGAATCTGCAAGAGGTTGCAAGAAATGTGTGCAGTGACGTACAGTTGCGAAATTGATTTCAGCAACGAGGTAACAATAACTTCGGGCGCAAAAGTCAGTTCGTTCAGAACAAGTGAGCTTAGGTAATTGGTTGACAGTTGACTGGTGGATTCGTGTGAGTGTGTTGTTTGACATTCCCGTTGGTTGATATCATGGTAGAATAATGTGCTGGTTTGTGTGAATGAAAAGCGCAAACTTCAATTAGTCTTAGGTTTTCTTAGCCTCACGATGTATAGTGTTACTTTGCACAGTATTGGTGATTGCAGTGTACAGATCAGCAAACACTGTGTCTTAAATTAGATTCGCTACCTGGATCTTGGCAACAACGAAATCGGAGACGAAGGATTCTCCGCGATCATCGACATATTGCAAAACGTGGAAGACCTGAGGCTGGATGGATGCGGAATAACCTGTGAGGGAGTCCAGAAGCTCGCGCATGAGTTAATTGAAAGTGGAAAAAAGGTTATACCCATTAGAGTTTGAGACCCACATTTTATGGAAGTTTCAGTAAAAGTCGCAGTAAACTGCAACAAGCTGCTGTCGTTCACAATAAGCACCCCTGCTTGCGATTGTTTGCAATTGTTTTCTCGCTCAACGCGCTCGATGCTGCAAAGTGTGGAAAGTTTCGGGTCGTGAAATGCGTATTCCAGAATGCTAATAATGAAAGCATTACGGTTGTATAATTTTCTTTGTCAAAAGCGTACCTGTTATTTGTTTGAGCTTCGTAAGTTGATATTTGAAAGATTTTTTCCCATTCTTGGACTAGGTAAAAACTTTTGCCTGTTTAAAGATGGGCCTTAAAGAAAAATGTTGTTAGGGCGAACGCTTTGCTCAGTAGTTATCTTCAGTGGCTGTTTCTGAACATAAATTATCAAAGTAAATTGAAAGACAATCTTTATTTTCCTGATATGCTGAAATATACATCCTTTGCGGTAGTTAAGTCGTTTTTTCCAGCTGATTCGACTTGGAATCGACTTGCCAAATTGTTCAAATTGCCTTGTCGTAAATCAGGTACGAACTCTCAACCTCAGTTCCAACAAAATTGGAGATGAAGGTTTTTCAGCCATCATTGATATGTTGCCCAACATAGAAGACGACCTCACTCTGAACAACTGTGGAATAACCAGTCGTGGAATGCCTGGTTTTGCAGAAAGAATGCTTAAAAGTGGAAAGGAGGTAGTTGTGGGTGAAGGTGAAAAATGCCGACATAGAGAAAATGTTTTTCAACACATATTTGAGTTTATTTACCTTTAAGATCTTTTCAAATTCAGGATGTAGCTATAATTGTGTTTCCGATCAGATTCGAACCATCAACCTCGGTGCCAATCCAATCGGCGACGAAGGTTTTGCAAGCATTACAGAATCGTTGATATACATTAAAGAAGATTTGAAAATAAGCGTCTGCGGGATAACTAAGAAAGGAGTGGAAACATTTGCAAACAAATTGGCAGAAATCGGAAAAGAGGTGAAAATCCACGTAAAAACTGTGATTTTCAATTGGTTTGAGGTTTGGTTTAAGGCCATGCCCACTGCACTGATCTTCAAATCACAGAGTGTCTTTATCTTTGAATCTGAAGACCGTGTTGCAGCCATTGGCATCGGAAGTGGGGGAAGGGGAAGGCCAATCTCCCCATGGATTTTGAAATTTGACATTTTGCTATTGACTTTTTAGTATTACAATGTTGCCCCCCGGACCCCTGGAAAAACTCCGTCCAACGCCCATGATTGTAGCCGCTTTTTTAAATTCAGGTTCCAAGTCTCGACCTTAGCGGAAACAAGATCGGAGACGAAGGACTTTCTTCTCTGCTTATTGTTCTACATCATATCAAAAGATTGTCTTTGATGAATTGTGATATCAGCTGCATAGGATTAGAAGAACTTGTGAAGAAGATAATGAAAACCAGGCAAAAGGTGCGTTTGTTTTGCTTCAAACTCATCATCCAAATGTGAACCAGGCTTTTGTCATTAGTTGTAGAAAAAGGAACGAAAAAATGATTAGGACTGGTAGGTAATATATTCTCTTTATGTACGTTTTGTGGCGTTTCTAGCCATGGGCTTTTATACTATGGCTTTTTTAGCAAATTCACGATGAGTTACGAAGTATATTCATGAGGATGAGAGCAAGTAGCAACTGTTTACTGGTCCCATCGGCTAATTTGATTTTGTCTGGGAACGTTTATCGGAAGTACTGACAACAATACTAAACTGCCTAAATGTATGATATTTACCCAATTCAGGGCTTATTTCATCTTGAAACCGGGGACGGCAAGCTTGAAACCCAAACTTTCCGCAAGCAGAATATTTTAAACCGGGAATGCTTAAATGCAACAAAGCCGCGTGGAAAAAAGCAATGTCCGGACTCTCCAGAAATCTCGGAGATCTTTCGTGGTCTTTGCTCTGCATTTACGATTCTTCCCACACAGCACTGCTTCGCGCACGTGCACATAGCATAATGTATCGCAGCGTCTGGGGGACACACACATAGACCCACTCAAGTACATATTAAACTGCTGATTAACAGTAAGCAAAAGCGTGAAGCAAAAATGCCATTAGCAAACCTTTACGGTTTTTATGAAGCGTCACACTCCTAAAACCCGGCAAAAAGAAACTTTTAAACGT
>JGI24021J15306_10013206_pt1 | contig 10261 bp, 7 predicted proteins | sample Ectturendosymbi1_FD_15306 | JGI IMG/M metagenome (IMG submission 15306) | reverse complement strand
ACCTACAATGCAATATACTTCACTCTTGTAAGAGTGAACGCCACTTTCGTTCGAAGGACCAGGCCCCTAGCCACGGGGCGAGGCATTCGCGGGCAGGCCCTCCCAAGTTTTTTTGTGCCCCTCCCTAATTTTGTTGTGTCCAGAAAAAATTGTCTTAAACATACTGTATAATAAAAACCAAAATATTGTCTCCTGAAAATGTATCTTTCCTCAAACCTTAAAACCTGACCACGTGCCTGCGAAGAATGCGCGACGTGGAGAAAGTTGCTAACATAAACTGTTTAACATTTCTCACTTTCGGCAACCACAAGCGCAGACGCATTCTTGTATAAAGGTAACGTCTGGGCGCGCGATGAACTGTACTCTGTATGACACAATACACGAAAAAAACACGCTTCACTAGTGAGCAAACCATACATCCGGCCAAAGTTCCCCCAAAGCCCAATTTTATAGTCATTCTTAATGCATGGACTTGAATACCAATGCAAACTGTTCTTCATGAATTAGAAATATTTCGCAACTATCACGTGACAGAATGTAGAAGAAACGTACCAAACGCAATATATAATGCGCGTGGTTGATTGATCAAACAGAAGCATATAGCCGCCCAATGTGATGAGCAGGAACGAGTGTGCTGGATGACATTCACAATTTTTGCATTGCCGAGTTAAGCCGCACTGAAGCTTTCATGCAGTGGTGTAGGAGCTGGAGGCGTCCTTAACGTTGATGTACCTGGACTTTGAAGTGGTGTGTATTTTACCTATTTACACTCGCAAACAGCCAAACACAATGAAAGTTTGGTGTAGCGGCAAATGATAAATGTGATGACTTGAATCCAACGAGAAACCCTTCGTTAGTCTTTGCTCAGCTTCAAACCATTGAACATTTGCCTGAAAGTGACAACTGGATTTTTTCATGCTCAGCTATGCGAACACTTGCACTGGACAAAAAATGTTTTTTTTCGGAGAAAAAAGTCAGATAACTCAATAGTATACAAACGTGTCTAAACCTCCGTACACGATTTCAGGAATTTCACCCGAATTTTCGACAAATCAAAACTTTTGGGGGTGCACTTGCCCCGTCAGCTCTACACCACTGAATGGAAAGCGCGACATAAACCTTGAAAAAAGTTTACAAAAAAACAAAATATCCAATTTTTCCAGCTGAGCGCACCAACCATTTCAGTCGCATCACCTCTCCATTGGATAATTTACGTTGTAAACAACAACTTGAAAAACTCCTGCCTGTTCAAATCTAACTTATCTGAACTTTCAGCGATTGGAAAATCTCGCTTAGCTGTTGAAAGTGGTTTGGGTCAAGACGCAGGATCCCACGGTTTTCGATAAAGCTAACATTAGGGCCATCACAAATGAAAAAGTTTGGGGGCACGGTGAAAACAAGGTTTGGTGCACTAGACATTTTTCCCTACGCGAAGGCCCCAGCATGCAATCTTTTTCAGAACAACGACCAACAAGCTTTTTGGCATCAACAGCGTTTCATGCTACTCAACATCTTTTGGGCGACTGCCCAGGCAGGCTGAAACGGTTCAGTGTCCAGTAGAGACCAAGCAAAAAATGCAAAATATAACACCTTTTGCTGCTATGTTTGAATGGCCAACTGTTGGAGTCTTCGGACTCGAATAGAAGGTCTGCGTCTAAGGGCTTAACTTTCATCTTTTGTGTCAATGTTCTTTCTAACGAGAGCATTGTTTGCTAACAATGAGGTTGTATCAGCCGTTTCTACTGCATTTGAACGCAAGGAGTACTTGGCAAAAATGAATTGCTATCCAAACACATGGCGCGGGGCCCAATACAACCGCATCGGTTGCATCGGCTTAAGGCCGTCCCTGTTCATATGATTGAATATAATTTCTTTTCATTTTCGTGATGTTTGCTACACTTTTATACATTTTAAGAATATTGGCTTTTCATCCTGCGTGTTTTCCATGTTTCTTATGTTTTTCTAAGTGTTGTTTATCTCATGTTTTCGTTACTATGTCAGTTTTGTGCTTTTGTGTGTTTTTGTCTTTCGCTTTTTATGTGCGTGTTAATAGGTTTAGTGACATACGACATACTGTATTGTTGCTTATTATATGTTTTTCTGATTAATTCGTCTGAATTCTGACATTTTCCATCAAGACATAAAGCGATCGCGATGATCTTACAGAGTATTTTGATAAAAAATAAGATAAACCATCATTTCATACGCTGAAGAGCCGTTACTGTATTGCAGTTGCTTGAATTTTCGCCAGTAAGTGTTCAGTGGCATCTACGGGCGATCTAACTTTGAATCTAAATCCACCTTCTTTGTCGTAATGAGGTTCCTGTCTGAAGATGCCCAGCCGTTCCAGCAAGCTGAAGGCTGTGGATGAGCAAAAATCAATGTCATGAAAATCGGTTTTGTTGACCAACGTTAACCACTGAATCGCTGCATTCGTGATCTCTTCCTCCGTGACCAGCATTCCCGATTTAGACAACATGAGGCCAATGCCATACACGATCAAAACTTCTTTCACTGTCCGCTGATGCAGTTGGTTTATGCTGTCCATAACAAGGCCGGCGTTATTTGCCGTGCTTCTGTAGTAAAGCCAGTTTTTCCACTCCAGCATGTACTTCTTGCGCTGGCTATCGTATAACGCTCTAGTTTTGTAAACTACAAACCCAGCGAAGCAAATCATCAACCCCGCCCTGTGGAGTTTCAAGTCAGTTAAAAGAAACATCACTATGTCGAAAAAACTCACCACAAACGACATGCCCAAAACGGTGTTTAAAAACCAGCGACGACCGCGCGGCAACAGCACTTTTGCTTCAGGAAGAAGTATCTCATAGTGACCAACAGCAATGTCTTTAAACCCTTTCAAGATCATGTTTCTGTCTGTTTTACTCCTAGCAGCAACAATCACCCTCTCGTGCAGTACAGTTACATCTTGATCTTTATGCTTTGTTGCTTCCTCCTTGCAATTTTTCTCTTTCTTTCCATACACCCAAAATCGAATATACTCGTAATCGCTCTGCATGACATCCAGTTGAATATGTCCGTACTTACCCCGCTTCTTCAGACACTCAGCAACGGTGGCTTGAGGCACCTCGTGATAGCCAGCTTTACGAAGCACGTACGTAAACAGCGTCATAAACGACTGTTCTACCAAGAAATGACTTGTGTCTTCAGAACTTTCGTCCTCGACTTCGCACTCATCATCAAACATGTGTAGTCTCCGTTCTTTTCTATCTGGATCGATGAGCTTAAACTTATACATCAAGCTTTTGGCAATTTTGTTGTGGCGGACAAGCATGTAGCTTTCCAGGGCTCGACAAGCTCTTAGAAAGTCAGAAGGCCATTTTTTAGCTGCAGCATTCATTGGATCCGCTTCAAAATCATGTTTGAGAAAAGAATCACACAGCATTCTAATCAGTGCAGATCGAGACATTGAAATGCTGTCAGGCTTTGCAAGATCAGATGGTACAGAAACAAACGCAACGTTGATGCAGAGATGCGGGCTGCTTGGCAATGCATACCTAAGATTGTCAGGCAAACCAAAATGTATCGGATGACCAGCGAAGGGATTAAAAAATGTACATCTTCGCCCTAAATACATCACACTTGCTGTGCAACCACGAAGTAGGGCCATGCCCACTACTTTAAAATTTTACTTTCATGTCTGCAGAAAAGTCAGCGCAGCATGTTGATTATTTTAAATTCTTTAAACAGCTCCATATCATTGCAAAATGCATATGCTGACAAGGAAACACCTGTCTTTTCAAACGTGAAGACAGTCATTGCTGCTGAACACTAGATTCAAACCTTACTAACATTACAGTCGTTAAGCTAACTTGCACTAAAAAAACATCTGTGAAAAAATTAGTTAAAATAATTATTACGCAGCCGTTGCTGTTTTAGCTTGGATATTGCAAATTGTAGCCTACTATTTCGCATTGTTAGACGCACTGTTTTAATTCATAAAAATTTCGTTGTGTACAAACCTGAGAGCAATAAAATCACAACTAGCTTATTACTAGATTTGTTTCTGTACAATTTTCACTTTAAAACGTTGCCACGGAAACACAGATCTGTTTTAACGGAAGTATTGAGAAACGCGAACTGCAAGAGTTTTGAACTCATGTTTATGACTACTGCATAAAGCTGACTTTACATTTGACCGACAGAGACCGACAGTTTTTCAATTTCCTATCATGACGCAAATCATATAATAGAAAATTTAAAAAGTCTTGGTCGCGGTCGATCCACGTCGGTCAAATACAACCTCCGTTTAAATCGTTGTAACCCGCATTCTTCAACCCTTGGCCAATATCCGAAGATTTCTTCTTAAATAGCGTCATTTCAAATGCTATGGNATACGATTTACAACCACCCTGTCAAAACAAAATGCTCACACATTAACGTTGCCAGTTGCATTCAGTCATGCTTATAGGCCACACACATACATGGATAAAAAATATGAGATGTTGACCAAAGACCACGGTTTTAAGAAATATCGTCAATTTTCGTACAAGAATTTCAACTGTTGTGCAAACAGTTTGGTCGTTGAACCAAAAAATTTGGTTGTTGCGAAAAATGAATGGGCAACCGTTTTTGGCCCCTGCAAACTTCGAGTTTAATACGCATCCGCCTGTTTTAGTAGTTTGATGCACAAGATTACTTACTGTAAATGAATGTTGCAGTGTTGGTGGGCCTTTAGCACATGAACATTGAGTGCAAAAGTCGCGCTCTACTTTCTTCCACTAAACGTCCTCACTCGAAGGAAAAAATAAAACTGTCTTGGTGATGTTTTTTAGTTCAACCCGTCAGTGATATTCGGTCAAATCTACTGGTTTTAAAGAAGAATGTAAAGTTCAGTTCGTGGTTGGGAGAGAATAGAACTCATTCAATGATCTGCCATTTGCAATGGAGGACTGGAGGTGGTATAAATATATGCTTCATACCAGGGGCGGATCCAGCCAGTAAGGTTGGGGGGTCGATTTCAGTAAAGTTTGGTATAGTCAAGTCTGATTACGGGTTCACTACTGTAGGAGAGATGAAGTACACTTCATAACACTGGTGTGAAAAAACAGTAGACGGAAAAATGGCCTTATATCGCGAATGCTGTTTTCCACATTGCACAAAATCATGGTGAATAAAGTTACTTTCGCAAGTTTTGTGGGGCGATCGCCCCCCCTGGATCCGCCCCTGCTTCATACACTCTTCCGCAAAACATGATGGAGAGTTATAATTTTGTAACGTACTTCCATACCCATTCTTACTGGGTTTTTACGCGCATGGTTTCAGGTAGGCTACCTTTCAACATTTTTGTTACCAGTCCAAAGCTTGATCAGCGTTAATACAACCCTACGAAACTGAAATGAAATTTATTTTATGTCTGATGACAATACATCAGGCGATGTATATTTTGCAGCAGGGGTCCGCAAATACTTTTCGGCGCGACCCTAAAGAATAGTTCTAAATTCTCGCGACCCAAACATTTCGTGAGCATGCAATTTTGTGGAAAATACTTTATAATTAAATATCAATTTTAAGACTGCTATTGACAATAGCAATTTTCTTGCACAAAATTCTGTGGAACTTAGCACATAAAACAGTAAATGATTGCATTTATTCTGGCTAATGAGAATGGCAAATTTAACATGTAAATTAAGATTATTTCGAGACCCAAAGTGGTAGGTCTCGAGACCCACTATTTGCGGACTCCTGTTTTACAGAAACGCAAACGGACCAGAACTCCGCACCAAAAAAGTAGTCCACTAACAAAAGGCACCGAAACTCAAAGACACGCAAGTGATGCATCGATAGCAAGGACTCATTGCAAAATTTCTAAGTTTCAAGTGCTTGAAATGATGCTGCTTAACGCAAGTTGAAATGACAACAAGACACCAAAATACCTAAAATATCACAACGATTTTGCGTGACGTTGACGCGGTATGTCTTGACGCGGTATACAGTGTGCTACTGAAAAGAAATGGCTGTGAAATATAAATTCCCGAAGTTTTCAGTGACAAGAAAGATAATATTCGATCGGAAAAAGTCAAGATCCTCCGATTTAGCCATTACACGCTTCGCAATTCAAGGAGCCGTGTTTTGTTTCAGAGAACTCGTGCCACAACCATGTAAATGTTTCAAATAAGCATTCAGTAAATATCACGGTGACGCAACCGGATTTTTACCGACAATTTTTTTTTCAAAAGAATAACAAAAATAACTCTGGAAGAGACAACGAAATCGCTCAAAGTTGGGTAAATAAAAGTATTTGAAATAGTTCCGCATTATTCAAAATTTAAGTTCCGCAAGCACTCAGAAAAAAATTAGTTATACAGTCTAAGTTTTCTCACAGCATCAACTACGTTTCATCTGTCGAATCTGCACCTGATCCCAAACCCGAGAATGAATACATGATGCTTCTTACGATTAAGGTAATTCCGCACACCCAAAGACGGGAAAAACATCAAAAAGAGATTAGTGCTTTAAATCACCGGAGAGGGCACACTGCCTGATGAGAAACATTCTAAAACAACATATCAAATTGAAGGTGTTGGCTACGGTCAGAGACGGAGGAAGGGCCCCCGTACCCTCTGGTAAAAAGGGTCCCCCAAATGTGATTGAGAGCCTTTGTTTGGACATATAGACACACAAGAACTTAATTCACCGAGAACTGATTTCACACATTTCAACATATCGATTTTCCATATCGATACGGTTGAGTGAACATGATTACATCATCAAGACGCAATTACGCGAACATAGGGGTCCCTAAAATATTCTGCTCAGGGGCCCACAAATTGCTGAGACCACCACTGCTCTAGAAATTGGTTCATACGCTTTTTAACAAAATAATGCAAAAACTAATTGCGAAATTATCAAAAGAGGTTCTCCACGGCATCTCTGAAATATGGGGCCCCGAGGCGACTGCCTCGTTCACCTCCTCTAATATCCACCCCTGCTCAGGAGCCTACATTCTGGTAGGAGTGGATTCTTCGGTACAACGTTCAGTTTCTTTTGCACAAATTTCTTTGAACGTAGGATGATTAAGAAATTACCAGAAATAGTTCTGGATAAAAATGTACATTTATCTACAAGTGTGCACCGTTCCACAACAAACGTAAACAATTTGTGTAGCATGCAGTGATCACGTTTTTTTATTGTTTACTTTGAAGAAATACTGAATTAGCAAATTTACAGTATTTGCATACGATTTTCCACTTTAAAGAATGTATCGGAGTTCCACATGCATCAGTTTAAACATTTTTGTTCGGTTAAGCTGCCCTCACCCTAGCCCAGGGTCTCAAACTTAAATTGATACGAGGGTCAAACGAAGACATTTCAAGTAACTCGAGAGCCGAATTGTGACTAACTGAGGGCCGCATTATGACGTTGTCACAACAATGGCAGTACCTGAATCTTACCAGAAACAGCTTCTCCTTTTCCTGCGAAAGGTTACAGTCATTTCCAGACTCAACTGTCATTTCTAGCCGTCGCGACATCACAAGGAACTATTTCACTATCAGGGCGGGAACTTCAAAACAACAGTGAATAAACTAAATAACTTAAATGTTAATAATTCGAAAACTCCCAAAAAGTATCGCGGGCAGCACAAAATGTCCTCGCAGCCGCGTGCTTGATACCGCTGGCCTAGCAATACAAAAAAATAAAATATTACCTACACAGAACTGCAGTAGACATCACCTTCGCACTTCTCTACTTTGATTTTGAAGCATAAACATTATCGGTACAATTTCTTGTTTCGTAACTAGTGAATACTTGATAGAAAATTTCAGCACGTTAAAGCAACTCATTATTTTAATCACGCACTGTCGCAAGCACGTCTGCACAAAGCGTGCTGCATAATAGTGCTGCCAAGCAACATTTTGTGCACCGAACCGTGAAATAGCATCGAAATGCTATATGCAATCAACATCAACCACGGGCAAGGGCAAAGCGATTTATAGGCTTGTAAAACGTTTCATATGTAATGATGTTGCGTCTTTTGGGACCTTGGAGAATCTTTTCTCAAATTGTTGAAAAATAGATTTAATTACCAAATAAAAAATATTTGTTATGTACAGTCTACAAATCCCCACAAATATAAAAACAATGCTTTGGGAATTGCAGTGTATAAAAGTCGATGTACTTTCCTTAGATCTTTTCAACTTTAAAAAGAAATCTTAGGATCATCTCAGATTTGTTACTAGCACAACAACCTGCCCATCTGCATAACGACTTCTACTTCCGTGATGGCATGACTCCAGTCAGTGACTTGACTCCATTGAAGTCAGCATTTTTATTGACTAGACTCGAGTCACGTTCTGCAACAATAATTTGATGACTTGAGTCACGTCTTTTGCAGAAAAACTTGACTTCACTCGAGTTAGAACGCATTGACTCGTGACTCGACTCAAGTAATTTTCAAAAAGTCTCCGAGTGTCTTGCTGACGAGCGCTGTGTTGGTTTGCATGGTATCAAGACGAGAAAACTGTCAACCGGACATTGCAACTACCAGTTGGAAAACTGCCAACAGTGCAACAGCCAACTTGGACAACTTCTGACAGAATAACTAACAACTACCTACAATACAACTAAGCTGCTGAGGATAAGGGAGGATTGCAGCAGTGATGTTCCCAAGCCATTTTTGTTGAGTCAGAGTCACAAGCCCTCCGAGTCTGAGTCAACTAAATTTTTTTCAAATCGAGTCAGGGAGGAATCATGACTTGCTCGAATCTAATCAGAGTCAAATCACAAGAACTGTATAAACGCCAGAGGTGTACAAGATCCGGATTTCAGGACTCGAGCCCGGCAGGATTCAGCACATTTTGAATAAACCGGATCGGATCCGGACTACAGTTTTATTCAAGTTTCCCGATCAGGATCAGGATTTTCAAATTTCCTTGTTTTGGGATTTGACGCCAACACAATCATAAAAAGAATGTTTGCAAAGATTTAAACATTTTAAAGGATGTAATGTGGTTCACATTAATTGCCAATGTGTGATATAGGCGATGTTACACCGGACGTGTCGTGCAGTGCAGAGCACCAGTCCACCACCATAGCATCCCATCAGTCCACTATCAACTATCAGGCTCAATACAACGTCATGTCAGATTACATTTGTAAATTGTGAGTTGTGGAGGTTAAAGATGTGGTGTTGCTGTGCTTATTTTGCTGTATTTTAGTGTGCAACAATATCAGTTAGTGCCTATTTACTTATCGGTTGGAGCTTAATCATCAGTTACTGTTAGTGGATGTAACAAGTCTACCAAGCTTAAGTTGTTTTGTGATTAGAAGTTTAATTGGTATTATTGCTTTCAGCTTCATGTTTCATTGCATGAACTTGGTTGACTGCATTTTCTGGATCTGCCTTTTAGTGCCATTTTGGGTTATGTGTGGTTTTATTTTTCCCAGTCTGTGTTTAGTTAAGCTTTGCTTTTCAGAAAAGAAATGGCTATGAGTCCGGCGAGAGTGATGTGGTTAGAATAAAATGCTGACTTCGTCACTTTAACAGCACCGTTGTGGTAGTGTAGCGAATGCGTCTACATCTACCAGAGATGATCGGATAGTGGATTTTTACTATCCGATCCTATCCTGTTTTTAAAAAATGATATCCGTATCCGATCCGAATCCTGTTTTGATTGAAACCATACTACCCGTATCCGAAAACTATCCAAAAGTGTATTGTGATGAGCAACATACATTTTTGTGCTGTGTCTATTTTCCCTCATGAGGCTAAATAACTGCTGGGGTTATTTTGCCTTTAACTGAACACGATTGTTTGAAGTAGTCACAAGACAAGTTTGGAATGCATGTCCTGCTTAGTTGACCATAACATCTCCAACAGCTCAGTCCCATGCATGGATGGTGGTTGTCATGGTTTCAGGGCTGGCAAGCAGTTAGCAGCTTCTTGTTTGTATTAAGTGAACTACAGGCTAAACCCTAACTCTAAACACTGAACCACTAAATCTAAAACTTTACCTTAAACCAGTGGTTCCCAACTGGGGAGAAATTCCCCCCCCCCAGGGAGGAATTTCATGATTTCAGGGGAGGAATTTCCACTTTGCAGTTAAGTTACCTATTCAGTGTACAGTAAGTGTTGTGCATCTTTTTATTGACATTGACTCTTTCAATAGTTATATCACTTTATATTTGTGAGTTATTTAGTGGACTATCACAAGCTTTCGTTGACAAACTTAAGTGCCATTATTTGACCAGAAATAGTTTTTTCCCACTTTTATTGATCACGTTATTGTCGTCAATGAAGACT
>JGI24021J15306_10013203_pt1 | contig 10262 bp, 8 predicted proteins | sample Ectturendosymbi1_FD_15306 | JGI IMG/M metagenome (IMG submission 15306) | reverse complement strand
AGCACCCCCAGCCCAAACCCCCTCATGAGCACCCCCAGTCCAAACCCCCTCAAGATCTTCGCTTGCCTGTTATCAACCAGCATAGGTCGTTCACTGTTGAGCAATCGGAAGAGATCGTGGAAGACCCGAAGGCGAACTGGTAAGGAGAAATGGCTCGGGCAGGTATTGCAATTGCCGACCATGGGTAGAAAACACAACTTTACAGTTCCCAAGCAATATTTCGTCATGGCCACGGCATGATTTTCATGGCCAGATGCACGTCTTCAATAGCAATGATCATAACTCTGCGAACTTCTCGCTGTGCAGCCATTGAAGCGTAGCCAATGGGGTCGCGGCCACTTTCTATTTCGAAGATGAAAATGTACCAAGTTGCGAAAACAAAAATCAGGGTCTCGCGTGTCGTGTATGACCTGACCGGGAATCGAACCCAGTCCACCAGCTTTGGTGGTGCGTGCACAACCTAATGTTCCACTCAGCCGTTTGATAAACGCTAACTTTCACTTCATCTTTTTGAATATTGTTGCATTAGTCCAGGTTTCTTAATTCCGATTTAAAAAGGTACAAATTACTTACTTAATGAAGAACGAAAGGAATTCCTTGCATGATTTCTTCTCATAATTTCTTGTGTATATGAAATAGTTCAGTGAAGTTTCTCACAAATGCTTTGCTTCCGAATCGTTTCGACAAAACCATCATTGTCCTGTCTTCCATGTCCATCACATACGTTGTAGGTTTCTGATGTTGGTCTAAGTTGAGATTATTTAGCACTAGTCTTTAAAAAATGTAAAACCAGCCAAGTGATGATGAATGATGTAACAATGACCTGGTTACGTAATGCAGGATGACGAACATGCAGATCCGACGTCATATCCAGGAAGAGGAGCACACCGATACAGGGGATTCCCCGCCCGACAACACTGAGGTCCTCTACCGATGGTACAAACAATGGAAAGGTTTGTAAAGCTCGTAGTTAACTGTTCTCGGAACACCTGGACGCTCAGATTTTGCGGCCAATGTCCTTGATTCGAGAAAAAACTGCCGTGACTCCACCCACACAGGTTTGTTTTGATATAATCCAACGCTGTTCATCTCAGGCCCCTGTCGCGAGGTCCGGTACTGGTTTACATGCAGCTGCCATGTTTTTCGTAACGACTGGAAACCATGTTGGAAATGTTCTTTGGTTAATTCTTGCCAGTAGACTTCCGACGAAAATTCAGTTCCTCTTCATGTGGTTTCTGTCATGCTGATGAAAGTCGCTAAAAAAGATATACGTGGGAAAAAGCAATGGATGTTTTTTGGTGAAAAACACAAATAAATGTGTTTTCCGTCAAGAAGTTTTGCAGTAAACTCGTTTTTCTGAGAAAAGAGAAGATGCTTCACTTTTTTGGGGAATTCTTCGCTAGAGCGAACTTCTGTTTCGAAATTAATCGACCTTTTTGCTACAAACTTGTCATGTTTGCTCGCAGCTTGTAACTGCCATTGATTTTATGAGTTTATAGCAAACCGCTCTCAACCTGATTTCTACAGAGCAATGCCGTGAAACTACCATTTCTTCATTTGCCCTAAAAACCAACACAGGTTTTATGAAACCTAGGACCAGATAAACAGAAGTCTTACTTCCCAAAACTTTTGAAATCTCTTTGTTATCTTTTTGGGAACATATTCTCGGGCATTTGTAACAAAAATAGCATTTACAAAACAATAAAAGTACAAAGACCGGGAGAAAGTGCAAGATCAGGGTTTGTATATCGCTCATCACTTAACATTATCCAATTCTACAACGACAAGTACCTTACAACTCGTATTAAGTTTCGATGCTCAGTATGTTATATTCAAATTGAATACTTGCAAGACTTTGTAGTGAATAATAAGGCTTTTAGTCATGAAGAAATCTGACACCTTCGTTGGACTTGAAAGTCGGTGTTAAATCTTTCAAGACTGCTTGACAACGGTTGCTAGGGCTTCACTACCAAAATGTTGATGACAGTTGGAAAAAATGCATTCGCTCAGAGGGTGCCGGCCGCACGTTTTGAAGTTTAACACTAATATTTTTTAAAATTTGTCATTGGTCTGTCGCTTATTTTACTGTTTCAAATAAAATTTTAATACTTTTTACAAAAGGCCAAGTGATGAATATGACCAAGTACTGGGATTGCCTGCTTTCAAACAGACCTGTATTTTGAACATTAACGTTGTCGTAACAGGAAACACTTACAAACAAGCAAGAATAAACTCTGATGGTTATTTGAATAAGAGCCGTGATGCAAAGTATAGACCATTTGAAATTGGTGTAAATTTTTTCCCTCGATTTGCAACTCTGCTTTTTAAAAACAAATTTTCGTTTATTCGACACTGAAAATCTGATTGCTTTGTTCAAATTTTGTCGTCTTATCGTCCGGAAGAAAACTTCTATCGTAGGAGGCAGGACACGAGGCTTCCTGCAGGTTATAAATGACATAATGTCAACTGCGATGGATCGGGTGCTTCAACCTTTCCGGGTGTGAAGTTTTCGTCAAACCTGGGTTGTGTTCATAACAAGTTTCATGGAGAGATGGGTCTGGCGCGCGCGGTCTTCTGCAGAAGCAATGTTGTGAACACCCCCCCCCATTGTCTTGCTCAGGACCGCAGCGAGCGACCTTCCTCCAACTCGCTTTGATGAAGCTCGACGCGCGACAGCTTTATTACGTAGCAAACTACCTCGCCGTGCGACGTCACCGCGACATTCTCTCCCTCCTCCCCGCGAACGTCGCCCTCATCATCTTGTCCTACCTGGGGCCGGAGGACCTCGTGCAATGCTCGGAGGTTGGTTGCTGTGCGGTTTGTACAACTCACCGATCTGTGTTGGGTTCTGATTGGCGGAAAATCTTTTGTGCTACAAAGGTTTCGCCTTCGTGGAAGCGATTGTGTCATCATAATATGATCTGGAAACGCAAATGCATTGAAACTCGCATGGGCGTGCGACCGGTGGCCACCCCCAAGATCGGCGGATGGAGGTTGGCTTATAAAGAAGACCGAGTGTTGAAGAAGAACTGGAGGGAGGGAGTTTGTTCAGAGACGTCATTGCTGGGTCACACCGCCAGGTATTGTGACGTATGTCGCTTTGCAGGCAACTGTGATTTTCCTCACGAACCAGTTTATTCTGTTTCATTTTTTCCTTTTCAACGAATTTTTTAATGCGAATATACGGTGTTTGCCACATGTTGGAAACTTCTCCAAGAAGCGAAATACATTAATGTTTTCGCAAACCCCGATGGTACTCACGATGTCGGGGCTTTCCCGACCACGCTTCTTTCCAGAACAAGTATTTTGAAGTGGGAGGTGTTTGTGGTGACGATGTCCAGTCGTGCGTCAGTTGCTGTGATTTTCTATAAACTGAGTGAAAGTTGTCGATTTGTTTCAAGTAAAAAAACTCACTCCGGGCTGTCCGTAAATGATGGTTTTACTTTAGACAAGGAGAAAACTGCTGAAGCTTAAGTTCATAACTTTTGTCAATAAATAAGGCTCTGTCAGGGCCAACAAAAAATTTCTGGCGTTCACGCTGAGCTGTGCATTCGTAAAAATCAGTGCCTGCAGAACATCAAACATTTCTACGGCGGAGGTGAAAAGTTTGTTATGAATTTCGCTGAAACTGTGGTATACTACGAATTATGATGAACGATTATGATGTTGTGTGCAGCTCTGGTTTATGATCATATCAGGCAATTGGACCACTGCAAAGTTTTCCAAATCACCTTTAAATATGCTGTAAATCCTTTCGTTGTCACTAGTCTCGTTGTGTCTATTGTAGATGCAATGCGAATTTGATGCAACACTTGAAAACCACGACACTATGCAACAATCTGTTGCGGTTTGCATTGCCTTGCTACTTATCCAAGCTTATTGTTTGTGTGCCAATCAACAAAGTGTTTGACCGAACTCTACTTGCAGCGTCCTGGCTGTGGCACTTAAGGATGACACCCTTGTCAGTGGAAGCAAAGATTGCACTGTGAAAGTTTGGGACGTGGTCGACGGGCGATTGGTACAGACATTCACCGGGCACCAGGTTGGTTGTTGTCGCAAGTGTGTCACATGTTGTGCAAGTGTGTTCCATGCTGTGTTGATCGTGTCAGTTGCCGTCTGACTTGTCCAGAATCGCGAACATCCCAGCTCGTCCTCTTCGTGCTCCTGGAACATTTTGTTTTTGGTTTGTATTTGACTGTACTGTCTGTGCCCCAAGGGTAGCTTCGAAAAGATGTTGACAAAAGTAAATGGCAGCTTTTACTTTAAAGTCCTTATCTCGGAAATTGTCGCGACGTCAAAACTTGTGGCGCTCATATCTGAAATTGTTTTGTTTTTTCTGTCGGCGAACTCTAAATAAGGAGTTGCCAGAGAGTTACGTTGTGCAGTTGACAATGGTCAAAGTTTTCTGATTTCTTTGTTTACGCCTTAAACCTACAAAACCCTGCTGAGGACACGCGCGTAAAAGTATCATTTTACAGTTGCTCTATTCAAGTTTTGCAATTTTTCCATCAACCGTTCTTTCTCTTGGTGCAAATTGTTTTTTGCAGAAAGGAGTTTGGGCAGTTGCCATAGTAACGGAACATCTCGTCGCCAGCGGTTCCTACGATCGGACAATCAAAGTTTGGGGCCTCGGGTCAAGCAAAGGGTGCTTGCGGACGTTGTATGGCCACCTGGGGCCGGTCTGGACCATGATTTGCCGCAACAAGTTCATCGCTTCGGGATCACAAGACAGATTAGTAAGTAGAGGATGTTGGAATTTTTGTCATTTCCTGCCATTCGAGGCAACGTCACCTCTTTCGTTGCTATGGCGACGTCACGTGACCTGTCAGGGTATTGTTGTCACAGCAACTAGGAAGGCGTCGTTAAAACAACCCAGACCAACTTTTCGCCGTAGGCAAAATTATTTTTGGTCACTGCTTTTTTGCTGTTTTTGGAAAACCAGCTCATGAAACTCTTGAAAGCTTCAGGCTTGATTCGGACTTTACAACTTACGGCCTTCAATTTAGTAAACTGTTTGCTTTTTAGTGAACTGTCCGCTATGAAACCATTTCTATGAGGTCATTAGTCATTCTTTTGTGGCGCCAATTGTTGCTAGCGTTAATCCGATATTATAACGAGTTTGAATCTCGGTTCAGTTCATTGTTTCCATTCATTTTCGTAAAATACTAACAAATCTTATCAACTTGACCTGTGGTTCTTATTGCTGATTTAGCATAGATTTTATATTCTTGTAAATTTTGCTTGATGTTTCATCGTTGTCACTGATTCCTAAACGAAATAAAATTTTGTTAGTTTCATGACCAAAACATAAATGCAGCATTTTGCTCATCTGGTTTGTAAATAAATATGTCATACACTTGGATCATCACACAACGTTCCTTGAGCATTGCAAACATTTGCTGGAGGTCCCGCTCCAACGGAAGTTGCATAACAATGTTGTATGCTGACGTCACCAACACTTCCACAAGCGTTTGCAACGAACCATGCATTCATATTTTATTGTCGGCGAGGGAGTAAAATGGTTGAAAGAAACTTTGTTCACGTAACAATACGGCCTTCAATTTTCGACAACATATTGTTACGTTCTGCGCATCACTCCACGATGGGGTTTTTAACTTCTTTATTGAAACAGCGAAAACTTTTCATATCAAAACGAGGTAATTCAAACGCCCGGTATAAGTGGACGATGATCCTCCCCTTCAGCTGATCACGTAGATATCCAGTCACGTGAAAAGGAAACTTTTATTCGCAAACGTGGCCAAAAAAGCGTAAAAATCGATTGCACGACTTGCACACATCTATATTCAAATAACTATAGTCTCCACAAACACGACCATGTTGAATCTATCTGCAAAATGTTTTATGGGAAATCGATTTCACGTAAAACTACACATCTTCAGTCCTTACATCTTATTCAAATAGAATGTTGCTCCATCACATTTATATAAAAATGTTCATGATTTTCATCATTCGCCATCAATGATGGATAAAATGTTATAAGATCCCAGAAGATGAATAAAGACCAGAGATCAACGATCTGCGTCAGTATGTGCGCGACTTATGATGGAGATATTGCAACACAGCACCTCACATGCGAATGTCCAACGAAAGTACAAATCAAAAGCAGTTGATGGTAGAGATGACGGTTGAGTTGGGCAGCTCTTTTAACTGCATCACTGTATGTCGGTCACGCGAGGAATATTTGGCACAAGCACCATTAGTTTTGTATAGATAAGAAATGAAACAATGGTTGTGATGCTAAATACCTCTCATATGACCGGCAATCACAGTCGTAAGGTTTTTGTACATTCTTTGATGCAGGGTTGACGTATGTGGCTTGTTCCAAATTATTTTAACCTCATCTACGTCGACTCCTCCCCAAACACCATTCCAGAAATTGTAATCGTAGTGATCGAAATGCAATAAGAAGGTTGCGATTTCGACCCTGAGTAGCAAAAAGATCCTTGATTAAGCAGACTGGGGTTTGATCGTTACAGTGAAGCGGGTCAGGCAGCGCATTGAGGTGTCAAGTTTGGCTGGAAACCTTCCTTTTCTTAGTTGGTGACGGCAATTGGCGGCAGGCCGAAGCCTGAATTGTGGTTTTGCCGGGGAGGTTGGGGTGAACGCTCTTTGCCCAAGGAACGTTACGGCGAGTCACTCTGTGGATCGAACACCCAACCTTCCAGGTGGGAGGCGGACACTCTCCCACTGAGTTATCAAATCTTTGCACAGCACGTGACAGTTTTTGAGGCATACGTAGGTCTTGCTACTGCAATGCTGTTGCAATCATCTTGAAAACTACAGCTGAACAACAAAAATCCACTTCGCAGTTTTGGGAGTAATTCAGGTTAAGATGATAAGACGATTCCTGGGTCACTTCGTGAGCGGCTCAACGTTCTCACTGTGGCTCCATGCTTTGTCGTATCCAATCGTGATTTGTCAGAACCGGCTTCGAAACAGTCACCAGATCTCTAATCACGTGGTTTCTTCGGATTTCCGAAACATTCCGAATTTCAGAACAAGAGCGAATAAAGTCCAGCAAACCAGAGCGGAAACGATGAACGTTCCTCCGGCGAAGATAAAGACAACTGTGTAGTTCGTACTTTCGTCAGCGAGGTAACCTGTCAAACGAGGGGGTTGATTACCTCTGTGTGCTGCTAGCAAGCATGCAGCAACAAAAGGGAAGGTCAATGTTTATGCTGCGCAACAACCGATGCAGGTTTTTCAGATTAGGAAGCTGTGAGATACGCTTAAGAAACAGACACAGTTGCAACATAGAAGCTTTATGTCGTATATCTTCATAAAACTGGTAGATAGGTTTCCTTCCCATGAGTATTTTATTAATAATTTAAAATGAACGAAGGAAATCATTAATTTTCCACTTTTCAAACGTCCTTTCATTTCTTGATAAGTTCACTGAAGGTTGTGAACAACTTCGCACTTTCTCATTAACTTTCCTCCTTACCTGCGATTGGGGGTCCGCCCAGTATCCCAACCCCTGCGACAAAGTGGAAAACCCCAATAGCTTGCACGATGTTCTCCACTGGCACCAGTCTCGTTATGATCGGGACGACCCAGATAGTGTTGGCCGCGTTTCCGATGCCAAACCCGACCATGTAGAGCGCCAGTGAGTAGAACTGACCGGCGAGTGGAGCGAGTAGATTGGACAGGGCCATTGCGAGTTGGGCGAATCCTAGGCCGAGTATTTCGTATCCTCTGTCAATGAGCTTCGAAGGTACTTTGGATAAGAAATAACCTGTGAAAAGACGCGAAAATGGAATGTTCAGCTCCGGCTTCGGATAACCAGATGGCCAGCCGTAGATACAGGGTCTGTGCCGTTTCTTGGGGTGTGACGTATTTACAGGGACGACGGAAAAACTCCTCTGAAGTCCATCCCGTTACAATATATCCGTAACTTAAACGAATGACAACAAAGAAGCAAAACACATGGAAGCTTGCAATCTGCTTTTTATTTTTTTTGAAATGTAATTTTTGAAGTTTTAAACTTGCCCAATGTACACGTTATTCGCTTGTAAAAATATTTTTGAAAACAACACAGCTCTTTGTTTGACTTGATTTTGAAACGGTACCGAATATATCAAGGAATTTATTAGGACAACCACAGACGCGGTTACGCCCTTGCGTCCGAAATACTCAGGTATTACGTTGTTATGTGACACTGGTTGCGAATGGTCGCAACACTTCGATGTCGTGACAGTTTCCATGGAACAAACTGCGGAGATCAATGCTCCAGTGAAGGAACGTGGGGGAGTAAACTTTCGCCAAGGTTTCCTGGAATAAACGTTGGCCAGTCGATCTACCGCTTTCAAGTTTTACTTTTGCTTTTCCAACGGAAAGCTCCTCAGTTCAGAGCTACTGTAAAAATTTTGAAAAATCTACAACTTTGACCAACATTTCAGTTTGAATTTTCAGAGTTTTGAAAAATTGTTATTCGTCTTTTTCGGTCTTTTATCTCCCACCCCGACATTTGTGGCCATCATTGCGTTTCCTCAGTTTGTTGTTTCGAAGGCGTAGATTCGGTGAAAGTGACTTTGACAGAGATGGAAGTCGCGCACGGGCGCCTCAACACAAGTACACTATCCCCTGCCTTCTCACGGAGAGGATAGTTGAGGATGAAGCGCTATTTTTTAAATAAGAATTTCGTTTAATGCAGACTTCAATGAAGTTTCAGCGCGTCATGCGGCGAGAAAAACCAAAAACATTAATTTCTTTAGCTCAAAATTGCGCACAACATGCTGTAACAACATGCATGGGTTGGGTGCTTCAAGCGGTTAACAGTTTAAAGGTACAATTTTAAAAATGTTGACTATCGCGAAGAAATGATCCAGGTTTTTTAACCTTTTTGTCCACTGTCATCAGTGACATCCTCGGGCCCAATGGAGGGGCCTTTGTCGAAATTTGCCAAGTCATGAATTTTATTTCAAGTTGCATTTATATGTTTCTTTACGCCATGCCTTTCAATCCTATAGGATGTTGGAAAGCGCTACTGGTGGTTAAGTAGATAAAGCGACGGTGAGCTATACCAACTGCAACGTGGCGTTTGACAGGAAAAAGTGAAGTATGTTGGCAAATAATATAATCGGTGTTTCCAGTTCTGTGAGACAAAGCTTCAACCCCCATGACAAGCTACGCCTGGTCTTTTGTTGAGGGCCACTGTTGCATTCACTGAACATTCACTGTTGCATTCACCGATCGATATGGCGCGCACAGGGAATTGAATTGAAACATTACAACTACAAGGTAGCGCTAAAGAGCCGCCTCAGGATTTCAAGAATTTTGCATTCATATGAATTAGCTCATCGCAACACCTTGGTTGTCATCGCAACTTGGTTGTCATCGCAACAGCATTGAAAGCCACGTTTTTCACAATAACTCTCAGGCCGGGTCCGGGTTTCACGTCACTACTACGTCACTGTTCAAATTCAAGCTGCTTTATGTCACTGTTACGGCTTCATACGTCACCAAAATTACTGCTTTTCTGCCAACAGTGTCATGAAATAGAATATGTTGGACGTTGGTATCTGAAAACATGAAGCAGTTTGAGAAACAATGGAAATGGTGTTGCAAGGGTCAGAGGCATGTATAACAGTTAATATAAACCGCAAACAAGGAAATGCAATTGACCATGAATGCAACTACAGTGAGCATCCACCCCCCGGCGGCCCCCGTTACAGATGCGGTTACACCCTGCTACCCTATGTATGGGGTATATGCGTAGTCCTTATATGGACGTTGTACCTGCAATCAGTTTGGTCGCCCCATCTGTTAAAGAAAAGATGAGGATCAAAGTCGCTCCTTGCTCTTTGCTCATACCCAGTGACTGGGCATGGGCGACGATGAACCAGGGGGGGATGAACCTTGCAAGGAAATCCAGCAGCCCCACCAGCGTGTACACCATCATCCGCCAGTCTGTGCAGATGGATCTGTACACTCCCATTGTGGCCACAGCCCGTTCTCGCAGTGTTGTTGCAGCAGCATTGTGACGTAGCGTTCTCGCTGCGAGTTCTTTCTGCGCTGCTCCGTCACAGTGACGTGGACACTCCCCACCATCGAGCCTCCATCCATCGCATTCGCAGTCTGCGATCATATCCGTGGGATTGTTGTTTAAAGCATTTGCGCTCGCCATGTCCAGTCCTCCCCTCCTCATCCGTTTGACGCAACTTGACCTCCACAGCGCCTTTGGTGGCGGCAAATCCGTCAGTGATTGACTGATGACGTCACTCAGAGAGCAAAGACTCACG
>JGI24021J15306_10013199_pt1 | contig 10263 bp, 5 predicted proteins | sample Ectturendosymbi1_FD_15306 | JGI IMG/M metagenome (IMG submission 15306) | reverse complement strand
AGAAGCGTTTTTGACTAATTGTTAGCATAAGTTAAATTTTAGCATCTTTAGCGAGTAATGTGCAGTACAAAAGTATTTTGGCGATTATTTTTAATGAAATCAAGTGTCATGTGTACACCTCTTTAGGTCTGGTGTGGGGGATGCATCCTCTGCANCCCCCCCTTGTGTCCGCGCCTGCTGCTATGTACGTCAATTGACAATCAAACGAACTTGAAATTAAGCACAAACTGGGGGGGCAAACTAGGTGCCAGCCAAAAATTTGGGGCTACACAAGTAACGACCGCCCGGCTCTCCCTTAGTATGTCCACTGATTACTGCTCTGGAACTCTATCTCTGAACTCTTAACGTAGGAAGAAAAACGCTGAACAAACGGAAATACAAATTCACGCTTCTGTCAATGCCACGTACGATGCATCAAAAGGAGAGAAACAACAGCAATATTGTTGTTTTGCAAATGAAGAAACACATTCACAACACACGAGAAGCGCAAGTGAAGTAGGCCTTTTCTTGACAAGGCACCAAATTCGAAGACTTTCAATTGACGCAAAAACAGACAGTTCAGGTTCATAGCCCTGAACGAAGTGCAATTCTGCAAAACAATAACAAAGACGATTTTTTATCGCAGTAATAAGCTGTTGCGCCCACATCAAAAGTGTTGTTCAATGTACAGGCCATTAAAATTTCAGCTTCCCACGATTTTGCTAAATTTCGGCAAACATCTGCATCAGATATGTGTGCACAGGGCCGACCTTAAGCCGATGCAACCGCATTGGGCCCCGCGCCATGGTGGTCGGGCAGGTTGTTTATTTTTGCCAGATACTCCTTATGCACGAGAATTGCAGAAACGGCTTATAAATCTTCTTGTTAGCAAATTATTATCTCGTTTGAATGAACGATGGATTTCGTCTAATTATTACCGTACGTTATCAAACATGCTCAATTCTCATGCTGAGCTTCATATCTGCGCTCCACCACGTCCCACTTTTTATGGATAGAATTTGGTTTTTACTATTGCCAGTTGAGACTGAAGTAGATCTACATACTGCAAACAAGGTGTGTAGCGATTCAACTCGCAATGAACAGGTCAAAGCTAGCATCTGTCGCATTAACTTTGGTGGCAGTTCTGCTAACGTAACGTTGTTCAGATCTCGAAAGATTCTTCTGTTTTTGGAAAGATTTGGCAAAAATTGTGAATGTCATCCAGCCCACTCGTTCCTGTTTATCAATATATTGGGCGGCTATATGCTTCTATTTCATCAATCAACCATGCGTATTATATATTGTATTTGATAAATGTTTCTACAACTGTGACGTGGTAGTTGAAACATCTTTGTACCTTACATTTCATAAAAACAGTTTGCATTCCAAGTCCATGCATAATGAGCAAGTTCTGCAACAGAGGTTCCCAACCTGGGATACATGTACCCCTAAGGGGTATGTTTGCCTATCTGAAGGGGTACGTTTATTGTACATTTGCAATAAATTAACTTTGAGACATAAAAACGGGGTCTACCTTTATAGTTCCGAAATTCTAAAAATTCTATAAGAAATCCAGCAAGGGGTACATGGTCAGAGAAAGGTTGGGAACCCCTGTTCTGTAAATTTGGGCTTTTGGGGAACTTTGGGCGGATGCATGGGTTGCTCTCTTGTGAAATCTGCTTTTTTCGTGTATTGCGTCATAAGGCGGGTAGTTGACCATGTGCCCAGACGTTACCTTTATGCAAGAACGCGTCTGCGACTGTGGTTACCGAAAGCGAGATAAGCAAAAAGTTTATGTCAACAGTTTTCTCCAAGTCACTTATTCTTCGAACGAAAGTGTCGTTCAACATGGGCGATCATCTCAGTGTCTTCAACAAAGTGTAAGGTCTTAGTGTCTTCAACAAAGTGTCGTTCAACAGTAATTGTATTGTAAGTTCAATTCGCTTGTCAGTTCGGTTTGACTGACGTAGCCTTGCACTTGCACTCGCCACTCCATTACAAAGCTTCCGTTACGACATCTGGCTTGATTACGAGTGGTAGCAGTACACTGTTTAATGTCCACCACCACAACAGCATGCTATTAGTCATAAACATGACCGTAGCTGCGAGACATGAGCTGTGCCCACTCCCCATAAAAGAAACAGTTGTGTTATCGCAGGGGTTCCCGACCTTTCTCTGACCATGTATCCCTTCAGCATTTCGATAGATGAGTATGTACCCCTAAAATTTGTTGCGGCAAAAGTCAAGTAAAATAACAAAAATCTACCGGAATTTTTCATAGAACTTCTATACTTTGGAATATTTGGAAAAAATAATATACAAAAATATTTTTCCCTGTATTCCTAACTTCAAATGCACCCCTTTAGATAGGCAAATGCACCCCAGGTTGGGATCCCTGTGCTATCATATAGCCTAGATAGAGACCAACTCCAATAACTTGCCGTCTTTTTTTATATTGATATAGCTATTTTGCTAAAATATCTTCATCAAAAAGGTTATAACACAGTTGACTGAGCACGATGACGTAATAACACCACTGCTCAGAGGGGCCTCGCGCCCAGGTCTTCCATTGGGCCCCTCGCCTGCTAGGACCGGCCCTGTGTGTCCAATGTTAAGGACGCCCCTGCTGTGAAGATTGTCTAAACAACCTCCGCATGCATTTAACTCCCTCAGTCACGTGATTATCGCATTATTTCTTTCGACGATATGTTCAAAGGTGTTTTGCATCAGTATGGAGATCAAAGAATTGCACAGCCATGGGTCAGAATTGCTCCATGAAGATTTTAGTTCAGCCCAGGTTTTTTTTTAAGGAGAATGTTAGGTACCCAGTATGGAATTGTAGGGACCCGATTTCTCTTATTCCAGGGACCCGAATTTCTCTGATCCTAAGGACCCAATGGCAATTTTCGCTGATTCTAGGGACCCGAATCGGGTCCGTTAAAAACGCCTTAAAAAAACTGGTTCAGTCACAAACAGGGTTGTGGAGTCGCAGGTTTTTGGGTGGAGTCGGGTTCTTAACAACACTAGGAGTCGGATTATTTTGTCCGACTCTGCATGTCCAGTTGGATCATTTTTTACATCAGACTCCTAAATTGGGAATTCCTACTGAAATGGCACAATTTCTATTGAAACAGAGATTTCTTGCAGTGCACCACGATTTCCATTGATTTTAACAGTCAAATTTCATTCCCTTTATGTTAAGGAGTCGGAGTCGGAAATTTTGGAAAGGTCGGGGTTGGAGTCGGATATTTTACGTCCAACTCCGCAACCCTGATCACAAACAACGCGTAAGCAACTGTTTTCGATTTGCAGTCAAAGTTGTGATTTTAGGCATCTTCACAAACAACTGACAGGGCACTCAATTGCCAGCAAAAATCTAAACACTAATTAGTGCAAGAATTAAAAATTATCACATCGGATAATTACATTAAGAAACAAAACATGGTGTCTTTTTTTGGTTATTCACAAAATGCCCGTCAAATTCTTTTCAAATTTCTGGCAGACCGAAAGCTACTTGTAATTTTCAACTCGGAAATGCTACGAAAAAACAGAGGGGCGTTTAGTGAAAAAACTTCACGAAGTTTAACTTGGCCTCGAGGAACAAAACGCAGGAGATCGGCAAAACCAGTCATCAAAAGAAACATCCACTTACAATAATTCAAGAATTCAAACAACATCTGGTTGGCGGATTGCAGATTGTTGTAGTCGCTTTCAGAGGCGATGTTGTCCGTGCCTTTCGCAATGACTGCCAACTGGGTCAGGTTAACGTTGGCTCCAACACCGAACCCAAATATGGCAACTTCGTTATCCTGAGCTTGGGTGGCGACTGCTGGAAGCGTTCTGGAAAGACGAAGCCAAGAAAAGCGTCAAAAGCAAACGCGACAGGCAGTGAGTGGCGGCAATGTACAGGTCTGAAAGCGAGTAAAATTGCTTGTAGGCAAGAAGCATTTGCACATCGTCCATTGGCAATTCCGTTAAACCGAAGAGTTTTGAATAGGCCATTGCTGCCACGTGGTGTGTATCAGGAATATCTAAAATGACGTATGTATCAGGAAATATCTAATGGTATGTATCAGGAATATCTAAAAAAATGAAAATATTTAAAATGACTAAAAGACTAAGCGATTTATCCTGCGATGTTTTTTGTTTGTTTACCGAGTGTACAAATTTTTTTGCTATGATCCACTGCACATAAGCACAACCGCAATTTCCTGACAGACAGAAAAAATGAGCGTCTTTTATCAACCAAGAGCGTTGCACGTGAGTTGATAGGTCATCTCAACAAAGGGCCCACCTCACTGTAACAGCTGCTAGAAACGAAAAATCGCTGCAAAACCACGCTTGCAAGTTGGGGATGATTTGAAAGGATCTTATTTGGAGTGACATGCTTCTTCATGTCTTCTGCGCAATGACAGTTTTCTCTTCCACATATTCTTTCAAATATGAGAAATGTGCTGAAGCAAAAACGTGGTTTTCAAAGTCGGTATCATTTAGCTTCAAAGGGTTTTCTTCACTTTTGAAACATTTTTGTCAATCACAAAATGACAACTAACTGCACTTATGTGTCTGACGTCAAGCCGAAGAAGGCGAAATCCGCAACTGATATCAGGAGTCAAAACCATATTATTACGTTAGCTTCTTCCAAAAAAAGTGTATGTTTGACAAGACGTGCATGGTTTTATCACAAGTCGTGAAAAAAGAATACCATTCACAGCCATACCAATCAATCAAAACATGCTACTTTGACTTTAATATGAAATGCAACAAGGTAACTGGACTTTTTCACCGGCGCTAAACGCAACACATCTCCATATGGAGCTGATACAAGTAATGCTTTCGCGTTTTCACTATTAGTTCGTTATGTTTTTTTTCAGCAACGAAATTAAACCTCTCCACAAACGTAATGATTTCAAACGATTAAATGAAAATATTTATCGTACATTTAAGCAAATGAATTCCACTTGGGCATCACTTTATTAAACGGAGATTAAATTTATATATGTTGAATATCAATTACAAATAAATGCAAAATCATCACAAGCAAGGCAGCTACAGTACTTGGCCGTTGATGTATTTTTGGAAACAAACCACATGTACTATAAACTAAACTGTCAAATGATTTTTGTTTACTTTTAGTCTTGAAGAGAACAACAAGTCCTTTTATAAAAATACTTAACGTATTGTGAATGAAAGTGTTTGGACCAATCAGCTTTCCGTAGAGATTAAAGTGGCAGCAGACAGAAACACCGAAGAGCTACTGCCTGATGATTCACTACCACCAAATTGCACCACAACACACTTCGATTTCTGATTAAGATTAATGTGACGCTCAACTTGACAGTAAACATCGATTTTAGTAAACTCTTATATCAAAATTTATAGAAGCGGTTCGATGATTGTAGTATGTTGCAAATATTTTAAAATGCAGTAAACGTCGAAAAACTTTATTCATGTTTCCTTAGGATTTTATACATTGCAATTTGTGGCGGTGATGAATGGTAACTTTTGGACATTATTATTTGAAAAAATAATCTTTACCACGCAAATATCATTCCAAAAACATTTTTGCAATTTTTTTCAAAAATGCTACAATTGCAAAGTCAATGTGCTGGAGTAGGCAATAGTTAAAAAGAAACAAATCCAGCAAACACAAAAGATGGTGTACTTAGGCGGGGCTGATTTTGAAGAATACTTCACTCTAAACGCTTTGAACTCTACCTACATTCTGCAGGTAAGCATAAAGAATTCGTGCAACGGTATTCGACTAGAGCGCTTAAAAATATTGTTCACGAAAGTTTGCTGTCGTTGCGTTTACATTTACATTTTGGCTGACACAGAGAAAATTTACGTCCACATTCCTAACATACTTTTTCTTGTATTTGAAGGAATATTTGCCGAAAAAGAGGAATGTTGACTTTTTTTCTATTTGACTGTAAGTTGAAATTGAAACAATGCGAAAAGTTTGCACGTGCATGATGAACAAACTTCCAGAACTATTTTTTGCCAACTAAGCATTTTATCACAAATTCTTACTGGAAAACTGGAAAGTACTATATTTTGTAAATTCAAGTTGACGCTTCGAGGAAGCAAATCATAATTTCAATCTTAACTTCAGGTTTGGCCAAATTTTACTTGGTTAGGAAAAAATATCTCAAATCAAACTTGATCGAGAGATTATTTTGATCACTTTCGTTTAATTTCACTGAATCAATGACATGATTTAAATTAATAAAACTTGATGAGAGGTGCGTCTGATTCTTGATTGACTCATAGATTCAAGTTGGTGTAATGCTTCGCTTGTTGCAGTGATTCAAAGCGACTTCTACAGCAGGATTCAACTATTTCAAAAGCAGCGGTTGTTTATACATGGCCCAAAATGTGCTATTTTTCTGATCAGTGAATTGGCCAAACACCGATTATTTTTCAGTATGATTTGACTTGTTTGTTTCCAAGATGCAAAGACAACAAATGTCACAAGGATAACGAACAAATACGTACGGGTTGTTGAAAATTTTAAAGTGATCATGCAAAGATTGCGTAGCTTCTTCAAAATTGATCAAGTTGCAAAGACACAAATAAAGCTAATTCCACCTTGGCAATTCTAACTTGTGCTGTGTCTCGTTAGTCTTTTAGACCAGGGGCGAGCAAATAGCGGCTCGCGGGCCAAATGTGGCTCGCCATAGCGTTTTCAGTGGCCCGCGGAAGCATTCACGAAAATCTGAAAATCTAAAATATCCTCCAAGTCAACACAGCAAACGTTAGTGCTGAGGCTAACTTGAACTGAGATTTGTTTCTATTTCCAAAAGTTTTGGCCCTCCGCTGATCGCGGCCTTCTGAAAGTGGCCCCAGAGCCAAATTAATTGCCCACCTCTGTTTTAGACAATGCTGGATCTGGAAATGCTATTTGTGATCATAAGGTTTGAAAAAAAGCACTTTGTAAATTTTGAATTTAAACTGTGGTTCAACGGCTTACAAAGTTAAATTTTGTTTAAGCCACATCAAAAGATTATTTTGTGACAGAGAAACAAAATCTAAGGCGATCTCTCAAATAATCAGCTGTCAGTCCATATTGTTACATAATACTTTGATGGCTTTCGTCAATTCAAAGATTTAACTCCTTAGTATTTTATAGATACTCTAAACGAAAACAGAACAGCATATACAGCACTCAATCTAATGCTTGTTCATTTCAGTTACGACTTCACTTGGTGATTTGTGCAAAGCTTTATTTCCCCCAGAAATAAAGGAAGCAGTTTTTGTTCGAAAAACGCTTTAATCCTTACAGTATGTTATCAAAGCACATCTACATTAACGCTATTCTATAAATATTTTTAATTACACTGAAGGGGATTTGTATTCGAACCGTTCAAAAGTAAAATAACGAAAAAATTCACGTGCACCCTAAATGAGCTTTGGTTGAAAGGCATACGAAAGAAATGTGCTGTAATTTCGCTTTTGAAAGGATGCTGAATCGCTAATTCCACTGATAAAAATGGGTTTAGGTGAGACACAGCACTTAGCGAAACCACATACGCTGGATCTGTAGCTTGTCCATCAGTCAGAAGCAGTATTCTTCGGATAGCAGTTGGATAACGGGAACCAGACGACTGGAAATCAAAAGCGATGGCTTGCTGTAGGGCTGCGGCAGTGTATGTGCGGATTTCAGGGTACTATAAGCAAAAGCTGAATGTGAGAAACGTTTCGTCTTTGACAGTGAAACCAGGTCGACTGATATGCACAGTTGGTCAACATCAAGCAACGCTTTTGGTCTTTAATTACATAGTACTGTGAGGGAATACCTATTGCAAATCGCACATCTGTCCAACCAGGCCGGCAGATCGTGAGCTGTCGGAGATGGAATTGACATATTGAGTTTCAAATAAGGTCCAAACCTCTAATTTCTGGAATCTAAATGCATCGTTGTAGAACTGTCTTCATAACAACATTTTTGGTGATTACTTTGATAACAAAGTGAGGAAATAGTCGCCGCCACAACAATCCTTAACAATTAGCGTGCAAACAAACTGAAATCAAGATGTGCAAATATTTGGGGTTAACTTTATGTTTTCTCATTTTATCTCTGTCGCAGCTGAACGTCTATGAAAGGAATGTGATGCTCAAGTGTAAAAAGCTGACTGCAGAAAAATGACAAGGACGAAAGTTACGTAAACACTGATGTAGAGCTTCTAATGCGCTTGAGTGTGGCAACAAGCATTGTTCAAAGTACTTGCACTTACGTTCATGTTGTCGATTACATTGTTGATTACTGACCGATTGTTGGTAGTTCCCAAAGCTAGCTCCGTGACTACGTTATCTGAGTACACAATCTGACAAAAACAATATGTTATAACGCAAAGTTGCAATAGCTTCTCCGCAACACCGGCGTAACAGTCACGGCGTGATAAAACGTATGTTTCAAAATCGCCAAAAGCTCTCGCTGTTCTTGTATCACCCATTCTTCTTTTTTGATCAAACAGCAGTACGTAAACTTCACGTTGATATGAAACACAGGTACATGCCCTTTGGATAAAGAACATGCTAAAAAGCAAAAATATTCATATTTTACTTACATGCAGGCCCGTAACCAGCTTGGGACACCAGGAGGGGCGAGGAGTTTTCTTGGAGGGGCCCAAAGTTTTTGAACTATGTCCAACAGTTTCAAACGATGTCCAACACATTTTTCCGGGGGGGAGGAAAATCTAGTGGGGCCTTCTCCCCCTGCGTCCCCTCTGGTTAAGGGCCTGGTTACATGGCATAATAAGCATTGAAAAAGTGCTTGTCTTTGCAAGATTTTAGCCGAAAACAAATCTTGCACTGCTAACTAAATAAACTGCATGCTAACTTCATACATTCTTCCGACCGTTGCTCGTGCAAATTCTGAAGCCGATTTCAAAGTTTGAAACGTTGTGACATCGAAAGAACCTACTATTAAAAATTCCGCAACCTTTCACTTAAGAAGATGTCTAAAAGGTTTTGATATTTCCCTTGAGGGCTGTAAAAAAACATGACACCTCAATTTTGATACGTTATCCCTCAACACCACAACAAAAATGTGTCAAATGTTTTGTAGTTAATTGCATGCATAACATACAATGCACAACGAAGTTTTTGTGATTTTTATGGTGGAGCTCACGAATTAAACAAAAACAGACATGTGAAGATACAGATGCGGCACCAGCTCAGACCGTTATCAGAATTCTCTGAAGCGTATGTTCATTTCAAAGTAAGAGGGCACTTTGGCCAATGCGCTTGGATTTCTATGTTGGAAATGGTAACATAAATAATTTCCGGGCCCGGACAAAGCGATGCGCCAGTTATCGACGCTTATGAGAATTGCACATGATTGTTAGAACGAAGAACCAGAATAATTTCACGTCAGGGATGCTAACAAGGATCTGGGCGTGTCCGTTCCCACCAGCTTTGATGAGCGCGTACACGAGAGAAGTCTGGGTATAATCCAGATATTGTGATCCTCATTCCAACATAAAAACAATGACGTTTCACGCTTTTCTTCGTGCCGGTTACGAAGGAAACGCGCAGAGCGATTAAGATGTAAGGTGTTTTGGGGCTCTCCGCATTTTAAGGGATTTTAGGGAACCAAGCAAATTTAACTACTTATTTCCATTGGTGTGTTAAGAGGTTTTGGAATAGTTACCGAATGAATGGGAAAAGCCGCGACTGAATGGCGAATTGTATTGGTGATTTGAGCAAGTAAGAAAGTGTGTGGTTTTTCGCTACGAAGCAATGGTTCACAGTCAATAGATCACACAGCATAGCGTAGAATATAGGCTAGGCTGATGCAGAAGCTACAGCATAATTTTAAGAGCAAAGTTCTACACAAGCAATAAACATTTACTGTTTCCTTTGTCACAAAGGATTGGTGAAACACCATGAGGTCATCTCGTCTACCAACCCTGCAATACAACTTCCAGTACTATAATTAGTAGTCATGTGAAAAGAAAGTACAAAGTGATAAAAAACAAAGACACATGATATTTACAGATGAGTGGATGCCACTGTACACATAGTTATCATGATGAGATATTTGATTTCACAGGTGTGGAGAGAACAAAGACTGAAATTAATGTACATTTGTTTGACACTGAAATTAAATTAATGTACATTTGTTTGAAATTAATGTACATTTGTTTGCAAATGTTCTTGTTTGAAAAATTCTTTCAGTCGTGTCAATTTGTTGCGATAGATTTGTATTTTCAATAAAGTGTGGATTACTGCTTGTAATTTGTTTTTAGAACATTTTGTTCTTGGTTCCAATTGAGTTTA
>JGI24021J15306_10013198_pt1 | contig 10263 bp, 5 predicted proteins | sample Ectturendosymbi1_FD_15306 | JGI IMG/M metagenome (IMG submission 15306) | reverse complement strand
GGCCCCTTTTAGCTAAGTTTTCCACCCTGACTCAAAGCTCTAGTTACGCCACTGATTATAGCTATGTAAAATAAGAATGCAAAAAGGAGGACATTTTTGAATGTCCTCAGAGAATAACTGATTTCTCATGAAAAAAGTGGACATGTACTTCAAAACTAGGGCGTATGATAGCCATACCTAGCAATGCTACTCATATGCGACCTGTGCAAATCTGAGCACAGCAGGCACAAAATCTTCCAGAAACGAGTTGAGACCTATGCTGACGTGTTCTACGTGGCTTGGCCTTGCATTCACTGGATTCAGATACCTGACCGCCTGTCAGGAAAACAATAAGTGTAACAGTTGTTTCGGAACAATATCAAATACTCTTCAAGTGAAATAGTGCTGTTTGGCCGACCGATATAATTAAAAGCATCGACAAACAAACTTTTCTCGCTAAAAATGACTAAGTGGCACGTACATGTCGCACATATGACTAAACACATAAACATGGTGGGGAGCCCTGGGCCCGGGCCCCTTGGCCCCCTCTAAATCCGGCGCTGCTACAGCGAATGAAATTTTGGCAAGGGTGAATGAAAGAAGAGGGGTGAATGAAAGGTTAATGAAATCTCTGCTGTTATTTTTTGTTTTTTTTTGTAACATGAGTTTGTTTTGTTTTTTTACCCAAAATACATCAGTAGCCGTGAAAAAATGGCGAACTTCAAGTGTTCTAACTTTGCGTCTTCAGTAGTCGCAGCAACTTGTCACTTCATAAAAACCGTACACTAATGCAATTAACTGCGTCTATTACAGTAAGTAATGGGGATAAATATTACCGAGAAATGCCATGCTTTATTCAATCGAGTGGTGTAATCTCTGCGGTGCTTTCTGCGTGAGCGTCTTGTACTCCTGTGCAAAGTCATCTACATGAATCGCAGTACTTTCGGAAGCTTTAGGCACCTGAACATTTATCAGAGTAGCCGGCCTTATCAGTCGAAGTGCAGGCCTACCAATAGAAGCACAGGAGTAGCCTATTTTTTATATTTGTTTGTCACCAGTTTGGTATTGGTTCCAACATCTAATATGCGTCTGTATCTCAGGTAATATCTGCAGAATGTCTACGAAATGCCTACAAAAAACACTTTGTTTTGATGAAAGTAAATGTAAATTTACAGATGAAATCGATCAGGACGCGCTAGCTTCATCAGCTTTGCAGTTTAAAGAGCCATGTTTAAACAAGAACGTGAGCCTGAAGAATAGATTTTCTTCAAAAATTAAAAGGCAAAGTACTGGGATGATAACAGGGTCGGCCTTAGCAAGTGCGGGGCCCGATTGGAAACAATTTTGCAGGGCCCCACTCAGTGGTGTGTACAGAAATTTTTGAGGAGCATCAAGTCACAGTGATAGAAATCGGTGATGTGAAAGAGGAGATCCGAAAGGAATGACCTACCGCTTCACTAGTTGGCACTTGGCAGTACTCTTGCAGTGAAACTTATAAAGCTGTGTCCCATCACTCTCGTTTTTAGGGAAGACCTTTGTTGTGATTGTAGGTGATCGTCCTTGGGCTAAATAGTCCCTAGCATTTCGACTCATTACACCTGGCCATTTAGCAAGAGCGTTTGCCTTACTAAATACAATTTGGCGTGTTTTGAAGTGCACGAGAAACATTTTCACTGTGGTGTGTCTCTTCTAGAGCTTTTCCTGGATTTTCTAAGGTACAGTAGTTCTGCCCCTAAACTCTTGTCCAATGCATCTCTCTTTTTCCTACACTTAAAGCATATTACAGTAAAGCACAGGTGAAGAAACAAACCGCTGATAAGAGCAGGTTTTCAATGAAAAAATTGCTCTCTTCTAACATGAAAGAAATATTTAAAGTAATTTCAGATTTCCCAATAACTATAAATATTTTAGAAATTTTTCAAAACAAGCCAGTACTTTGGTAGCATTGGCGTACGAGGCGTGGGAGAAATTGTCCCCCAGATTCCGGAAAGATTAAAAAAAGCTCGGGCAAAAGTGCAGAGTCATCGCCCTGTAAAACTTTTCTGTTGAAGTTTGTGTGTTAGTAGCGTAAAAATTTGGGAAAATCGAAAATTTTCCCCCAACAGCCAAAGGTCCCCGTACGCCTCCGTTAGAAGCCTTCAAAACTTTCAGGAAAGTCATCCCACCTTGCCACATTTTTCAACTTTTAATTTGTTAGACTATATCTCAGAAATTACGACGCCCATCTGTTTGAGAGTGATGCCATAATCCTTGTTCCGGTAGTACTGTACTTCATGATGCAACTTTCACCACAACATTATTTGGCTTACTTCGCTTAAACGTAACTGTCACTTCTGTTTATTTGCAAATGGGTTTACTGTCAATAGTCGTAACGAAATTTTCTCTTTGGTTTTCAAGAAACCATTATTTTTTGCACACGGGTAATAGTTATTCAGTTCGCATAATTAAAGCAAGGTTCAATCTCAGATTACCTAAACGAGAGGTAAATTGAATAAGACTGAATAAGGAGCACATATTTGCAATTACGAACTGTCTGCAGAAGACAATTAGCAGTAACTACTGAAACAGCAATAACTATCGAACCGTATTTTGAAGCAACTGTTAAAACTTGACCTGCCGAACACGAAACCCTTATAATCGCAACAGAAAACAGCTTCAAAACTTAAGCCCTGTTTTAGCTTTTGAAAAAAAATGTTTCAAAACGCACTGTTCTATTGAAAAAACTTGTCTACGCACTAACGAAAAACAGCTACCGTTGTTACGATCAAATAACAAGAAACCGCGCGGTTAACTTTGATTTTCCTTGGCAACGGGCCCCACACTTAAAATTACTGTGTGTCCCGCGCCGGCGCTGCACAAGCAGCTTCGATTGAAAGTGTAAGTTTGCGACGCTAGTACAAGGCGTAGCGCGGGGCCCCCTTTGGCGCAGGGCCCGATTGGAAGCAATCGGTCCAATCGGTTAAGGGGCGGCTCTGGATGATACTTGTATTAAGTATGTGTGTTTCATCACAGAAGCGAAAAATCGAACCATGAACCGTCTGCTCAATGCATTTTTTGCTATTATAAATAAAGCAAGCAGTTTTTGACTCTTTCAAAACTGCGGAGTCCTTCACAAAACAAACACGGCATTTATCAGAGCAAATCCTCGTTAATTTTCAAGCAGCAGCACGATTATTTGGGCGAATAGCGAAATTCCCTCCATTTATCAGTCGTAAATGACTCTACTAGTAAAAAAACTCTTCTAATTTCTTCTTTTCAAGCAGTGGATGCGCTGATGAAGAGAAAAAAGATTTTGCGAAGCTGAGTGTGTGATCAAATTATCAAACCTTATTTGAAGATTGTAGCCAATTTGCTGCATGGTGGAAAGCATGCTGCGGATAAAGTAGAGAAAATACTGTGATTTACACTAACAATGAACACTCGGTGTGCTATGTTTGTCGTCATATTGGCCATAAGTTCACAATAGGGTGAATGGGAATGCAGAAATCTATGGCAGGGGTGCACGAAAAAATGCGTTACTGCTGCGGTACCAACGCATTCATCTGCGGCGCAGCGGGTGAAGCGGCAGGTTTAAAAATAAGGCTGCTCTTTTCTAATTTGTGTTTTTCAGAAGACATGACCAAAAAGGGTGAAAACTCTAAAAAAAAAGAACTTGAACCTAACTCCCACGATGAGTCTCACATAAAATTAATCCAATCACAACGCGGTTACAGACGTCCTTTGGAAAAGCTTATATACAACAAAGCCGTAAATACAAAGCCCCTTTTGTTTTTCTTGCTCAAGACATGGACACTTTCCGCACAAAATCTTTCAAAGAAAACCCAAGGTTTTCACCGATGTACTTCAAACACCGGCCAAGTTTAATCTTTCCTGACTTTTTTTCAAGTGACCTTTGATTCATCAAGATTATTGGCCACTCGCGAACAAAAGTGCACTACATCTAGGCCACAGCCTGATTGCAGGCAGTAAAATGGAAACGAAAGATGTAAACTCTATGAGAGAGTGGTCGTCCCCATAAAATTCGTTTATTGTTTAAAAATGGTATATTTCGCTTTTAGAAAAAAACTGCTGGTTGTTAAGGTGTACATTCTCTACGTAAAAAGCCACCGCAGTGCACGTTCTACTCATCCTTTTCCGATTTCAACTTCTGCAGACGGTTTGAACGAAACCTGAAATAAAGACTACATGATTGCGTCTGCAAGCACCCTTGTTTTGCTGTTAGTAAGTTAATCCTAGGACTTGCCAAACATACAGTCAATCGTCGAAAAAGTCGATCTTTCGTTAAACCAAAAGCTACAGTGAAACCACATTTCGTTGCCGCGTTAATATAAAAAATCATGCTTGAATTGAAAGTTTTGGTGCGGAGTTCATAGCATCTAAGAATAAAATGTTGTTTAGTGTGCAAGAATTGAGTTCACTGGAAACTGGTTTTGAAATTGCGAGTATACGTGCTTTATGTTACATTAAATACTTGTTTTCTGGCTTTCACCCATTCCGTCCCAGTAGCCGTGCCATTTCCTTATTTTCTCATGCACACAGAGAGCCAATTATGAGGTTGGTATCGGCTTCTCATTTGAAAAATAGAGTAGCGGTTGGTTAGGGCAGCTTTTCATTCAAACAATAAATGTGGATCTACCACGCACTTTTTGCAGTTGTAACCCCGAAAGTAAGATTACATTTGGTCAGTGATTTTCAATCTTTTTTGTACCGCGACCCACCATAGCAACCCACCATAACCCAGTGCCGCCCATCTAAAACTCAAATTAAGCAAATGCAATGTAGTAGTGTACATCAAATGTCTACTCGTGACCCCTTCATAAAAGGTTTACGACCCCTCTGGGTCGCGACCCAAGGTTGAAAACCACTGTTTTAGGTAAATCAAACGCCAAAAACTGAAATGATTTAAAGAATATAAATTTGAACGGGCATCTTTCACATCATATTTCTAAATTTTCCGTAAACAAATACGGTATGCTGTTTTTTGCCAGTGGCGTATAACTATGAAGGTTTGAGCCAGTGAGGGAAACTTAGCTGAAGGGGACACACTACTTGCCGGCACTCAAAAAAGAGTTAAGGATGATAGTGAAACTGGATGTTGATGTCTATGCTAAAACCCAAAAGCAACGGAAAAATTCGACAAACACAAACAGCAACAACTTGCTGAAAACCAAATGGGAACCAAATAACGAAATATAAGCTAAGTGGGGGTCTGATTTTTACATTTAACTTGCCAGGGGGAGCGATTCGCACCCTCCGTCAGTTACACCACTGTTTTTAGCACGTACCCTGTCGGTCAAAAACAACGTCTAGTGCAGTGTTTCTCAAAGTGGGCGAAGCCCCCATGGGGGCGATTTTGATGGGCAAGGGGCGAAAAAAACAAAGGGGGCGAAAATGCTCAACCACTAATCGATCATTGAGTTAACTTCATTAGCATACTATTATAACTTGTTATTTTCTTGCAAATTTTACTTTACTGTGATATAATCGTTGGAGGTTGTTGCTAAAACAATTTATCGGTTAAATTTTTGCTCTGGATCATCTATGTGCTCGGCTACAGTGTGGATTATTTCAAGTCTGCGGAGCCATCGTAAAAATAACACAACTCCGGCTCTGGAGCTCTTTTTTTCATGAACATGATTCCAGCTCCGGAGATCTGGTTTTCCGGAACTCTCTGTTTTTATGGCTCCGGCTCCAGCTTCTGGTCGTTTTCACACATTAAAATTTTAATTGTCTTGGTGTGCCTCAAGTTGAATGGAAAATGAATTAAGTCAAGTACACAAAACTAAGAGAATATACCAAACCTTTTTGAGTAATTTAATCTAGTAGTTTTTTACAAGCAGCGCTCCCACCTTGAGGAAATCAGCGAAAAAACAAAAATCACAGGTTCAGACGATTCAGAGAATAGTTACTAGCAGAAACGTAACTCAAGATAATGGTAATATAAACAATTTCTGGGAAGGCCATTGCTGGTTTTGCCGTCAATGCCTGAGGACCTTTTGTTATTTCTTACGACCAGATAAAGAAAATGACTGTTTGGAAAACTATCTTTGAGTCCGAGCATTTAAACACAGACCAGACCCGATTGACCAAATGTTTTGCGCTCATTACATGCTTTGCCTGTTGCAGTCGTGACGATTCCAACCAACAGTGCTGCCCGGGCAAACCATGTAAAGGGGCAAAAGAGTCGACTCTCATGTGTTCTTTCTAGCATGCACACATTTGCATTAACACAAACGCGAAGATGTGTTTGAAAGCCCATTGTTCAAAGAAACTGTATGACTTCTAGCAAGAAATTCACACGTGACTTTTTTTAAATAGCTGAAAACTTCTGATGTCTTATCTTTTGTACTCATAACAAGCAGTGATAATTCGCAGAGTAAAGCACGATTTAACCTGCAAAGCGTAGGAGCAAATAAGACTGGTTACCGTTTGGAAAACATAGATTTGCTTCCGCAGATGGAGGCTTCAAGAAAAGTCAACATTTGTTCACATTGATTTTTATACCCTCCTGACAATGTACTGCTATGCAAAGCAATGCTAATTCGCTACCAATTATTTATAACTTTCATGTTGTGCTACTGCTTGTAAACGTAATGTTTCTTAATGAATTTTGCCAATAATCTGGTAAACCTTGCTAGTAAGCCCAATGGGTTCTAATAAAAATTCCTACTTTACAATGCCGTGCCGTGCATTTCACACTTAAATCTGCAATGGTATCATACAGAACCGTCGCCAGAAAGTATTCAATTGGGGCTTGACAATCTAAAAAATTGACAAAAACTCTACTGATTTATAGCGTTCCTCTTTCAATTTGGGGGGGCTTGAAGCTTTGTTTGGAGGGGATAGGCCAATGGTGTAGGAGGCGGGAGTGCAGGGGTTGCAAGCCCACCACCAAAAGTTTTGATTTGTTGAAAACTTGGACAAAATCCCTGAAGATCAGGCCAAAATCCCTGAAAATCCAAACAAAATCCCCAAATATCTCGGCAAAAATGGCACCCAACGGTTTTTGGCTTCAGCAGTGGCGCCCAACGTTTGCAGAAAAACAAGTAAAGACCATTTAGCGTGCTAGTGTGCTATAAATCGCGTTTAGTGTGCTATAAAGAGCACACGTATTGTCTTTGGCAAAACCGTTAGTAACTAGGAAGCGGTCCGGAGACGGAGCTACCTCTCAAATGACCATAGCTCTGGCTCCGGTCCTAAATTTAAACTGAGCTCCGACTATTTCTGATTTTTAATTTGAGCTCCGGTGCCAGGCAAAATGCCCAGCTCCGGCGCTTCTGCTCTATAGCCCTGGATTATTTTCACAAGAATTCTGAACGTAATACAAGCGTCGTAATGCAATTCCTTAGTTCAGCTTTTTAATGGCTTGGTTCAGCTATTCAATATTTTCAATAAAATTCTTTAAATCTCTCTAAGTCTACCACCTTGTGTTTGGTTTATCAGGCTTGGAGGGCGAAAACGACTTGTCGAGAGTGAAAAGGAGGCGATGGAATAAAAAAGTTTGAGAAACACTGGTCTAGTGGGAGACAAGAGGAAAATTTGCGTCCACGTTGGAGCAGAGCAGCTATCGTTCGCTACTACTCTTCGTGCCATTATGAAACATATCCCAATATCTTGAATTGTATTCAAGTTGAGTGAATCTCAAAGAAATTAACGTTTCACAGAAAAGAAACTTGGTTTCGATAAAATGTCATTGGCTAGTACGTCACGCAGCCTTTTATTGGAGTTCGATCACAGCGTTTGTTTGTTTCCACATTTCTTGAAAAGGCCTATGTGGCCAAGCAGTTGCTTTTTCAATTGGCATGTTAGCTCTGCACCAAAGCCACCGACGAATGCCATTTGCTTTATGCAGTAAATTATTTTGTAAGCTCTCTTGACTTCGGAAAATTTAAACGATCCATACAGTGTCTAAGCCTCTGAGGCCAATCCAGTTCAAAGCTTCGGTGTCTCCAGTCTTCTGAATAAAATTCATGGGTGTTCCCGGGTTTTTGGCTCTCTAACCATCAACGCAGTTTTTAAAATATTTTCCAAGTTACAGAGTACCAGTATTAGCTTGTAACATCCTAATGATGATTCATTTTTTACAAAATAAACGTAACGCAAATGCAATGACATCGAAAAGCCGTGCTTGCATTGACTGTTTACCGCTGACATTTGACAGGAAATTGCACCAGCGGTGTGACTAACTTGCCAGCTTCAATTTGTTTACTTCATTATACGGCCAGTAATCCCTGGTGAAGCACCTTGGTCATACCCTTATGTACTACCAAAGATCGTTAGAAAAACAAGGTCAGCTTCAGTTTTCTAGAAGGCAAATCGCCCCACACCAATAGGTGAATTACCGTTCGAATCATCCTTATGGACAGTGTTCCCTCTAAGAAAATTTCACACTGAGCAAATATTTGTTTCAGTGTGTAATGCAATTGAGCAACCATGCAGACACACAAGCAGCGAAGCGTTTCGAACATTACAAGAGCTATGCGATATATCCCTACGATATTAAATTTGAAATGTTGCAAATGCGCGAAAATGAAATTTCACTGCGCAATTGGTCTGGTAGTACTGCGCATTTGCGCACCTTAGAAGGAACGCTGCTTATGGACACAAACGGGTTGTGGTAGGCTACGTAATGTATCGAGGTGATTCGTTAACTCCCAGGAAAGGAAATGAGAAAAAAGCGCATTATCCAAAAAACATCACGAAACAATGGCGACCCTAACAGAATACTTGAAAACCAAAACCGGACTGATAGAAAAGCTTGGTACTGTTAGCTTAGCACCTCGGTTGGATAGAATCCTTGAAATGTTGCCTGCGGTCACATAACATTCAAAAACAATTAAACCCGTGCGCACTTCGTACATATTTTGTAAAAAGTGAAAGATCCACTTCAGAAAACAAACGTCGAAATGCCGTGTATTTCATTTCCTGCTATTGTAAAATATAATGCGGTGGGGAAATAAGAAGAACCTTCAAAATCAGCCAATAAAAACATCTAGATCAAATCTCCATTCGTCACTTGCAAAAATTAATCTGGTAAAATATTTAAGAAAATGACCGTGCTTTTGACGGCATTTTGGCATTTGAATGTGTTTTTCAAAAAAAAGGTTATATAGAACCGTTTTTCATCAATGCTGAATAAAGATTTCTTAGCGATCAACATTCAGGTACTTTCTTCTTCGTTTGCGTTTTAAAACTCGGTTACTCTGTTGTATTCCAGTGTTGCTGTCGTTTTTGCCCACTTGTTATTAACGATTATTTTTCTTTTAGCTTCGTTTCAGTTAGATTTTCCACATCTTTAATTTGCCGCGTATCGGAAATTTTTAAAGTGAGCTTTTTTCGACATTTAATATCCTGCTTTCCTTAGTTTGTCTCCTTTATTGCTCCCTTTGATTGCTTTTTGAACGGTATCAAAAAGCACTCCAAGCGAGAAATATAGGAGACAAACTAAGGATACCGTTAATTGCTTTAAATAGGGATTGTGCGTTTTTGTTAATAGCTACTTACGGCATACTTTCAAACTATTTACTGCCGAACTACTTTATAGTGGTTGCAACCATTCGCATTGCGAGTTGCCGTTTCCAAACTCACTGTTGATTGTTTTGTGTACGTGAGACCTGGTTTGTACGAACTTGTCATTTGAGCCAAGGGAGATTCGCCGCGTGCGTTCTCGCACACGGACCAGGTGCGTTGACCTATTTCGCCACTCCACGTTTGGCGCTGTTGTGGACCACGTTCTGAGAGTCAGTTTTCGTTCCTGCCTCGCATGCTGCACGTTTGCCGTTCTGCTGTCGTGCCATCGACGAAGTATTTTCTGCTGCCGCTAATCAGAAGCCTTTTGTAAATAAAGATTTGTGCACCAGCGATCTGCGAAAACGCACTTTATAAGAGTGAGAGCTAAACGCTTTGCTTCGGCTTGGCAGCTTAAAATGTCAGGCACTTCTAGCAGGGAGTTAGAATTAGAACAGTACTTATACAAACAACGACCAGGCTGCCTCGTCGTTAGTAGTAGCGTTTGGGGAAACCAGGATTTCTGCATGCAACAACAACCTTTCTCACAAGCAACCTCAACGCTGGGCAACCTACCCAAAAAACTCTTGTATTGAGTAACGTCTTCACTCCCACACGCAAGGCACTTGAATTTAAGCATGCATCGCAGTAACATGGAATGCGCAAATACACGAAGGAAGACGAGGATACATACATGGCGGTAGTAGAGAGTATACGCTTGGTGGCGCAAATACATTTACTTTGATGAAACACAAGCTTTTGAGACATACGCATGAA
>JGI24021J15306_10013195_pt1 | contig 10265 bp, 3 predicted proteins | sample Ectturendosymbi1_FD_15306 | JGI IMG/M metagenome (IMG submission 15306) | reverse complement strand
CAGTGACTACGTCAGATCGCTGTTATGTGCCACATTGCTTGTTGGTTCCGTAGCGGTGCAGTGTTAAAGTTTGACCAGTTTTATCACTCAAGCTTCTACTAAACCAACTATGTCCAACCCGCGGCCCAGTTTAGGCGTTCGCTGTAGTAAAAGTATCCTACATACTGACAACCTGTCCTTATTTTATTATTTTGAATTTGACGTTTTAATGCATGTGGTCCTCAGTGCCACTGTCACGTCTGTTACCATTGCAGTTAGGATTCAAATGCTTTCAGTACGTTAGCTCAAGCTAAATTTGTTTGCTAAGATCAAAGTAAGCCATTCAATGTACGGCCGTCAGCAATATGTCATTCAATATGCGGCCCTGGCCAAGACAGTGACATAAATTTTGGCTAAGTAAGCCATTTGGGTTGGACATAGCTATACTAAACCAAGCTTAGACTTGTTTCCTCGTAAATGTATGTGTGCGAAAGGGATTGATTTACGCAATATGGCCCTGTGAAGTATTGGGTTCATTGCAAATCGATATCGCATCCCTCCCCACCAAATTAGCCTGTGTCCGCTACTGAAGTGCGATGCACCAGGAGATTAACAAGACTAGGCATCAGTAAGGTTTATGCATGCGTATTTCGCCCAGTTAAAAGCACGATGCACATGTTTTCAAGCAAAATTCACTCAAACGCCAATGAAAGAAAACGTTCATCGCGGCGCATTGCTTTGATCGGTCTTAGGTTTGTTCCTTCTGTAACAGAGCTTTCATAACTGAACGACAGGCTTGATTCTGATTTTCTGGAAATTTTTGTTAACATTTGCATTTCATTACAGCATCTATGAATAATCGTCGTTAATTAAATGACAATGATTTAGACACAATTCCTATTTTTAAGCTCTATTCTCAAGACACGTCTTGACAAAGTTTCTACTAACGGATTTATTGCACTTCGGATTACGCTAAACTGCCCCGATACTGTTGTCAGCGCTGAAAGGAGTTTCCGCAAACTGAAGCTGATCAAACAGGTCTCATATGACAGAAAGTAGACTATCCTCATTGGCCATGTTGTGAATCGAAGCTTCATGTGTGCGCTGTCTAGATTTGGATGATGTCATAAAGGCTTTTCCACGCCAAAAGACGGGCTCCCAGTAGTTTTGATGCTACTATGTAGAGTGACATTGCTTATGATACTTTCATGGTTATTGTTATGTAATATTTTCGATAGATTAATTACAACGACAAGTAAATCATGACGAATAATAATGCTAATACATCAACGCTTTANAAATCTTTTTTAAGAAATCACCATTAGGGGGCCCCTGGAAGCATTTTGGGGGGAAGAGTTGGGCTGCTACGGCTCTGTTCATACCTATTTGTAATTGTTTAGTGTGCAGCTCCATATATAGATAAAATTGTTTGGCATTATTTGCTTAGTAGTTGCTGAATGAATGTGGTTTTATCACTGGTGCGGGGAGGTGAATGAACTGCTGAAAAAATTCCGTTTTGGACTTACTACATTTGTTTTGTTGTTTACTCAGGCAGTGCCCAGAATCTACCCCCAAGCCCCATCATTAGGTCAAGCATTTGGTGCTTAGAAGAAAAGTGGAATTAATTTAGGAGTTAATTACCGAGAAACAGGTGTGGTGGGTCTTATAACAAATCATAGGCCTACTTTACCCAGTCACAAGTCGTTGATGGGTATCAATTTAAGGTAGGATCATGAAAACGTGAAACAAAACTTTAAAGTCATTTACTCAATTGAAGCTCATTACATCACCCAACAACTGTTTTCTGTTTTTGTGGAATAACGTACTGTGTATGAGTTTATGGGAACTAATTCTGGGCCCCTTTCAGCTAAATTTGCCCCCTTTGGCTCAAACCTCTAGTTACGCCACTGGTTGTACACCTACTTTTATCTTACTTTGAGAACATTTTCAATATCCAGCTATTTAGGATATTGTCAAACCCATAACAGGTTTATTTGTCCCTTAAATTATTTATCTTTCACCTGCGATTCCTCAGAACAAAATATATCGAAAAAACACATGAATCGCTGAAAACTAAAATACGTTTTGTTGATGGTCACTTCGAAAAGCAACAATCTACATAAAAATTTCATAGTTTTTTTTGCTGGTTCCCCCGAAACAGATCATTTGTGTTGAATGGATGCATAGGCATCTACAGATTTATAAAAGTAATCATATGGCTGTAACCAGTGGCGTGGTCAGCCCAAAAATTTGGGGGCCAAAATGTTTGACTTTAGGCGAATAACACTATTTTGTTTGGAAAAACGCCTCTCAAAGCACAAAATTACTCTATTTTCTAAAACTTTGGGGGGGCATTGCCCGTTTGACCCGCCCCTGGCTACACCTATGGCTGTAACTGGTCTTTTTAGGCGTTTCGTACAAACAAACTTTTCATGAACAATTTTATTTTAAGCAATGTTCATTTCTGCACACCTATCATCTCATTGAAAACGAGATGAATGCACGTTGATAACTCGTGCAACAGATAACAATGTGTATAGGCTATGTAAGTATGTGCGTATGTATGCATATATATACTGTATATATGTATGTTTGTATTGCATTTCACAGTTCACTTCAAGAAATAAGAAATCGTGTTCAGGTTTCGAAGCGCCTCAGTGAACTGCTTTCGGAAATTTTTATGAAATCCACAAGAGCCATGCTATAATCAAGTACGTAGTTCACAAGAGGTCATGAAAATTTATAAAAACTCCAGGATCAGTGAAACATATTGTTTACTACTATCAGAAAAGCAAATGCTTTAAACTGTAAGAAATGTCACGGGCAGCCGCCGCGCTCCTCATTACCCACTGGCTTGGAACAAAAAATAGACGTTGTGCAAAGAAAATTAACTCCTGAGCATAATCGGACAAACCTGAAAGGATTCGAAATAGCAGTCTAGTAAATGAATATTTCACAAAATGAAGAGTTTTGGAGACACACCAGTATAGATAGTGGGATTTGTGGACATTTTTGTAGTTGGAGAAGAATAGTTGACGCAGCGTAAAGTATAGAAAACATTTACGTGTTTCTGATGGTTAGAAATGATCTAGCGAGTATTAGCAGCCAGAAAATCATATTGTTTGTTATTCCAGTATCTCACCAAAATACACGCTTGCAAAGATGTAGGTCCTTCATAATTCAACATCCACAAAAACGAAAAACATGCGAATTAATCGAGATTCGTGAACAACACTGAGAATACGATAAGCACCAGTGATGTGCCGAAACAAAAGGTTAAATTCTATGAACAGGTATTACTTGGTGTTAGATATCAACAACTAAGAGCGTACTTAGCTGGTTCAGAACACAAACTAAAAAACTGCTCTGAGAATTTAGTTCAGGGGTTTCCAACCTGCAGTGCATGTACCCCTAGGGGTACATTTACCTATCTGAAGGAGTACATTTAAGGTTAAATATAGAAGGGAAAAATATATCTATATATTATTTATTTCTAAATATTTATACATATATCAGTGAATATTATTTTCAAAAATCATTATATGCGTATTGTTAAATATATCAACTATGAGACATAAAAACGGTGCCTACCTTTATACTTCTATTAAAAATCCAGTAGATTTTTGTTATTTTACTCAGATTTTTTGTCAAAAGATATTTTAGATGTACATGCTAGAGGGGCGGGTTTGACCCGCACTGCTATGCGTGCGGGTACGGGTTGAACTTGTTGCGGGGCGGGTTGAGATATTCTTTGTGCGGGTAACTGAGTGTTGAGCCGATGCACAGGAACTTATCAGCTCAAAAATCGCAAAACACGTGGATGTACTAAAGTTGTTTGGCAGCATTGCGCTTAGGACAGTAGGCCTGCAGCAATTATTAACCCTACATTATGTTGTAACAACCCATTGTTGCGAAACATAGCTCAGACTCTTGCCATGTGGTGGGCAAGTGACCATTTTCCAATGTTGCCGTCGTACTTGGTGAGGAATTGTTCAGTCTAGCAGCCATGGGCTTCGGAAGGGGGAGCAGGGAGGGTCTTGCCAACTGGATTTTGAAATTTTCAGCAAAACGTTTGTTTTATTAGTTTCGAGCGGGAAAAATCAAATTTCACCACATTTGGCCCCCTCCTGGAAAAATCCCCTAACGTCCCCCCCTGGAAAAATCCTTCCGACGCCCATGCTAGCAGCCCTTCTAAATAGATCAGACAACGCTTAACGTACAGCTAGTCACAACTGGACTGAAACGTGGTTTTTATCAACTCAAATCTGTTGACTGCAAAAGATCAGATCTGTGGAAAAGTTTTGGTTTGGTTGCCAATGAAGAGAATGAGAGGCTTAATTTTGCCACTTGTTAGACTTGTCTTCATGCGTTATGAGCAGGGCAAGTTGTCGTAAATGTAAAAGTGTGATTTAAAAATCATGCTTTAGAACTACTTCAGTATAGTTCTGTTCTCTTTGATAACCGATTCGAACCGAATAGTGACCTAAGCAATTGTAGAAATGACCCGGCCAAACATCAGTCCAGAACTGTAGGACAAATTGTTAAATGGCCAAGCAACTTCATGCAGTGTGGAGCGGAGTTTTAGCATGCTACGCAAACTGTTGGCAAAAGATCGCCATTTCTCCTTACATAATGTTTGGAAATATTTAGCATTATATGTAAATAAATCGCTTGAGTCAATCACTGTTGTTTAAAATGCTCGTGCATAAATGCAACTTTTGTTAAAAATAAATGCATATTTCTCACGATTTTATTGTAACAGAAACTTGCCCTAGTTGTGAGTTTTTAGTAGTTTTCGGACAGGTGCGGGTTTGTGACCGAAAAAGTGCGGGGAGGGCGCGGGTTGGGATGGTCTGCGGGGCGGGTGCGGGTTAGAAGTATGCGGGTATGGGACGGGTTTAAATTTTGCGGGTGCGGGGCAGGAGCGGACAAAAAATTCCCACCCGTGCAGGACTCTGGTATGGTCATCTGTCGAATTACTGAAGGGGTACATGGTCAGAGAAAGGTTGCGAACCCCTGATTTAGTTGATTCTGATGGGAGGCGCTTGTGACAAATGTTGTTTACAGCGCAGACGTCTTCTGCTGGGGACCAAAACTGGGCGGATTCTGCCGAACGATATTTCGCCGAAAGCGAAACTTACTCAAACCCTCACTCACGAAAGCGAAGCATTTCGGTATGACGTCAGCATAGATGATGGGATTTAGGGAACTGTTGATAGGCAGAAGAACAATGGCTGACACGGCGTATAGTATAGGCGGGAGGTACGTCTTTCCGATGCTCATAAAGGTCATGATGCAAATGGGCAACCAACAAGCCATGTCGGTTGCAATCAACATTGTTATTTTACGTTGAATTGTTTTCGTTTTGGACGTTTTCTTCTGGTCAAATTTTCCTGGAGCAGAAGACGTAGATTTAAAATATATCGCAACGTAGGATACAGCTATAAAAATCAGTGCGAAAAAGTTTAAATGTGATAACAACGGAAGTCATGACGTTGAACTGCGTATCATTATCTTCACTGCGGTAAAACTTGGGAAGACAAACTCCACTGGCACTGTAATAACCAAAATATCCACTGATGTTTGGTTTCAAGGCTGAATAATTTTGTTTCAGGAATGCATCGATTCCTGACCAGCCGGTGGTGATCAGTAATGTATCATTACTCAGACCAGAAATTCTACGTGCGAAAGTGGAAAACTCGAATAGATCGGTGACATCTGAGCGAAAGTAAACGCTTTTGGAAACCAGTGCGTTTGTGACCATGTAGCTAGATAAGGCAGATGAAAACGGTAATAGTGCTATAAGAAAAGAAGTTAGCCAGATGATGATCAGGTATAACGACAACAACTTCAAGCTCGCGTTTCGTGCTATGAGAGGCCGGTAAACACCATACAGTCGATAGCAAGTGATACAAACCAACGTCATGACAGACGTTTCACTCGAAATTGCAGTAAGCACCCCAATAACGTTGCAAGCAGTGCTTGTGCGCCAAACCTTGTCGAAAAAACAATACCGACCAGAAAACTCCACAGATTTGATGCCAATGAAAAGCAAGACAACGCCCATGAGAAAATCAGCAACTGATAAGTTTAAAACAAGAACGTTGCTCGTTAGTTCTATGTTAGACGGTCGCAGGGAAGGCTTTGATAATAATGAGTACACTTTCCTAACAGTTGTTGAACCTACTGTCAGGTTTCCAATCAGAGCCAGCACTGCCATTAGCCATACAAGGACTCGCAAAGGCATTGACTTTATGAGTTGATCTTTGGACGAGAGTGGATTATTGCTCAGATAATTTGGTGGGCATTCATCTGAACCATCAGAACAATCATTTATTCCGTCTTCTACTTTCCTTCTGTCGACGAAGAGTGGATTGCCGTTGCTACAGTAGAAGTGTGTGTTTGCTGAGCAATTGCACTCGTCACACTGCTTGGCGCTCGCTGACTGACAAGAGGCAATTTTCTTGCACGACTTGCAGTCAATAATGTTGTCACATAACTTTTGTTGTGGAATGCTCACTCGTCTTCGGTTGCCTGTGAAAAGAACTAGCATAAATTGAGGCTGGACCAAAATATAATTTAAATTAAGATCAGTTCAGTTTCATTTATACAGTACTTGGTTTCTGTGCTGTTTTCGGAGTGTCGCGAGTGGCCTGCGGACCCCATGTCCGCATGCTTGCGCCGTGGGCTACGCGGCTGTTCTCGCAGTGAATGCTGGCCTGATGAGTCAATAGTAGCACCACGCGTAAGCCGTTTCCTTGCACCCACCTATCAACGCGGAGAACGAGGCTGGCCAGGTCTCAAGTACCATTTTTCAAGTATTTGATATAGACCAGCTGTGCCTAATCCCGCATGCGGCCCAGTTTAGTTTTCGCTGTAAACTTTAATTTGACATTTTTGAGGCAAGTGGTCTTCAGTTCCACTTTATCACGTCTGCTATGATTGCATTTAGGATTCGAAAACTTTCCGTATATTCGTTTAAGATAAATTTAGTTTGCTAAGATCAAAGCAAGCCATGCAATGTGCCGCTCTCAATAATATGTCATTCAATGTGCGGCCCTGGTTAGGACAGTGACGTATTTTTGGCTCAGTAAGCCATTTGGGTTGGACATAGCTGATATAGCCGATCGCGAATCGAACCCCGTCTACCAGCTTTGGTGACACGTTCTCGTTTATCCTTGCCTGGAACGCTGTGGCAACGTGTATGCCTACCATTAAAGCTCACATCAGACCTGCGAACGCAAAGCACAGGGAGCATATTGCACACGGGGGCAGCAAAGCACCTCCATCCAATGGCGACGGCCATGCGCTCAGCGTTGCCTGAAACGTTTTGGAGACCAAATAGCTAAATAGCCATTTGCGAAGAGCCAAGATATTCTACAAAGTAAAAATTCTTCATGTTGTATTTCTTCTATTGATCTGAAATGAATAAGATCAATGAGAAGAAATGCGACATGAAGATTGACGTTGGAAGCATATGGGCGTCGGAAGGATTTTTTACAGGGTGGGGGCATGGATTTTTCCAGGGGTGGCCAATAGGATTTTCCCATGAAGGGACCAGCAGTGGTGAAATTTCATTTTACAAATTCCGAAACTAAGAGGAAAACATTTTTTCACAAGTTTGTTTTTTATTTAGAAGAGCATGGACATAGCTCATGTGTCAAATACCTACGTCCATGCTTACGAGCATGCCAGTGTGGTGAACATTAGACAGTGTACCACTACCACTCGTAATTTACACCAGATGTTGTAAAGGAAGCTCTGCCACGGAGATCCGGGCGGCGAGCGCAAGTGCAAAGCTACTTCAATCAAACCGAACAGACGAGCCAATTGAACTTACAATGCAATTACTTCACTCTTGTTGAACGGCACTTGGAGAAAACTGCTAGCATGAACTGCTTACCTCTCTCAGTTTTGGTAACCATGAAACCACAAGCGAAGACGTCTGGGCGGCGGGCGCACGATCAAGGATCAACTATGTGCTTTATGACGCAATACACGCAAAAACCAAGCTTCACAAACCATGCATGCGCTCAAAGTTCCCCAAAATCCTAATTTTATAGTTATTCTTTGCATGGACTTGGATATCAATGCTAACTGTTCTTAGACATGTTATGTACAAAGATTTTACATCGGCCACATCACAGATGTAGAAACAACGCACCAAACGCAGTATATAATGCGCATGGTTGTTTGATGAAATAGAAGAATGTTGCCGCCAAATGTAATAATAAACAGGAACGAGTGTGCTGAATGACGTCACAATTTTTGCGTTGCCTAGTTAAGCCGCAGTGCAGCTTTAAGTTTCCTTTACGTTTATATACCTAAACTTTAATGCAGTGTTTTTTCTACCTTTTTACGCTCGCAAATAGGCAAAACACAATGAATGTTTGGTAAAGCGGAGAATGATAAAAATGATGAACTGAATCCAATGAGCCCCCTTCGTTAGTCTTTGCCCAGCCTCAAACCATAGAACACTTGCCTGTAAGCAGGGGCTCAACCAGCACTTAATTTCGGGGGGGGGCAATTTTCATGAAATTTCATTCGATGGCGTCATGGTGCTTATTCAACCGTGGTACAACTTTTTTGCAAACGGTCACATATACAGTATAATAATAATGTATTTTTTCCCGCAGACACGAAGTCCATAGTACAAACACACACATTCTGCACAACGCTGGTTAATAAAAACAGACAAAACAGAAGGTTTTACAACAGCGTTGGAGGCTGAATCACCGGTGTCAAGCGAAATTTCTGACTTCACGCCGTATGCGCATGCACAGAGCAACATTCAACATATCAACACGCTGAGAAAACTGATGATTAGGGCTTAGAATTTGGTGTTTAGGTAAGTGTGTCGTGCTAGGGTTTATGTTAGAGTTAGAAAAAGAAAAATAATTGAAGTCTATGATTAAGTCCAATATTTTTCACTGGTTTTGCTTATTCCCGCACTGTAGCTTGTTGTAGGTATCTGACATCTAACCAGAAAGTTTAATTTACACAACACACATCAAAAAAATAATCGCCAAACTTTATTCCTTTACTCTGAGAAGCAAAATGACTGAGAAAAAATAATAGGCCAGAAATTTCGCTTGACACTGGGCTACAGAAACTTACTTAACAGAACGTTTTGTAACGGCGTTGGAGGCCGAGCCTCAGGTTTACAAACGCATTCTTGACACTATTTGTTCACTTGGTACAACACTACTGCAGAGTGGGACGCTATTTGCTGAACTGGTCAAACCCAGGTAAAGTACGAATGCATTGTGACATGCACACCCTCAAACGAACAAACACTGCAATGTCCGAGCACTCAGCCACAANGTAAAATGCGGTTGTAGTGTTCAAAGAATAAGGACGAATATAAACAANCTAACTGCGCCAAAGCAGGCAACCATTACGTTATTAGACCTTCTGCATCATTCTAGAAACAAGTGCATATTTTTTCTTAATAATGCCTCAAATGTAGGAATGTTACATTGAACCTGATGAATCATGACTACTAACACTCGCTCTCCAGGGCAGGTTGTATAGAGCTCTGCATCCAAAATTATAGGCCACATGCAATCTTTGCATGCATGACTTTCTGAAAATCCACCATAATTGTGATGCATACATGAGCGTTAAAAGGAACGAAAAATTACATTTTTAACTGCATTTAAACCTCGGGAAAAAGAGGCTCGCAGCTTGTTCGCTGCACAATATTTTTATCGCAGTTGTCNCTGAATGTCTTTGTCATCTGAGAGCTCAGAATCCAGTACAGCTCCCAGATATTTGTAGTGGTTAACAGATTTTAGATTTTACCACCCATGTGTCAGTAATGGGGTGACTGTGCTTTTTGCGCACTTAGCCTTAAACGTCATACATACAGTTTTGCTGCAGTTGAAAAGATTTCCATGTGATTCTGCATAAGCCTGACGCACAGATAAAAGTTCTCTTCGTAACATTTCCGAAAATGCGAACATTTCAGTTTTAATCAAGATGCACACCGAACGATCAGGACAGAGTAAAAATTACTATCCTCATACAAACACCTGGTTCCGTACTCAACTAGTACAGTCATGGCTTTAGTGTGACACATGTATAGGCTGCTACAGTAGTAAACCTGACTAATTTTCGTCTTGTTTTAGCAAATTCGTTCTCGCCCTATTCTTCTAGCACAGTGGTTCTCAAAGTTTTTTCATATTCCTCCTTACAAACCCAAGCACTGTCAATTCCTCCCCAACAAATATCACAAATGATACTTGCAAAAATTTCACACTACCTACTGTGAAGAAACAAGAGAG
>JGI24021J15306_10013194_pt1 | contig 10265 bp, 6 predicted proteins | sample Ectturendosymbi1_FD_15306 | JGI IMG/M metagenome (IMG submission 15306) | reverse complement strand
CGATTAAGTAATGTGCAGTACAAAAATATTTTTGGCGATGATTTTCAATGAAATCAAGTGTCATGTCAACACCTCTTTAGGTCTGGTGGGGGGGATGCATCCCCCCCTGTGTCCGCGCCGAGCCGCAGATCAGGGACCTTGAAAAATTTTGTGCGAAGGCCACATGAGCTACAGTATTACACAACAGTACGAAGGCCGTACATAACCCCCGGTTCAAAACGAGAGAATGTCAAAACATGAATCTACATTTATTGAAAGGAATTGTGAAATTGCTTTGATTTTAGCTTTGTGGCAAAATCTGGCTTCAGATGGGTTGTACCTAGTGTAAACAACGTATTTTTCGGGCCATAAGGCGCTCTTAAAATCCTTTAATTTTCTCAAAAATCGAAAGTGCGCCTTATATATGAATCTGGTTGTGCTTTCTCATCTAGAACCAATTGTGTGTGGTAAAGGGTGCTATTTATTTAATCGCTAATTACGATTTTTTTTAACAGTCTGTCGTGTTATGTAATAAACCATCAACAATTGCAATGAGCAGCGTATGTGGTTCGAAGCTCGCACATACCACAGATCCTATTACTCCCCGAGGCTCTTGACTACGTGCACTCCGAATCAAACACGCGCACAACTTTTATTCTCCGTGTCTAGCGGATAAAGCGTGTGTGACAGATTAAACTCCCAGTGGGGACTCCCGCACTCGAGACTTGTTGTGAAGAGTTGAATACAGTTTGACTTATGAAAGTATTGCTTCATTTAATGCGCCTTATGGTCCAAAAAATATGGTACCTCAGATTGCGACAACAACGGCTGAAGCTAGGCCAGCCTTCAGTGCAGTAATGCCAGCCCAACTGACATTTGCGTAGCTGTCATTGTAATGTGGTTGTTTCAAGGTATGTTGCGTTCTACCGAATCAAAAAATTTTTCGTACGTAAGCTTTTTTTTCATTATTGCCAAAGTGTCATTGCGGTCGGATTTTTTTGCGAAACGACAACAGCCAATGATGAAACTAGTCATCTGTGGTTGTTCGGTGTGCGATCAGGCTCTGGAAATTATTTCAGACAAAATGTTTCTCTAAAGCTGATACCCGTCCTGTTTGTACCATTTTTACTCTGGAGTGAAATACTGATGAACCTACACCATACTGCACGAAGATTGTAACAACGTCGCCTTTGTGTTGAGGCTGTTACTAAAAGAAATATTTTTCAAGGGAATTTGGGTGGTATCGTGTGGCTATTTTCGACTATTGCCAATCATGTACCGTAGTGGTAGAGTTTGAAATTCTTCACTTCTTTTTTCAGATTCCATCACCCGTTCCTCCAAAACGATGGCAAAGTGCGTCCAAGCTGCAACCGAGGGCCTTTCTCCAGATCTGTGAATCGATACTTCGTCCGCTTCAACGAAAACTGAAGGACTTGAAACGGCGCATTTTTTTGGAAGTTGATTATTTATTTCAAACAGGCCACCTCTTAAGCGATTTTTGGCTTTTCCATATATGTTTATAGTTATTTTGTTCGCTAATACAAGAAAAGTGTGGAAAAGGCTTGCGAAACAGCTAGCGGTGGATTGGCGCTGAAGTTCTATGTGCTTCGCAGCTTGTCAGAAAGACAGTCGTGCAGCTGATAAAAATCTCTCTAGCAATTAGTCGCGCGTTGTCTGTCTCCTCCAATGGAGTTTAGCGTATCTTCGACGGAGCGGGATGACCAAACGCAATTACCCACAGAAAGCTTTATGCACTTGACCAAAGCTACTTTGATTTTGTTGTAACGAATCTACATGCGCGCAAGTAGTCATCGAATCCCTACTCGAAATTGGAACCTTTAGCAAAGTTTGCGTTATTCCAAAGCTACAGCTTTTGGGGTTGTCCACATATGTATATGTAATAATACCAGAAAGCAATGCTGCCGTAAAGCAAAAATGTCACTCGAATGCGAGGCCCAGCAAGTAGCGATCTCAAATTTGCATATGGAACTTCTTATAAATACGGCTTGGCCCAAAGTTTAAGGAACTTCAAATATGAAAGGCGTTGAATTTGTTAGTTGGGGAATGTACGATTATTGATGGTACGCTTTGTTTTGTGCAGCTGGGCATGCGAAAACTCGTTTTATTTGACGGTTTTGTTGTTTCCGTTTGACATTAGCCCAGAACACGCATCGACTGTTTTGAGGAAAAAGAACTTCAGCCATAGGGGGTGTTAAGTGCTTGTTACCAATCACGTTACCGACACGAGATTATGGTGTCATCCTCGCGTGATCAGACTAATATAAATACGAGACAAAATTATAAATTGCATGTTTGCAAACCATTGATACCCTACAGGTAGTTTGCTGCAACGTTGCCCCGCAGGCAAGCCTTAGCTCTACATAATGGAAAGGCTTCTTCATCCTGATCTTGTGTTAAATAGCCTTATGCTGCTAAATTGAATGATGAGTTTTGTAAGCTCTCTTCCCATTGAACTCCTGTGCAAACAGTTGGCTTATGTTAGTAAAATTCGCAACAACTCACTTTTTCAATGGTAAAACTTCATGAAACCATGGCTGCAGGCCGTAACCGGCTGGTGACACCAGGGGTGGCGAAAAGTTTTCTGAGGGGCCCAATTTTTTTAAATCAAATCCAATAGTTTTGACCTATGCTCAATACATTTTTTGCAGGGGGCATTCGCCTCCCCGGTTACGGGCCTGCATGGTTGTCGGAAGATAGGGGCCAGGGCCCTCTGTATTTGGAAAATTGATATTTTCCTATTAACCTTTCAGTAGAAAAATGTTCTTCGTTTTGAGTTGATATAATGAAATTTCGCAACTGTTGCCCCCAATGAAAAAATCGCACTGGCTACCTCCTGTTAAGATCCACTATTCCCCCCCGGAAAATATCCTTGCGACGCCTTTGTCTGAAATTGATAAAAACAGTGGTTAAAAGCAGTTTTTTTTAAGTAAAATGTTGGGTACCCAGTATGGACCTGTGGGGACCCGATTTATCTGATTCTAGGGGCCCGCTGGTAATTTTCTCTGAATCTAGGGACCCGAATCGGCTCCGGAAAACGCCTTAAAAAAACAGTTTAAAAGAGATTTGCTTGGTCTTTGAATGCACTGAGCATAGACCAGGGGTCTTAAACACATCGGCCGCATGTGGCCCGCGAGGGCATTTTGTGCGTCTCGCGATGCTTTTTGCGAAGTTTCAAATAATTAATATTGAAATTATTTAGTTTATTCACCCATAGGTGTAGGAGCAAGCAAATTTTTGGGGTGCAAAGGATTTTTGCCAAAATTTTCCCAAACTTGTCCAAAAAGTTGTGCAACTTTTGCCGACCGTTTTTGGTGTGGCCTCCAAAAAATGGTCTTCACTTGTTTTTCTGCAAACGTTGGGCGCCATTTTTTCCCAAATTTTGAGAGATTTTGTCTAGATATTTAGGAATTTTATTCAGATTTTCAGGAATTTTGCCCAGATATTCAGGGATTTTTCCAAAATTTTCATGAATTTCGTCCGGATCTTCAAGAAATCAAAATTTTTGGGGGTGCGCTTGCACCCCCGCCTCCTGCACCACTGTATTCACCGGTGCTGTGCCAGCGAGTGAACAAGTTCCTTTTAAACGAGTATAGAGACGGCTAGCTTGCCTTTAACCCACGATACCTGTTGCAGGAAATATGATGTAAAAGCTGTTTCTAGTATGGTTCCATTACCGCCATTGTTGCGTCAGCGTCATAGTGCGACCTTCGGGTTACTTTAGAAGTTCTTATTTGACCCTCGGAGCAATTTGAGTTTGAGATCTTTACTGCATGCTGGGTGATTTCCGTGTGCACTGACACCTCGGTGAAAAAACTTTTACTAGTTTTCTGATTTCTACCCTTTTCCCATTGGCATCAAAGTTACCTATCAGATAACAATGAACAGAATTGTTAAAGGTTCCAAACAGTCGTTACCAATACAGTTTGGTTACGAACGCTTTCAGCATACCAACTTGAACTAAATTTAGTTTGCTAAGATGAAAGTAAGTCATTCAATGTGCGGCCCTCACAAAGATAGTGACATAATTTTTGGCTCAGTAAGTAATTTCGGTTGGACACAGCTGGAACAGATATTCGAAACAAATACGAAATTTTTGTTTCTATAGCAAGTTTGAAGAAATGTTTCTCAACCCTTGTTACAAGACTCGGGCGGGTTAAAAGCATACCTTCCCCAAAGAAAGAAGTATCATTACGGGTTATTTCAATTCGGTTTGTATTACTGCGAAAGTAGCGTTATTGAAACTTGTTGACATTAGCATCATCAATGTTGGTATAGTCAAAGCTGAAACAAATATTCTCTGAGAAATTGTGTGTTAGTAGCTTATATATTTTTGCTATGATCTCGGAACACCCTAATGTTTGAACACTTTTTGAAGATAAGAGCGCACCCACGCATACAAATTTGGGCTAGGTGGCTAACTTTGTTTTTGTTGAAAATGCTTTCTTAGTACGAGTCTAGGTTGTTAGACATTGATCCCAAAGCCTGCCAACTCTGACTTCGAGAACTCTGGGATGGATTTTTTACATTGTCAGTGCAGCTACGCTCAGGGCTTGCTGAATTTGCATTACATCCATTTATTTAGGTATTTGTTTGCGTGGGTTTGTTTTGAGGAGTAAAACTAGTTGTCTGTATCTGCTCCAAAAATGAAATGGCAATAGTTTTCAAAACAGCACACATGTAACACGTTAAGAACCGGCACGATAGCGATCCAGGCCCGTAACCAGATTTCAAGATTTTCGGGGGGCAAAATACGTTTTCATGGGGGAAAGTTTCTTGTTTTCATTACGTGTTTAAAATAAATGTTTATAGGCACAAACATTTTTGCGGGCACTGTCCACGAATCCATCCCTTGGTTACAGGCCGTAGCGATCTGATCTTGTCGTTGACACACCTTGATCCCACACAAACCTAAGAAAATCGCTTTTATTGCTATCAGCAGTGTCTCGTTATTTTTTAGAGAAAAAAGTTATTACAAAGTGAAAAGCGTTAATAGTAAACCAAAGCTACAGACTGCACTTGTAAACAAGATGAGTTAAGATCATTCACTTTTTCCCAGGATGGCGTCCAGGCATTTCTAACATCATGCACCTTTGGGAAGATCATGTGATTGCGCCTGCAGTACAGCAGTATATGAAACAAAGAAAAGCCTAGCAAGGATTGGACTCACACTTTTCGTTTCTGTGAAGCTTTCCGGACAGAAATGTGGCGCACGCTGGTATCACGCCCAGAGAGCTGGTGATCTGGTGATTTCTCACTGCAATCTAGTGATTTTTTTGCGAAGTATGTGTTTGAAATAGATTGGTTGTCTTTTTTCTGATTTTTCCAGTTATTAGCCCTTTTTTAAAGATTTTCAGCCTTTTTTAATCCGTAAACAATTGATTAATTTATTCGAATTGTTTTTTGAAGATTTGCACCAACAGAACGAACAAGTGTTTGTAATTTGAGTTTCTCACTCTTTTCACTTCCGTGGTGTTTGTTGCTGCATTATTGATCATGACGGTATTTTCATTTCTTAGCAAGAACACTGAAGTGGAAATAATGTAATGTGAAGTTGATTGCTCTAAAATACTCCGTCAGTGGTGTCGTTTTGAGCTATTAAGAAAAGCCTGAAGATTGTTAGTATGAGATTTTCCAGGCTTCAGCACGATCTATTTTTAACAAATTTGCTGATGATGTGAAGGTCACTGGGCAATAAAGTAAATAACTAAATCATTTCAAGCAAAACTGCGAATTTCAACGCAAAAATTTTAAATGTAGTGATTTGTTTTCAGATCCAGTGAATTTTTTGAGAATCGAGTTATTTTTGCAGAGGAGCCTGTGGCAGCGCTGACGGCGCAGTCACCACGATTGGGTGTCGAGAATGGAGAGAATCCACTGATTTCAGCCTAAGACAGTGTTTCTAAATCTTATTTGCATGTTTTACCGTTTTATCAAACGAGATTTCCAGATTTACCCCCAAAACACTCAACGGTGGTAAATCTGCTCATTTATTGAAAATACGAAATCAACAAACTCTTACAGTTTAAAATTATTTATATAAATTTGCATTGGCTGTAATTTATGGTTCAGTAAATTTACCCCCTTGGAGATGAAATTTACCCCCAGGGGTAAATTTACCCCAGGTTAAGAACCACTGGCGTAAGAGTAAGCGTAAGTGACTCTAGAAGTCTGGAACTGCATCGCTGTGCAAACATAGATGGGCGCCATTTTCCAGGAACCCAGTTTCAACACATTTCAGTCGCTGACTGCTGCAATGCAAACTTGGTGGTTGGCATAGAACAAGACTAACCTTTCAAATCCCTTTCATCCTGCATTCTCGGAAAATCGAGTAAGATAATTTTACACCTCGCTGCGGAGGTCTGTGCTTGGGGTTACCGCTGTTGATTAATCAAGTGTGTAATGACACAATTAGATCGCTTGACTGATTTTCTAAAGCTCTTGATCAAACAAATTCGCTGAAGAAGGCTTTTTATGTCAAATGATTTTGTTTGTGTGCTATCACATGTTCTTAGCAACTGTCAAAGGTGATGTTGAAAGCGTGTCAAAAATGGAAAAATATACAAATATTTTTCGATTTCAACAATCCTATTATGGTAATAATAAACCTTTGCGTTGTATTTCGAAAACAATACGGATTCGTTTCACTTGTAGTGTGAATTAAAACCCGGTTTCTTGGCGATCCGGTGTGCTGCATGACCTAGTATAGGGGTTACCAACCTGGGCTACATGTACCTCTACGGGTACATTTGCCAATCGGAAGGGGTACATTTATGGTTAGCAATAGAAGGAAAAAATATATTCATATATTATTTAATTCCAAATATTTATACATATATCAGTGAGTATTATTTTCAAAAATCATCGTCTGGTTTATATGAAAAATCATTATATAATATATCTATTAGTCATGATAAAATATTTGGGAAAAAGGTTGATCTTTATTATGGCAAGAAATTTTGGGGAACATGCTGATCTATCGAAATGCTGAAGGGGTAGTTGGTCAGAGAAAGGTTGGGAACCCCTGTTATAATCGTACGTAGAAAGTTTTGCTGGACAATTAACCTGGAATTATATTGTGGTTATGTTTACAGTTCACTCTGATATGTGCCATTAGCATTGGAGAAGAAGAGGTTATTTAAAAAGCAATTGACAATTTACATCTGTCTATTCATTTAACTGCCTTGTGGACCAAGTTCCAGCTTAGAGTTACTCCCAATCAACACTGAAGCATAAATGCGTCCAAGAACCAAAAATCACCAGTAGAAAAGTCTAGAAATGCTGCTTTTGAGCGATTGCAAGAATGTGTGCATTACTTTTTAAACATATTGACAATGTGAGAAAAGTGAAAACTTGCCAAAAGCAATTTGTCCATCGCAGCGCCATGCCCTCAATTACAGCGCTATAAAAGTTCTCTGTGTTTACTGCTTATACCCAGGACCGGATTAAATTTCGCGAAAGCATTCGATCGAGTATTACACATGAAAGTATTTGAGAAACGAATTCAAAGAAAGGTGCCAGTGTGTCTTGTATGCCTAGTGAAAAATTGGGAAAAGGAACAAACAACGCACTCAAAACGGGGCAAGCATTTGTCTGAACCATTTCATATGACTAGGGGAGTTAGACAAGGGGGAGTGTTGAGTCCATACTTGTTTGCTTTACATTTAGATTATTTATCCACTGAACTAAAAACATAAAAGCAGGGAGATATATTGGTGAAGTGTTATTAAATCACTTAATATATGCTGACGATATTTGTGTGTTTTGTCCAAGTGTACGCGGGTTGCAAAAGATACTAGGTGTGTGAGGCTTACGCAAAATCGGATGAAATTATTTTCAGCTGCAACAAAACTGTTTGTATGACGTTTAAGGCTAAGAGTGGGAAAGCACAGTCACCCCATTACTGACATTGGGTGGCCAAGTTGTAAAATCTGTTAACTACTACAAGTATCTGGGGATAGTAATGGATACTGAGCTCTCAGATGACAGACATTCAGAGACAACTGCGATATCAATATTGTGGAGCAAACAAGCTGCTAGCTTCTTTTTCCCGATGTTCAAATGCAGTTAAAATGTACTTTTTCCTTCCTTTTGTACGCGCATTTATGCATCACAACTATGGTGTAATTTCAGGAAGGCAAGCATGCAGGGATTGCATGTGGCCTATAATTTTGGATGCACAGCTCTATACAACCTGGCCTGGAGAGCGAGTGTTAGTAGTCATCAGGTTCAATGTAACAATCTTACCTTTGAGGCCTTGTTGCGGAAAAATGCGTGCCTGTTTCTCGAAAGATGCAGAAAGTCGAACAACGTATGATTGCGTGCTTTAATTGATGCAGTCATATTGTTTATATTCGTCCCTATTCTTTGTTTGAACACTACAATCGCACTTTATGTTGTGACTGAGTGCCCGTACATTGCAGTGTTTCTTTGATGGATGGCGCATCATGCCGCAAAGCATTCGTAATTTACCTCGGCTCGACCTGTTTAGGAATTGACGTCCTGCTCTACATTAGTATTGCACCAGTGTCACTGGTTAGCGAACAATATTAGTGTTAACTATGTGTCTGTAATCTTGTGGTTCTGCCTCCAACACCGTTGCAAAACGTTCTGCTAAGAAAGTGTCTGTAACCCTGTGATTCCGCCTGCTCAAATGCCGTTGTACAAAGTTCTGTTTAGTCTGTTTTTATCGATCTGAGTTGTGCTGAGAGTGTGTGTTTGCACTATGGACTTCGTGTCTGGAAACAAACAAATAATTTATAAAAAATGAAAATAAAAAATGAACTCGAGGCCCCGGGCAAAGTCGTGATCGCGAGGCCCCTTAAACGCTTAGTGCAACTGGGTAGCGTTTCACATGCCCTCGTTTCAGCATTGCAGAAACACCTGTCAAAAACTTCAAAACTGATACGATTTGGCAGCCTGCACTTCAGAGACAATTGGGGAATGCCCGTCGCCAGGATTTAGCAGCAGGGGGGGCCAAAAAACAGGAGGGGCCAAAAACCAGAAGGGGTCTCCTTTTTTAAAATACTGTATTGGATGTATGCAGCAACCAGGGGGCCAAACGTGAAATTTGGGGGCACAGATTTCAAATGGGGGGAGCGGGCACCACTGGCCTCCCCGCTAGCGACGCCCCTGATTGGGGGTAACCATGTGTGGCGGTTCATATTTTTCTGTTTTAAGCCCGATCGACACTGGGAATTGACGGAAAGTGGCCAGACGTGAGCATAAGTGGCGAGGCGCGGTTGGTGTTTTTTCAGTCTACACTGGGAAGCGACGTTTTCATTCGTCGGTGACGTAACAGCTACTTTCGGGCCAGTTGCTGCAAGTGATCTTCGAAGATGGAGGTAGATCTGGTTTCTCTTGAAATGAGAATTGTTTGGCGGCATTACTTGAACGTAGTGCTGATGAAGAGAAGAAAGCGTGCAAGACGTCGATTCCGGAGGTACTGGGTTCATCCTATTTTGCAAAAAAGGGAATTGTGCTGGGAAGGTATGTCACTGGTAATTGCCTATTATAATCTAGCTAGGCTATCAGTTTAGACCAGCTATGTCCAACCGAAATAGTATGTTGAGCTAAAAATTATCTCACTCTCTTAACCAGGGCCGCACATTGAATGACATATTTATGAGGGCCGCATGTTGAAAGGCTTACTTTTATCTTAGCACACTAAATTTAGTTTAAGCTAATGTATTGAAAGCGTTCAATCCCCAATGCAATGGCAATAGACGTGATAAAGTGGCACTGAGGACAACCTGCATCCATAACATCAAATTCAAGATTATCAAACTAAGGACAGGTTGTGAATATGTAGAATACTTCTACTGCAGTGAAAACCTAAGCTGGACCGCACAAACCTTCAACTGGGCCGCATGCGGGCCGTGGTTTGGACATAGCTGTTTAGCCAAACTTGCTAGTTGAAACTGANCAGTATATGCACTAACCTTTNCTAGACANGTGTGGTAGCTTCGAGACGNAATTACCACACCAACNNNTTTGCAGGTGACTACCACAAACTTGTGCGAGATATGCGAGAACTGAAAAGATCAGACTTTTTTACTGCTTTTCGCATGACCCCAGAACTTTTTGATAAACTGAAACAGAGAGTAGCACCAAAAATCGAAAAACAAATAACGCGTCTACGTCGGCCTATATCTGTTGGAGAGAGACTCGCTGTTACACTGAGGTAAGCACATGTTTATTGTTTACTGGTCAGTCGAAAGCCCGTTAAAATTATAAATACATTCCAGGTTTTTGGTGACTGGCGACAG
>JGI24021J15306_10013189_pt1 | contig 10268 bp, 7 predicted proteins | sample Ectturendosymbi1_FD_15306 | JGI IMG/M metagenome (IMG submission 15306) | reverse complement strand
CCACTTTGCCTGGCCCTGGGCGCCAACCGTTAGGTGGTAGTATTTCACTGAAGTTTTTACTGGAAACTAGGCTACAATCTGAGTCTTTTGATACTTTTGATGACCTGCTGGGGTTTCGGGTTCAACAGTTGTGATGTAAGTTAGTAAAAATATTTGACGAATTAGCTAATTAATTAATTTGCTTATTTTAGATCACAACTTTTGAACCAGAAACACTAGAAAGTCGATCAAAGGCTCAAAAGACTGATTTGAGCCTAGTTTCCAATGAAAACTTCAGCGAAATACTTTGGCCCAACACTTGGGCCCTAGGCCAGGCAACATGAGCCAAAACAGCCCAAAAACTACTTCACTTATCATGTCACTCACAAAAAATCTGCAACCCCCAACCAAAAAATGTTTTTCGAGTGTAATCTAGAAGACTGGCCGATCCGTTTGATCCCTTAAACAGCTCTCTAGCGCAATTGGCGGAGGAAATAGGGCATTGGTAAGGTAACTGACAACTGCTGGTTTTAGGCCGATTTCGAAGTACGAATATATCATACCCCGGCTCTCAAAGTGTTAACATAAAACTTGAATGTGAAATTGGTAAGACCCTACATGTTTGAGTTACTTCTACTTTAAATATAAATGGAGTAGCTCCAACTGCAATTGTTTAGCCATGTGGCTAGAATTTCTCAAAAAACTGAATGGACAGGTTTTATGATCAGCTACACCAACAGGGTTTCGGTGGAACATGTAGTGGGATCCATGAGGGTTCCTCGTTTTTTAGGGGAAATGATTTCTTGCTTAAGTGTGTCGATGCATCATTATGAATATTTTTAGATCACTGCGCCTCATTCAGACTCCAAGTAGGCTAGATAGTTGTACAGGAGGTTGAGTGCAGACAGTGGAACAAAAAATATTGAGAGTTGCTGCGTCACTTGTTCATTGTTGTGTAATTAAGAAGAATGTTCATTGTTGTGTAATTACGAAGAATATTACTGTTGTGTAATTAAGAAGAATGTTATTGTTGCATCATGGTTATACGATGTTGCTGATGTACAGTTCACAGTAGACTGAGTAGAAAGTAGATGCAGCCTGAGTCTAGCAGAGAGTACAATATCTCGTTTAAGTTCTCAAGAAATTACGAAAAAATCTGGATTCAACTTTTTCAGCGATTTATTGGTATTTATAGCAAATCAATCATAGCAACTTGCCGTAAAAATGTTAAACACGAAACATTAAGTTGCTAAAATTAACGATTTAAACAAGTCCTAAGTGCCAGTTGGTGTATATTACTCTCTTTTATATTTTGGTTCCAAAATCACTTGTTTATTTTTCACTGAAAGTGTTGTAAATTATAAAGTCATAAATTAAAGTTTTTAGGTCAAAAAATTGGTTGCCCTAGTAATAACTGTTTATTTGTTGAAGTGTCTAATAATGAAATATTTGGTTTTCTTAGAGTTCGTGTTTAAATTTTTGCTAACACAGTTTCCATGACAAACATGAAATTATATCAGGTATATGAGCTACACCATAAAAAAAACTGAAGCCAGCTGTATACCAGTTTGTATGAATAGGCTTATGACAGGGGTACGTAGGTCCTCAAGTTCATACGTTATGGTCAAAAGATGAATTGAACCCACAAAGCAGTTTCAGGCCAGACACCACTTTGCACAATTAATTGCGGTCATGACACTGTTTCGTGAGTAACACGCTAAGGGACAAATGAAAAGACAGCACCGCACGCAATTTGTTGATGTAAGTGTAGCACAGCAGTTCTTAACTTTTTCTGCCTACAAACCAATTTCTCTACCAACAAAGTAATTTGCAGGTTGAGGTTGTAAACCTAATTTGTATGAAGTGAGTGAAGTTTGTCTGAGTGGCGCCACTATAAAAACTTCATTTTGTTTTTAATATACAGAGTTCCCACGCGGTATTGAATTAAAAATTGGTTTTCAAGACCTTAAAAAACTATTGGATTTGGCATTAGGTTTTGAAAAAGTATGGAAATTCTAAATGGAAAAGAAATCAGAAGTATCTGAGAAGAATTTTACTGAAGGCAAAGCACTTCATTATTTATGTAGTGTTATACAATGTGTAAAATCAAATTTCATGGTTAAGAAATTTGAAAAATGAAGAGAAGTAATGGTATTGAACTTTTGTAATTTAGTATTGAAAAAGCATGGAAAATGATTTTTAAAAATGTGTGGGAACCATATAATACATTTACATACATTTAGGAGCAATCTTGAACCATGAGTCTAGGGTGTGGACTAGCTAAAACATGACCTGCATACTCAACTGTGCAGACTTGTGATTGAGAATGTCTAATCTAGCAGAACTATCCTTGACATGATTTTTGACCTCCAAGAGTTGCTGCAGTGCCCACACAACTCTCCAAAAAGGAAGTTCAAATTGGAAAATGCATGAAAGAAATTACTAATTAGCACATACCCATTGCAATTTACATTCACAGACAGTGTCACTACACAAATGCCATCACCAACCCCTTTACATGCAAGTTTCATACATCATTGTTTGTTTTAGATTGATGATACTTATTTTACAGGTTCGTGAAAACATCATTGCGCTTTTGTCTTTCATTCTGCTTTACATTTTCTCCTATTTTATAATCTCTTGGTTTCACCAAAAAAGGGAACAGGATGGCTTATATGAAACAGATGAAGATGCAAAAGCCTACAGGTGTGTCTTCAAGCAAACTTCTGACCTGTTGTCATACCTAATATGACAAATTCATAAACTGGCCTGTCATAATGAGATTTTTCACTTAGGTAGATTATATATATCAGATTTTAAACACTTACATTATTCATTGGAAGTGCATGTTGCTATGATCATTTATTTTCAAAGTGGCATACTGCGTATAGATGTGAAGGCGGAAATCAAGCTTGCATTTTTTATCTATTACGCAGTATGCTCCACATGTTTGCTTAGATTTTGTAGGTTAGTCTACTCTACATATAGTTTTTAATTGTTTTTGTCCATTAGTTCTGACGAAAAATGCTCCTAATGTGTTATAAAAATTGTTCTGCACAACTGTCTGTCCGTTCAATCCACAGAAACATTATGTGGTGCACTAATGTTACATTGTGTACCATCCCTGCATTGCATACTGCCATTTAGCATTTGTTGATCGTGATTAATTGGTAGTATTTCATATCAGTTTAAATGGGAGATACTGCATCTCCTTCATTTTATCCACTCAATCTTTCACTATCTAATTTTTGTAACTCTCTTTTGTTGTGTCTTTTGCTGTAAATGTAAACCACCTGCAGTTAATGAGATGCTATAGGCCATTACTTTTACATAGATATAATGTAGCAACCAAGTTATATGGTTGCTACAACTTTTTTCTATAATCACAGTGTAAGCAGTTGTTATATGAACATGATAGTTAAATACAGGATTTTTTGGTCTTCACATATAGCTTTGCTGTAACAACTCAATTTCAGTGTACTTGTACAGTCATATTTCATAATTTAGTTAAATTACAATAACAGTTGTCAATATAACCATTTCTTCAAAGTCCATTGTATGTGATGTGTGTATTTTTTCTTTGGCAGAATTTCATTTTATCTTTGCACTTTTACTCTCTGTGTGTCATGCGGTTCAGTCCTTATGCTACCAATGTCGATGGTGGGAAATGAAGTTGTCCATTTGTATCCAACCAGCTATTGGGTTCAGTGGCTGAATGGTGCTTTAGTGCATAGTGAGTATTCTGAGTGCCATATGCGATTGCACTGTTAAATGCTTCATGGGAATTTAGTACGGCATTAACTTCAGTTTTTTTACAGCATTCTGGCAGTGGATCTTCTTCTTCAGTAATGTGTCACTTTTTATTTTGCTTCCATTTTCGTATTTTTTTACGGAGTCAGAAGGATTTTCTGGTCAAAGACGTGGTCTAATGCCTCGAGTTTATGAGACTTTCATTGTTCTTTTTTTGCTAGCTATTCTTGTGTTTGGATTCGCAGTTTTGGCCTTGGCTTTTTTTGATGATGATGACTCTGCTCAGGTACCACCTATACTTATACCTTAATAATGATCTGTGTTGGAACGGTATAAATTATCAGTATATTTTCTTGATATATTAAAGTGGTTTCACCTGTTTAAATTGTTGAAGTACCAATAACGATGCAATTTATTTGCTTTAAATACTTGTGGAACCATGCTTAAAATGTGACTGGTAAAAGTGTGTCTTTAGCTAGCATAAGTGCAAAATGGGTATACACATGTGAAAACGTTACATAACCTGTTATTGATTTTATAGTGTGTGCAAGCTTCTCATGATGTTATTTTCATGATAAAAATAGTTTGCAGTTTTTGGTTCAGGCAATTCTAGCTATTGAAAACTGTGTGTACCTTCGCTGTAAACTTATTCTCCAAATGCTAAGTATGCTATTGCTGTTCTGATGTGGATTTCGCATGTTCACAGCAAACACGCGTGGTTTCGCCCCCATAGTACTGATGCACTTGTCATTTTTCACCATAGTACTGATGCACTTGTCATTTTTCACAGGAGATACTGATGATAGTTGGAGAGTACTATTTGCAATATTTGTACTCGTTCTTGCTGTGTGTTTGCATTTTGTTCATGGTGGCAGCATGCGCGCCGATTGGATTCATCACACTTTTTGATGCTGCTGGACATCTACTGGTCAAGCCATACCTTTTTGAAAACAATGATGAGAAAATAGCAACAGCTCAGCTTGAAGAAGTACGTGGCACGTTTAAATCTTTTTATGGCGTGTTCAGATCTCTCAGCTCATTGTGGCCGTGTCGTTAAAGGATCTAAGGAAAAATCGCAAAGAATTTGTATCGCTTTATTCTTTAGCGCAGCTAACATCGAGCTGAACGCCCAGTTGAATGCTAGTATCGACGTGCGTTGCAGAGATAACCCGGTTTCCGAATGGCAAATCCAATGTTTTGCCTGTTACTAATCTCCCATTGACGCATTATAATTCCTAGTACAGTAGATTTCAAAATCAATCTTGGTTTTTCATAGGCCATGCTTACATTGCAGTGCAGGGGTGGGAAACCTATTTACTATCACGGGCCGCAGAATGAACTGTGCATTATCGCTGGCAGGCCGCAAATAACCACCGATTGTATCCTAAAAGTTTAGATAAAACCTTTATCTAACTATGAGGAAAAGTAACTTAACTTACTGTCTAAGTACCTGTTCATCACGGAGCTTCGTTTTGACGCAATGCTGTGCTCTAACCTGGGTAACGAAAAGTGTGGTGCGGCTCGTTTCAGATGTTCACGCGGGCCGCAGGTTCCCCACCCCTGCATTAGTGCTACGGTAGATTTCTTTTAAATTATTCTGCGGCCGTTTGGAACCAAATGCGATTGCGATTGAAACTAGATTTCCCCCATTTTATTCTGAGGCAATGCTTATGTGCAGCTGCGGATTAGTACTTAATGTTCCGAACTTACGCTGCTTTTAGGTTTGTTTGAGTTCCTATCGTCTAGCTGCGTGTTAAACGAAAATCGACGTGGGTTAATTTCGACTCATGAAACTTATAAAGATATTTTATGAAAGGCATGCGCCAACTGTTTTCTGATTTTAATCTTGTTTGTTTAGCCTTATTGGAAAAAAGTTTAAACACGATGTGTTCTTATGAAGGCTTAGTACTGAAATAGTAGAGGTGAGGACCCTCCATTGTCGTTGGTGCACGGAACGGCTATTAAGCGATACGGTTAATTGAGCACGCACCAACAAAGTTCGTAGGATGGGTTCGAATCCCTGTCGGGCCACACAAAAGACTTAGAAAGCGGTACTCGCACCCTGTCCCGTGTCCAGCCTCGTGCTCGGCGTTGATGGGTGGGTGCAAGAGAAAGCTCAACGCGCGGTGCTGCCACTAACTTGCCACCAGTGCAGCATTCACTGCGTAAGCAGCCGCATGGCCGCGGCGATAGCAAGCGTGGATGAGCGCCGACCACTCGTGACACTCTGAAAGAAGTACAACAACGAGTATAAATGAAACTGAAGGATACAATGATGTTGCAGTCATTGCGCAAAGCTTTCCGCCAAAAATTTAAAAATTTTCTCGTAGTGTAGCAAACAATCAGGCATAAAGTATGCCTCCATAAGCAAACATACTCGGAGTCGAACTCAAAAATATTTGAAGTTCGTCTCCGGAATTGGATTTGGATAAAAAATTCCGACTCCGAAGCCCTGCTTGAGATACCTGTTTGTGCATGTATTATGTGGATTTCTAAAGCGTCTTACCAACTGGTTTGAGTTATCGTTTGTCATCACTTCCACGCGGATGTTGAGTGTGGTTATCTTAAGCTGAATAAACATCAAATTGATAGCTAGTCAGCGATATATTTATGGCGTGGGTGAAAGTATCGGATCAATTTTGGTGTTTAATTTTTGTCACGGACGCTGTACTGCTGTCGTGTTCTAGAAAAAATCCCTGTCGACGCAGTTTAGCATTGCCTGCCAGGGAACACTTGACTGCTGTCACTCACTACCCGATATCCTATCAGTTGGAACTTTGGTACGTAAGGGTTTGTCGGTCCTGTAATTTCCACTCATGCTTCAGTGCGCATGTTGCAGGAGGCGATTGCACTGAAGCTCAAGTCCAAACCCTTCCTGCAGCGCAACAGTGAGGAGGAACGATTTCGTCTCCGCAGGAAATTTGAATCAGTTCGCAAGGTGCGATTAAAGCTTGAAAAGCGAAAGAATGCATCAGCATTTGAAAGGAATGTTGGCTATCCTGTGGTGATGCTGCTTCTCGTTGCGCTTACTGGGTTTGCGCTTTGCTTGGTGAGTGACTTTTTCAGACGGTTGTTTGGCCGACATGACTTGATTTTAAACATTGCCACTTTCAGTGTGTACATTACTTAGTGTTTTGTAAACCCCAGCATACATACGAAACACAGGACTTTGGCAATTATGTCGACAGAAGTTTTCTGAAATGAAAATCACTGCTCGACTAAAATTCACTGTTCGTCAGTAGCGTTGTCCCCATGGGATCTGAGCGGTTGCGGCTCCCAACTTGTAACTGAACAATAAGGATTTTTCAATACCTACAATCAGTATGGAGTCAATGGGCTGACTATTTCTTTTCGATAAATCTGGTGTGCAACTGTTCAGCTACGTTTGATAACGAAAAGCGTAAATCAGTGATTCTCGGCTCCGTGGAAACCGGTACTTTCGAGTTACATCGTGAAGCTCTTTTGTTGTGCCGTGACATATGTCATTGCTCACCCTTCACTGGCCAGGCATTGTTCCTGACCACTATAACGAAACTGAACAATTGTTTGACGGGAACTGAGGACCGTTATTGTTACGTCAAATAGCAGGGCCGTTATTGTTACGTCTAAATTCGATAAGGAATTGTTGCAGTTCCAAACTCTTCATGGATGTAATATATAGCCGACTTGTTTTACGCAAACTAATAGTTTGTCAAGCAAACTAAAAAACGACATTTCTTGCAGTTTGTTAAGACGTATTTTTCCTTGCAACTTTTGTTTAGACTTACCGATACGGCAACGTTGTGCGTACTTATTCCATTTTAGTTTCACGAACCTGGATTTCTAATCTAGTGCACATAAAATCAAAGTGTGGAAATAAAGTGGAAAATACAACCACGAATTCCCAGACTTGCCTGTGAATTGCAACAGACAGTTCACTACCAATAAGTGAAATTCGAATTAAGTTCGCTTTCGTTTTTAAATTACTCATATGAATTTGGCGTAAACAAACGTTGCCTTGACGTAAACACAGAAGCATTGATGTAAACACATAAAACGCCATCATTGACCTGTTTCAAAAAAGTATAAAAGCTTTAATTGCGTGCGCACATACTCACTGTTGGCAGGATTCCGTCGCGGTTGGAACTGCGTTTTAACTTTTACAAAACTCTCGTCCTTCGTCAGGTCCTCTTGCACATACTTAAGCTGGTTGTAACCGGAGACGACGAGCTGCATCCGAGCACTGTGCGGGAGGAGTACGTGAAAGATTACCGGTACGTGTGGGCTTCGCACATGCCGTGGTATATCGACCCGGTTCGTGTTGGGCGGCGCCACTGACCGTGCTGTACGTGATGGAAGCCAGTCAGGCCCGCAAGAAGGGAGGGGGCGGCAACTGGGCAATCGCCCCCCACCCAAAATTTTCAAAATCACTTTGAAACCTTCCGAAACGTTTTAGTTGTTAGGTGAAACAAAAAGTTGCAATCATTTTTCCAGCACCCCTCAAATATCAGCTGTTTGCGGCCCTGAAGCCGGTTATCTGATTTATTCGGTCGTCCCTTCGCATTCGCAAGGCTTCGGCTTGCACTTCCAAGCTGGCTGGCTACTTGCTAGAGCAAAGAGTCTATCACCCATCTCATTCATCATCTCGCATCTTCGTAGTCAGCAACCCTGTTGTGTGTTTATAATGTCACTCCGAAGCCCACTGTGTGTGTTTTCGCGACAAGCACGTGCTCATGCTAAGAGTTGTTTTGACCTCTCCCTCATCCGTACTTTTATGAAACATGCCCCGGGCTTACTTCATCACACACACCGTGCGAATATTTTGGTGGTCATTTCCACACCGGCCACTCAGACTTCCACAACTCTTCCACCCACCACACGCAAGCTTTTCGTGTGTTCCCAGTGTACAGCATCGTGCAAGTCAACGTGCTGAGGCATTCGACTGTGTCACTGCGGATACGCGTTACGTCGTTCTCGCACTATATCGCTAGATAAGAAAACTCGTTACGTCCCACATTACACTGTTGCTCTTGTCGATTGGTCGAACGTCTCTTTGGCCTGTATCAAGAAATGTATCGACTTTCTAGAAAATTCCAGCGCGGCGAGTCCTGTCGGAAGCGAGAGATGCAGGAGCCTGAAAAGCCACCAGAACCGAGCTTCGATATATGGAAGTTCTGGCGCTCCACCGACAATGATGAACCTTCGGAGACCGAACTCTGTTCCCAAAGCGGCGATGGTGGCAGCACGATGAAGTCGCATCTCTACGCACTCGGGGCGGTGTCTTTGTCGCCATTCGGTTTGGTGGGCACGCTGCTGCAAGCCCTGCTGATTTTCTACGTGATGCTCGCGTCGGTCATAGGCCTGTACAACCTTCCTGGGTTTCGGTCGCTGAGGCCGCAGCAGCACGAGACCACAATGACCAAGATCATCATGAACTGCCTGGCCATGCAATTGCTCAGCTCTTCGCTGCCCGTACTCTGCAGAGTTTTAGGTAAGCGCTTTTTCCACGGGCCTGTTTGACGCGCGCTGCGTTGGTAACCAGAGACTTCGGTTTTGCTTCAGGAATCACCAACTTTGAGCTGCAGGGCAGCTTTGGAAAGTTCTACTGGCTTGGTGAGTTCTACACCGTGCTGACCTTGAATGTCATATTTGCAGTGGTGACTGCTTTTTGTCTCACAAGCAAAGTTACTGCCAAAGTGCGAACACAGCTCTACAAAGCTTTGCGTGAGTATGATAGTTTAACTTTGTTCCGTTGTTTTGTGTGGCAGAGTTTGTTTGCTGCGATTAAATGGCTGTGAAACGTGACAAATTGATAGTGGTTTGCAAATGGTGTGGCCAATAAGGTTTTGTTTTTGGACACTTTTCATACTTTGCTTGTCCGATGAGCTCAACGTTTGTTTCATACACGGAAAAGGCGGTCTCTTATTGAAATATTTTGTTTTTTGAAACATTGGTCCTTAAAGATCACAAAGTTTTCAGTACACTGTCTTTGGCGCGTTTGGTCTTTGCATCCCGGCCTCTTCTGTGACCTTGTATCCATTGTCGAGTCGGCACCAATCAAATGAACGTGGACGTGCGAATTGGGTTGGCGCAAGCTGAGCGTGGCGCGAAAAATTCGTCAGTAAAACACAAACGAATTATTCTTAAGCTTTGCTCGGCCTGCAAGTCTCGCCGCTTCTACATTTATAGCTTGGGATGAATATCCGTCACTCGGGGAGGCACGCCGTCTGTCACAGTCAGCTGCAAGTGTTTGCCAGAACCACGGCGAGATGTGGAAGCCAATCATGCCACGTTTGATGACGTCCTTGTAGCACAACTTGGGTCTGCCAGTGCCAGTTTCATGTGGCGCGTTATGGAATTCACCGTAAAAGATACCTTGAGCAGGCGACCATCCCATACGACAGATGTGGCCCAGCCGACGCTGTCTCATCTTAGTGATGAGGTCATGTGAGCCAGTGACATGAAGGATGCTGGAGTTAGGGACGTGGCCAGTTCACGAGACACCAGTGGTAGAGTGGAGGCATCTGAAGCGAAAAGCGTTGAGCCGGTTTTCTTGGCAG
>JGI24021J15306_10013188_pt1 | contig 10268 bp, 5 predicted proteins | sample Ectturendosymbi1_FD_15306 | JGI IMG/M metagenome (IMG submission 15306) | reverse complement strand
GAGGTCAAGCAAACTTAGATTTGTGAATACCGTCCTTGCTACGTCTATGGTCGAACTCACGTAGGAATTTCGGATGTAGCTAAATGCGGCGAAGTTTAACCCAACAAGTAAACTTTTCCGTAATACCCCCTTAGCCCCCCCTGCGTGCGCCCCTGCCTATGGACAATAGGTTTGCAACTATTATTGGTTTTCCGATTACGCAGAAATATCCTACAGAATGAACTACGCCCGAATAACGACTCAGTAAATCATCTGAGCAAACAGGAAACATGCAACAGCTAGCAGAACAACACAATTTACTTGCAGAAATGTTCGTGGTCTATGCGACGTAAAAATGATTCAACTGGACGTACGGAGTCGAAGTCTGATAAAAAAATCCGACTCCGACTCCTAGTGTTCTTAGGAATCCGACTCCGACTCCACCCAAAAACCTCCGACTCCGCAATCCTGGTAGAGGTAACAAAACCACTCTACTACCTGTGGCCACACAAACTTTAAACAAATTACCGGTAAGCCAAAACATCAAAAGTTAAATGTCTGCAAATATTTAAATGTTGTGTTGTTCAATTTTTGCATTCCCTTGATTTTGACCTACTTCGTGATCAGTTAGGCAAATACTTCAATAAACTGAGACCAAATTATAACCAGTAAACAAGATTTGAAATAACTCAAAAATGTTACTTCTCTAATCAGAATTCTGCTTTAGGATTGATTGATTGTTTCACATGACTAAGCTAATAAACCAAAACAATACAAAGAGCCATCATGCTAAAAGGAAACCAATTTTCAGTGAACATCAGAAGAAATAAAAACACAAAGGCAAAATAACTGATCCATGTAAACGAAGAGTTTCACTGTGTCACATAGCTAGGATTGGTGAAGGGCCATGGCGGTCATCTAGTCAACCAACCCTTTAATCACTTGTTGACAAGTGTCGAAAATAATAGTTGGAAATAGAAATAAGCACAGTTAGAAAAACAAACAAACAGAGAAGATGGTGAAGTAAATTTACTAATTAAGAGAGCATGCCTATGTACATAAACGAGTGGATCAAATTTAATTGAGGAAATTTGGTGTGGTCATAAACATGTTTCAGCAAAGTATGAATACAGAAAAGTAAAAAATTAAAAATAAAACAATTACTGATGAGGTACAAAAGAAAAAACAAGAAAAACAACTATGGAATTCAATTTTATGCAGAAAAAATGGGATGCGCACAGGAAAGAACAAGAAACCAAAAGTGAAAATACATAAAAAACGAAAAGTGAAAATACATGCTTTTCTCCAGTTATGGGATGAGTTAGATTGGGACGTGTGGAGGTAGCTTCGGTTCTTCCTCTAAGTAGGGTCTTCAATGAGTTTCCATGATTTTGCACTGACATCATTTGCAACTAAAAACTGGAATTAATAATACTATTTTTTTTTACAATTCCAATAAATGTTTTAGTTGGTTTCTGTTACGTTTTTGCTGTTTTAGAGAGTACATCTAGCGCAATTAATTCAGTACCGCCAATCTATCTATCTATGTACCTATCTATCTATCTGTTTATCCAAATGCAGACATTCTCAGTTTAATGTAAAGTTTAAACTTATCAGATGCTATGAACATGATTTGCGTTTTTGCATTACTTGGCTGACAACAATTTGCGGAAAAAAACGAAGCCTGATTTTGTGTCTCGCCAGAGTGGTCGACGTTGAGGAGCGCTACATCGATTTACTGTAATCAATAGCCGTGGATCCATCATCCAACCTTTCGATTGAGAGACGGACACCCACCACCGAGCTATAGCTGCTTCATTTTATGCATGGCTTTATTTGATTTCGTTGTAGTGCTGGTTTTGTATTGCAGTTAAGTATTGCAGACGTGGTATGAGTCACACAAATGCATGAATAAACTTGAACATGCTCTTTCGGTCTGTCAACGCACGCTTTGCGTACCACTAGTCTGTGTTTCGTCAAATGTATCACCGTACAATGCGCGTGCCTAAAGTATCAAACCACCAGTATCCCACCCACATCTAGCGAATTGGTAATTAAAAACCTTGGCGTACACAGCCGTTGCCTAACCTGCGTTGTTAGCTGCTGGCTACGTCAGGAATATCTAGAACTCCGTACATGAATGCAACAACAAAATTAACCAATGCAATCCTTATCATCTGTTTTATGCAATATCTCTGCTGCTAAGTTTAATTTTTATGGAGTAACGAACTTTCAAACAAAACCCAGTGCTAAATGTTTTCCAATCTTTCAAATGGAGTAGTTTAGAGGCTGCTTATAAGCTACGCCATCCATTTTGGCAACGACGAATAAAAGTGTAACATCTTAATGAAACGCTGTGCATCACTTACTTGCACAAAGAACTCTCCTCTCAAATTGTACTGGAAGTTTGCGTGACTAGAGGACCTACACGTTATTTTACATGTAAGTTGCTAAATGGATTATCTCTTTTGAGCAACAGGGCAAAAGATGAAATACCAACGCAATGTCTCCTGCGCGCAATTGTTTTACCGGAGACAAGATTTTTGATAGAGCTAGCGACTGTGCTTACAAAATGTTTCTTGATGTATATGAAACAAAAACCTTCGGTGAACTTCGTTTGAAGGCTTACTGTAGGCGTTTTATAGAACAGTAGTTCTCAACGATTTTCTTCAGTTAGGGGAAAAATAAAAAGCTTTCTGTAAAAAACTGGCGGCTTTCGGTGGCACAGGTGGCACAGTTCATTAGTTGTGCAGTGCGCGCCCTGCATTCCTTTCATTTAATCCAGTGGTGATTGCATTAGAATTAAAAAGTAGTGTAAGGTACACTTGCCAATTACTTTTCACCATGGCGCGCTTTCATCTTTGTTCAGCAACACATTGGTACGTGATCAGCAAGAAGCTGTCCTTTTTGGTAAAGAACTTGCCCATTGCATTCTCAAGCAATATTTTATCAAGTGTACACCACCTGGTTGCGGTAAGGAGCAAATCCTTACAGTTGTACATCTTTGAAAGAGCAGAAAGTTGGGTAACTGGTTGAAACAAATATACTGCAACACGAAAAACAATTCATTTGAAATAACCATCCTTTAGGATCAATTTGCTTCTCAGCCGCCGTTATGTGCTTGGTTGGTCATTTACTAAACGTTTTTGCTATTCATGCTCAGGACATCCCTTCATTAGTGCCATGTGCAAGAGCGAAGTTGGTATATTGTCCCAACAAAAACATTGCCACAGTCACACACTCAGTTAGTGTGCAAAAACTGTAATTTTTATTTCGTATTTAATGTATATACTGATGTAATTTTTCAAATGCAAATGGAGAAGCGGCGAAAAAGTACTGACAAACAAGCGGAAGTCCGTTGTTCTTTAACTAACAAGGTTAAATCAGTGGTTCTCAAACTTTTCTGCACGTTGACCCCCAATTAAAGTATACAATTTTCTGTAGACCCCGTGGCCTAGCCCAACAGTTACTAATACAAGGAGAGTATGTGTTAAAATAAATTTGAGTACTTTTTGCTTGAAATGCATGATAAAATAATACACAATCCGAAAATATGCTTAGAACTATAGATGCAAGCAGAACATAAAACAACAATTGTTCTCCGTCCTGCGGCGTAGCCTACTGCTGTACTGCCAGTCTAACAACTGCCGAACTGCGGCACATGCACTACAATATTGTTTGTGACGTAACAAACAGAACAGTTTTTTCATAATGTCATCACAATGGATGATTTAATAAAAAACTATTCGAATCGAATGTACCAGGGGGCGGCCAAACCGCGGCTCTTTGAGCTTTCCGAAAAATTGTATTTTTATTTCTACATGTTGCAAAGTGTAGAAATATTGTTAAGTGGTACTGTGGTCAGTGGCGGATTTACGCATAGGCCATGGCCTAGGGCCCGGCGCTTTTGGGGCCCCGCGGAACTCCTTCCTATGACGACTCATTATTAACTTAAAATTTGCGAAACTGTGAAGATTCAAATCTTCACAATTTACTTCGAAACGAGCGAAAATGCAAACGTCTATTCTAGACTATCAGTACAGTAACAACACGATAATATTGTTTGCTACGCACTATAAGAATTAGAATATTGCAGTGTCTGGCGGTCTTGCGTTGTTGGGAGCTTTTTGTCACTGGAAGATTGAACATCAAATACGGAAGTGCTGTGTCAAAGGTTTGATACTGAGGAACATAGCTGGGCGCGAGAGAGATGCAGGCTCTCCGCATAGGCGTAGCCAGGGGGAGCCAAAGGGAATCATGCCCCCCAAATTTTTAGAAAATATAGTCATTTTGTGCTTTGAGAGGCGTTTTTCCAAACAAAATAGTGGTATTCGCCTAAAATCAAACATTTTGGCCCCCCAAAAGTTTTGGGCTGTCTACGCCACTGGATCTCTGTATGAAAGTGGGTACAAGTAGTAGCGTTGCCAGTCCAAAATTTTTTTGGGAGGGTCAAAAACTATGACTTAAAGCGAGCAACGGTATTTTATTTGGACACTGCCTGTCAAAACACAAAATGACAAAATATGTTAGAAATTTAGGGGGAATGGCTACGCCTATGGTTACAAGAAAATAATGAACAAGAAAGAGCAGTACTTTCTTGATGTTCAATCTTCCACACAAAAAGCTTGCAACAACGCAAGACAGCCAGGCACTGCAGAACCCCGACGAAAAGCAATATTGTCAGTGTAGGATGCTACGTTTGGTTGTTATCAACTAGCTTGCCCGCAAATAGAGGTTGCTTGTTGAAGCTCTATACGCCTATGTTAGGTAAATCAGCTAGAACAGTTTCTCGTGAGTTTTATTTGGAAAAACGTGTCTACGTTGGGCTTACTTCGTATGGTTAGCTGAAGGTGTTGTGACAATACTTTGCTGTGCAAAGCTTGTTTTCATGCTGTTTACCATCAGTTTAAGAGGATTAAAACGCTGTGCCTTGTATTGCTTGCAAAAATGACAACTTAAAAAGGCATAAGGAAACCCTGTGTCCGCTGAATGGATTGTGCTTGTTCCATAAAGTATGTGGTTTCAATAACAAAAGCAGTTTAGGTAAAGCTCATCAGATCGACAACTAGAGGATATTTCTGAGGGCAGCGACACAGTCCTGCATGAAAATGTATATATCCGAAAAATAAACCTACAAAAAACGCTAGAAATCTCGGAAATATAACAAAGAGAACTTCTGACTACCCGAAAGAGTCATAAATTCCAAGAAAAGATCGTATTGCCATTTGTTCCAGAGAAGAATGTAGGTAAGGCTTCAATTTCTGAAGATCTAAGGCAGTCGTAGAACCAAAGTCGGCACCACAAAAGATAGATCTTTGGGGGCCCTACACATAAAAGCTGCATACTTTCACGCTTTTCAGACAAATGGCCAAATAGGTCACACCTACGTGGGAGCCCAAAAACTAAGATAGCCTAGGGCCCCGCGCTCCCTAAATCCGTCCCTGACTGTGGTGACTAGCGTGCCGTACAATATTACTTTTGCAAGTCGTTACAAAAAAGTATGATGTCACAGAAGCGTAGATTGCAAATAAATTCGTGTTTTTAGATTTTTATGTTGCGGCTCTTTGTAACTTGGGTTTTACGATTAGCTGCTCATACATCAAGCAGGTTTGGCCACCCCTGGAATGTCCTTTTAAACTACTGCAGCTGAGATTTGATCAGTTCTCTTAATTCTGTTTGATTTGTTGAAAAAGGCCGTTTGCATTCCTTGCCCGATTAACAATAGTTTTGAATTGGAGGCTTCATATCTCCAGTAGACCCCAGCAGTTTTTCATTGACCCCTGGCCATTCAGTGACCCCCATTCGACCCCTTGACTATTTATCGACCCCTTGGATATGATCCAATTGACCCCTGGGGGTCGATATCGATCACTTTGAGAACCACTGGGTTAAATAAAACATTCAGTATTTGGCAAATGTCAAACATTTATAGAATACTGTACTTATAATAAGCAACATAAAATTCCTTGTTAGAGTTACCTGTGCCACATGCCAAGGTCTTGTGATATAATAAGCGCAGACGTCTGCCTTCAAATGTCGCGTCCTTCCCTAGAAAGTAACGTCTACTTTGTTCTTGAAAAACACAAGTCCAACATAGATTTGCATCATACAACATTGGATCTGTTTTTGTCTGCAAATGTAATAGATCGTATATAATAGAACGAGGATGCCCTGGCACTCAAAACTGCATCAACGTGTTTAAAGTGGCACGGATTGACTAGATAAGCAAAACTTTTCAAAAGTGTATTGGTTGTTCACTTTAAAGTGCTTCGAAGAAAGAGACTCTGTTAATACAGTCCCTGGCAACCATCGTTTTGCACGTTTAGTCAGCGTCAGCAATATACAAAAAGTTTCAACAAAATATTTGATCAGATTGTTAGACCGTTTCAGTAGCAGGAAATAATATCTCAGTTGGTTGCCTGACTTCAACTTTTTATTTCTTTTACGCACGCGATCTCTTGCTTTTGTCATCCACATCCATAGCTATCAGATACAAAGCAAACTTTACAAATATTGTATTTCGGGGCAAGAATTCAGACACTGTTGAGTTTTTCAAATAAATTTCACGCGACTGGTCAACCGGGGTCAAGCGAAATTTCTGTCTTCACGCCTTGTACTCATGCACAGAGTAATATTCTGCATATCAAATACGCTGATAAAATTGATGATTAGGGCTTAGGGATTCCTGCTTAGGTGAGTGTGTCGGGTTGGGGTTTGGGTTAGGGTGAGAAAAAGAAAAATAATTGAGGTCTAACACTAAGTCCAAAATTTTTAAGTGGCTGAAGTTATTCCGTACTATAGCTTGTTGTGGGTACTTGACATCTAACCATAATTTTTTAATTTACACAGCTCACATCAAAAACTGAATTTCAGAACTTTGTTTTCTCATGCTGAGAAGAAAAATAACTGACAAACAGTAACAGGTCAGAAATTTCGCTTGACACCGGGAAGCGAGGAGTACAGGGAGGAGGAGTAGGGAGGAGGTGAAGGCGGTGAAACGTTTCCACAATCTCATGTAGCACATGAAAGGACGATAAGCACTTCACTATTTGGTGAAGGAATGTTGTAAGAAACCAAAAGCTTACCAGTTGTACGGTGTCAAATGCGGTCAGGTGGCAGCAAAAACTCGAGCCAACAAACGCACTGTGGCGGTTGCAAGTAGTTCAGTAGATATATATCTTTGTTCCGCAAAAATATATAAATTTATTCATATAAATACATACCAGAACCTGCTTGGATTGCTTGAAAAAAATATCTATAGTTCGAAGATTCAAAAATTATCTGCTTTTGTAATTCTTCCTTGTGGATTTAAAAAATGAAAACTGGACAACCCTCGAACTGCCTGCTACCGTAACGCTTTTTCAAGGCAAGTTTTTACCCCTTCCGTTACAGCCTCATTGATATACACCAGCACAGCATTACGCTTGTCCGTTCTCCCGCTTTTTATTTTTTTCTGCTACTAACACTCGATGACCACGTGGATGTGTTCAGATTAGTGTGCTCACTATGTTGTAAGGTCGTCGACCGCATGTGAACGAAGTATAACATCTTCTTGTGTGCAAACGTAAGATTAGAGATGCTATTTTGATGTTACATCAACAATTATTCAAAATTTTGAACGACACTTGCCACTTTGATTGGCATATCGCGACATACAAAACATCCAGTAAGTTTTCATCAACAGTTTGCAGTGAGATATCGCAAACGTATTTGCTTTGGCACAGTGAGGATAATCCTTCAAAACGTCTGTCGGTGCGAGCTGGTCAGCCCAGTAACCTCGTCGGTGACCTGTCCGGCTTATCATCAGATCTTATGAAAATATCAGTCCACAAGTTAACCTGTGTTTGAAAACAAAGTTTGCATCTTTAAATGATGTTAACATCTGCTTCTACCCAACTTGGCTTTGGATTTTCAAAAGTTAATCCAGTTAGGTGGCTTCGAATTTCAAAATCTTAGCAAATCCTTCATACTCGGTTGGGTCAACGACACGATGCACCACTACGTGCAATAAAGCAGAAGCAGATGAAACGTTTATTTCAGAAACCAGTTGTCACTTGTTTTCATTTGATTAAAAGTGCTATTTGCACTTTCTCAATTATTTGCTACGTGAAAATAATGATATTGGTGAAAGCGATTACTTTTCAAATAATAAACGTGCAGTGCCGATGAAGGGTGGAGAATAATTCAAAATATTTGTGATTACATCAGACTTTGTAATGTACGTATATGCTTTAAAAGTTGAAAAAAGTAGCATGGAAAACACCAAAGGCTACTTACAAGCTTTCTCACTGTTACAAAACAGTGTTTGATCCGAAGCTGACATGTTTTCAAATTTTTCGTGAAACGTTTAGTTGGTCGTACATTTTATTCGATTTTTGTGCAACGGGGCAACGTTGTAAATGTTAAAGAAACATATTTTTAGGAACGAAGTAAGTTCTTGAGAAAAATTGCTTTAAGGAAATCGAATTAACATAAAAAAATCCAAACTTTTTCGACTGAGTTTTTACAAAATCTCCCGAAACGTTGCGTGACAAAATTTGTTTGACCGCTTGAATTAATAGTCTCTCAATCACTCAAAACGAACCTGACGATTTTTGGAAAGCGAATACCTCACACTTGACTCGCGATATGAAAGTTTAGGAATTGAATCCCAATGATTTATGGTACTTTGTTTTGTAATTTTGCAAAAGCAGTATGAGAAAGAACACCACAGCAACCAGTGAGGTATGATGATAATGGACAATGGTTTATTGTTTCATATGTCTCAGCCAACAAACAGGTGCACTACAAGAAGCCATTGCACTAAGCAAACCAACCACAATAGTGAACATTAGAGCAAAACAAAATGCAATGACGCAATGGTTGATCAGTGTAAACAAAGAGGGGTGCTGTGTCATACAGGATCGGTGAGGGACCACGGCGGTCATCTAATCAACCAACCCTCTTTTTCAGTTATTGAGAAGTGTTGCAAAACAACATTTGAGTGAAATAAGCACAATTAGGAAAACAAACAACCACAGAACATGGTGGAGAAAATTCACAGATGAAAGAGCATGCCTATGTACACAGATGAGTGGATCACATTTAATTGAAGGAATTTGGTGTAGTTAATAATATGTTTAAACAAAATGTAAAAAAAAAGGAACAAAAACAAATTAATGAGGTACAGAAGAAAAAAACAAACAAAGAAAACTATGGAGTGTGCTTTCATGCTGAAAAGAATGGGATGTGCACAGGGAAGAAAAATGCGAAAAGTAAATATACACAAAAAATACACAGAATTACAAAATACAGAATTTACAGAATTTGGTTCTGGGTAAGTGAAATGTTGCAAAAGTTCATAATTGTGTATCTTTATCATGTAGGAGGTGTTTCTTTAGTTTCCATTTAAAGGTAAACGTGGTTGAAGAGTTAATATCATTTGGTATTGAAGACTACACTTTAGGGCCAATAAAGGTGAGGGAACATTTTCCTGAGGAAGAGTTAACTCCAGGTAAAAATAGGCTGTTAGAGGTTGCTGGTCTTGTGGAGTGAGAATGAAATATTCATCAAAGTGGTTTGGAAGCAGTTTGTTGTGACAGGAGTGCATGAATTTGCCTACTGATAAAGTATAAATTTTGGGAAGGCTTAAGATGTTTCGGTGCTGGAAAGGTTCTTCTAGAGATTTCTTGTTGGTTGGTTTTATTGTTTTTATTGCTTTATTTTGGAGCTTAATCAGAGGCTGAATAGTTGCAATTGAAGCACGTCCCCAATTGAGGATTGAGTAAATAAGGTAGGGATGGATTAATGAGTTATAGACAACTTTCAGTGCAGACTGTGTTGTATAATGTTTAAGTTTGGTTAGAACTCCACAAGCTCTTGGTAGTTGAGTTTTTACCTTTTGTACATGAGGTTTCCAGCTTAACTTATTGTCAAGAAGGACACCTAGACATTTAAGTTTATCTTCAGGGGAAATGCTGTGGTTATTTAAAATAACTTTAAATGAAGTAGGATTGTGTTTTTGAGAATTTAGTAGCATAAAATTAGTCTTATTGTAGTTAAGTTTAGTCTTATTGTAGTGAGATCGCATTGGCCTTTGCGCAATGTGTTTCTCACACAACTTTGCAAGTCCCCAAGTGTCAGTCAGTCTGTAAAAGTCCATTTGAAGTTCTGGATTATACAGTAACGATTTTCAAATAAATAAGAAAATTTAGGTATTGCTCTACTCTATGACGCATATACTTTATAAGTTCTTTGCCCAAATTTGACCAATCTGGCATTAAGACCATGTACAACGAAGACGATGCCAC
>JGI24021J15306_10013185_pt1 | contig 10269 bp, 7 predicted proteins | sample Ectturendosymbi1_FD_15306 | JGI IMG/M metagenome (IMG submission 15306) | reverse complement strand
CTTGTCGGGCAGCCTTGTGCTTTTCTCTCACATCCTTGTTCCATCCCGGAACATTATGCTTTTGTTTTGGATTGTTAGTTAATGCTTCACTTGCTGCTCATGTGAGTACCTCTACTATGTTTGCGTAAAATTTTTTTAGCATGTTAATGTGTTTTTGTTTTTTGCACATAGGATTGTCACATGAGGTAAGTTCTTCAAATAAGGGTATTTTTGAGAGCCACATCTTGCTTGCCTGTTGATATTTCAGTTTTTGTTGCTGTGTGGCTTTGTTCCAGATCATATTTTTTTCATGCTTTTTCTTGTTATCACAGAGTAGGTTTTGGGATATTGCTGCAGTTTTTATGGTTGCAGCTATTGGCCTGTGGTCAGAGAGAATGAATTGGTGTAATATTTCAATGTTGTGGATAGAGTCATGAGCAGATTTTGATGAAACTACATGGTCCAGCCAGCTTCATGTTCCATGAGTATCACTAACATAAGTGAAAGAATCAGCTGGAAGATTGATTTTATCTGATATTTTCAATTCATGTTCCAAGCAGAATTGGGATAGCAATATCCTAATTCTGTATTTCAATATTCCCAATTATATATATATATCCCAATTTATATATATATATCCCAAATTATATATATATAGGATGTATATCTATCCCAAATTATATATATATATATCCCAATTCTGTATTTCAATATAGCAATATCCCAAATTTTTGTATTTCACATTATTCATTACCTAATTTCTTTTTAGATAACCCAAGTTGTAAGCACACAACCAATACCTTGTTTTAGTTTAATTTGTGGATAACCACCTGAGTAAATGAATGTAATCACTGATAAGTAGCATGAAACTGTGGAAAGTTTGAAATTGTTTTATGAAGGGGATGAAAGACGCACCAATATCTGTAAATATTTTTTTTTTCTTAATACTAATAGCAGTAAACATTCACCAAGACCTTTTTGTCAGAGAGCATAAACAGAACTTGATAAGTGGTACACTAGTAGTTTGAGCACTTGACATCACCAAAACAAATGAGCACAAAAATTTCATCAGCTTACTAGTGCCACACATGCATGAGGATATTCTCTCCAAGAGCACAAAAATGTAGAAGGAATAAAGTTACATGCTTCTTAATCGCTATCTGCAAGAAAGAAACTCTAACGGCAGGCACATCAAACTCAAGTGTGCTGGGAAAAAAATTTAGTGAGTTAATTGGTGTTTGTGTAAGCTACAAGGATTTTGGTTTATTAGGCCAGATATGGTGAACTCAAAGTAGGTGCAAGAAAACCATGTAGTGTTCTATTACTTTTTGTAGATGAGGCATGAAGCTTGGTAGTGGTAATCATGGAAAGCTTAAAAGTACAACTATTTTTGAAAATTATGTTTGGATATAAATTTTTAACAGATCATGTTTGTTCATAGAATTTATGTACACTGGCACTAGGCTTATCTCCAAACTAGTGGTAGAACCCAGAATAGTTAGTAGTTCACCACTTTTAGCCTCGCTTACTTCTGCGTGGTTTAGTTTGCTGTGAATCACTTCATGAAATCAAAATGTTATTTGCACAATATACTCTAGTTGCAATTTGTGACGTAAATTGTTGTTATCACAGTGTTGAGTTATTTGATATTATTTTTTGTATTGTAGCCATTATGCATTGAGACCAATGCAATGTGAACAAAAACCTTTTTTGAGTATTCAGTGGTTAAGGATTTTTTATCAGGTTAATTGCATAACTTTTAACATGGATAGTCTTAGTACTCTTGTGGCCAACTATTTCAGATCAATTCTGAAGAAAATGTTGTCAATAAGATTGCCAGTAACTACCGTATTTTTCGGACCATAAGGTGCACTTAAAATCCTGTAATTTTCTCAAAAATTGCAAGTGCGTCTTCTAATACGATGCGCCTAATGTATGAATCTGGTTGTGCTTTCTCACCTTGGACAAATTTTATGTGGTATACGGTGCTATTTATTTAATTGCTAGTTGCGATTTTTGTGTAAACAAACCATCGTGTTACGTAATATACCAACAACATTTGCAATGAATAGCGTCCTAGAGCTAGCACATACCACAGATCATATTACTCCAAGAGGTTCCTGACTACATTAGCGCACACCAAATCAAACACGTGCACAACTTTTATTCTATTTGTGTCTAATGGATTAGGCATGTGTGACAGATTAAACTCCCAGTGGCAACTGAGGCACTTGACAACTCTGGCGCTTGGAAGTTACTGTGAAAGAGTGAATACAGTTTGACTTGTCTATTTTTTTTCATTTGATGTGCCTTATAATCCGGTATGCCTTGTGTATGAAAAAAGAACATTCAATTCTTGATACTCCGCCTTATAACCCGGTGTGCCTTATGGTCCGAAAAATACGGTAGTTTCCACAAAGGTGACACAGTCAAATCTATCATCAAATTTTTTATCAACACATAAACGAATTTTTCTTAAACAAAAGCAACATTTGAAGTGCTCCATAAGTTTGTTTGATCTCATTATGCATGCTTACCTACACTCATTCTTCAATTTCTAAGTATGCTTTGCTGAATATTTCCTTATTTTCAGACATATGTTTATGGTAATTATTAAGAAAATGGTATTTGAGAGAAGCAAATGCAAGAGGTTCATCTTTTTATGACACGTAAATGTTAAACCTATTATATTTGCTCCCACATAGTGGTAGTTTCTATAGATATGATTCTTGTTTAAATGTGAATGGATGTTTAACACATTCCTTACCGGTGCACTAGATGTCTTGTGCTTATGATTTTTGCAACAACTGACAGGCCAACCTTTGCACATTTATGTGGCAATTACAAGGTTATTTTATGCGCTTTTGCAGCAACTGCTACAATATATCAGTAAGGAATGGTTGGTGCGCAACTAAACAACCTGGTAGTAACCTTGTTAATAGCATTTCTTGAATATGTTTAGTGCAATACAACCCAATGCTTGAATATGCAATGCAACCCAATCTTTCTTGCCTGACAGTAAATGTGTTAAATGCAAGACTACATGTGGCCAATCAGCTTTTTGCAATGGCACTTACATATCAATTACATATTATATATTCAACATTTTATTTACCAATTTAACACACATGTCACATCAACAGCTTTTGTTACTATGCTATAATTAAGGGATCCCTATAAATACCACAAGATTGTTGAGATCAAATTGCTTAGATCACTATGATCTTTAAGACTACCCTTGCTAAGACTAATGAGATTACAAAAATCACTAATTTGAAGTTGTGGGTTGACAAAATCTATATTGAGTAGTTTTGTACACATTTCGTAACTTAATTGAGCATGATAGAAAATGCTTTGTGTAAACATGTTTGTTAACAATATTCGCATGTTTATTTTAGATTTGATTTAAAAACCTGTGTTCTGTTAAAGTGCATCTTTGACAAAATGAAAAAACATGTTGGTTATTTGATGTACGGGAAGGCAACATATATGTGGCACACAATCAGGGCGAAATGGGTTAAAGACATTCAGTGTACATTTATCTCAAGTTCCAATGCACATTATTTAGAGATTTTTTAATGAATTGCTTCAATTTTTTTATATCAATAATTTTAATTTCATTTTGATTATTATCAAATGTTGAATATCTTGTTGTATTACTTCATACCTTACTGAAGGATGACAATGGCCCTCAAAGGCAACTGAAATTGCTTAATTGTGCAGCAAACTATCTTAGTGGTGTCTTTTCTCTGTGTTCTACTACTGTTAAAAACACTTTCTTTTGTACTTATGGCATGTCAGTGCATGCCTGCCAATTGTGGTGCAAGCACACAGGTTAGTTTTGAATGCCAGCTGCATTTCCTACAACAAATTTTATGGAATTGTGTGTTGGATCTCCAGGAACATAAGGGTTCCTCCAACTTTCATGGCTTGTTTTCCCCTTCCAAAGACTCTCAACACTTATGGGCCCATGGTCATCAATGAATATACCTAGCTTTGTTTTGGGTGTTGCAATATCACAGCCGAGCTATTCGGTAAAGGCCTCTACTCATAGTCCCCAGAGAATTGCTCCGCGGCACCCAAATGGGGCCGAGGGCTCCAGTTGAGAAACCCTGCTCCAGACCAAGTTGCCAGGACATTTGATGCCTTGATTAGAAACAATTGGTATGCTTTTGTTTGGTAATGCACATCTTCATCTGACTCTTTATCAGCTCACGTCAATTACCTGTGATGTCGTATACTAATATTTGTTTTTTTCTCAGTATGTAATGCTTTGAATGGTGATGACTAGATGCAGTATTGCTGGTGTTTTGTCTTAGCGTTTGTCTCTTAAGTATTAACTATGTGTGCCAACTGACACTTAAAAAGAAAGTTCCTGAAAACTGAGACATGCTGCCAATTTGTGCTTTTTTGATATGTATTCAATTCATAAGATCAGTTGCATAAAAACTTTGCATACCTTTTTTTTGTTGGCTGCCTATTCTTTCCTGCTTAGCACTCTTATAGCTTTGAACAAGTGAAGAATGATTCTTAAGTTAAAAACTGATTGTTTCCAACCAAATTGTTGGTGAAGTTGGCTTAAAGTTTTTTCTAACAAACAGCAAATTTTAGGTATTGTTGTTGCAGTGTCTCGGAGCAAATTCAAACAAGTGCTTAATGGCCTCTCTTTTTACCTTTGGTGTCTTGGAGCAAATTCAAACAAGTGCTCAATGGTCTCTCTTTTTACCTTTGGTGTCTTGGAGCAAATTCAAACAAGTGCTTAATGGTCTCTCTTTTTACCTTTGGTGTCTTGGAGCAAATTAAAACAAGTGCTTAATGGTTTCTCTTTTTACCTTTTTTTACTTGAAGTGCTTATTGAGTAAGGCACGTGCCTTTATTGCATTTAAAGCGGTGTCCAAGTGTTTTTGATGATAGTTAATTGATTTGCATTATTGATTAAGCTTTGTTTAAGGCAATATTATACTTGTATTTATTTTTAAATGATTGTTGTTTTTTCTGTCGTTATGTTTATTTGATTACCCTTGGCAGACATGTTACTACTTAGGTAAGTTCATTCATGGGTACAAGTAAAAATGTCTGCTGAACAGCAAGGTGATGTTGAAGAACAGACTCAAACCAGTCTGTCTAACACCCCTCAACCCACACCAAGAGTCCCTGAAGAAAAGGAAAATGAAAGCGCAACTGTTGGAGATCAGGTGAAAGAAGCAGAAGACTCAACACCTCAAATTAGTGAAGAAACAAACGGTGACAGTGCTGATCCTGCTGCTCCTACTGTGGAAGCAACTGAGAATAGTCAAGACAATGATGCAAAAGTCATTGCAGAAAATGCTGCTGGTGAGGGTTTTGCTAGTTTGAGCACAATGGCTGAAGCCTGTATAAATATGAATCAAAATGGATGTTGTAAAATCAAAATCAGTTATTGGAGAAAATAGGTACAAACAGGTTGTAGAAGTTTAAAATGAATCACCATGAGAAGCTTATTGAACAAAATCTACATTTTTGTTCTGTGTTAAATTGCATCAGCTTAAAATTACATAAGGTCATTGTCTGAGATGGCATTGGACTCATCAATCTCAATTTTCCTCTGTCGGTTTCTCAGCCCAATGATATGGGAGACTAATTATCTTCATTTAGAAATTATTATCAACAGCTTTTAGTTGTCATTTATATAATAACTTGTGTGTTTGTCTGACAGATTTCGCAGTACTTACAGCCTTTTTTCAAAACTTTGTTTTCTCTGTAACTGAATGGAATTAGAAGCATTTTGGTTCGGGTAGTGAAAACTGAATTTTGAGGTCTGAACAAAAATTTCCATACCATTTGCCAGTACCTTGTGTTGAACACTTCAGTTGATTTTGTGTGTCAGCTTGCAAAATTTGGTTGAGGAAGCAAGTCCTTGTAAACATTTCCATAAGATCAATATTCATGAGAATAAAACAAAGTGTTTACTTAATATGCAGAAGAGTTTTTTGGCAGCACTGCGTAGCATTTCGCCTAATTAACTATTTCCATTGGCACTTTGTATTGTTATTTGGGACTGTTGAATTTTTTGCAATTTAGCAGAAGCTTTGAATAGGAGTAAATGTAAAACACTACATTCTGTTCTTATTGTAACTGGGACACATATAACTGGTAAAACACCAACTATCAAATCTTGCTTTAAAATCAGTGGAAACAAATGCCTGTCAGCTTCATGCTAAATGTATGGCAAAGTATTTGAAACTGTGATCTAAACAATTTACATGTCTTTGTGCTTCGCTGAGCACCTCCATCCAATTTATATTTTTCTGTTTAGCTGTTCATCTCAAAATCTGATGGTAGAATGTCTTTATTTCTCTCCCACTGCTGGATCCCTGTTTGACAATGAGTGAATGAAGTTATAGTTGAGGCGCTGTCAAAGTGTTTTGCTCTTCTCAGTGTTGATTGCGTACTAACACTTATTCTGTAATGCAGTATGACTAACGATTTTTTGTGCTCTTATGTTATTCAATTACCTTTGTGATATGGACTATAAGTCTGCGGTAAATCAATAAAATGCAATAAATAAATATATCTGCCCACAATTACAGAAGTCATTTGTCTGTGGTGTTCAGATACAGCAGCACTTTGCTTGACCTGTTAATAAACAATGACTTAAGTAATATTGACGTCATCTCACAAAATGTTTTCTGTCCAATAATAACAGATAGAAAGGTTACTCTGTAGTAAAACACAGACTTTCTAATCTTTCTTACAACAAAGGCTTGCTAAAAAACTAGTAAGGTTAGAAAAGAACAGTATTATGTTTAAGTTAAAAAAATTACCTACCATATGATTCTTCAAATGTGACAGTAGCTGAACTTGTTTCAATGAGACTTTTGAATATACAGTACTATATATTAGGCAGAGGATTCATCAATGTTTTATCACAAATCTAAAGGCAAGATGAGAGATGCTTAATGCAAATATTTCGGGTAACAACATGTGAAAATCACATATTTAGAATAAGTTTCCTGCACTAACTTTTTGTTCCAAAAATGATAAGCCTGTTGACACAATGCATACCGACTTTCTGCAGTTCTTACATTTTTTCTTTGGTAGCCGATACTGATTTTCATTGTTGTGTGTATGATTGCTTAACCTTATAGCAGGGTCGTTTTTAAGGAAAATGTTAGTTACCCAGTTTGGACTTGTAGGGGCCCGATATCTCTGATTCTAGGGACCCGATTTTCTCTGATTCTAGGGACCCGATGATCATTTTCTCTGATTCTAATGACCCGATGATAATTTTCTCTGATTCTAGGGACCTGATTTTCAATTCTAGGGCCCTGAATCGTATCTCTAAAACACCTTAAGAAAACTGCCTTATAGATAACAAATTTAAGGCATGAATAAGTGCTGCCAAGCTGAGGACAGTGGATGCTTTTTTCTTCAGGTAAGTGAGTCGCTTACATTGTTATCTCAACAATGCATATGCACTTTGTTCTCAGACGTAACAACTTCTTCCGGGGCAGAAGAACAACCAACTTCAGATGCAAACATGAAAGAAGGTGAACAGGCCGATGGCAGTAAAACAAGCAATGATCACGATCAAGGTAGTTGCTGTGATTATTTATAAGTTTTTTATTCCTGCGCAGATTGACCATAATAATGTTTTCAACAGCTGGAAATAATGTGGGACTAGTAATATTTGCTGTTTGCCTGGCACTATTATTTTTAAATGCGTTTAACTCAATTTTTGACATTCTTTTACTGATAAAAATCGGTTCTAAGTTAATTGCTGAAAACTCTATATTTACAGCTTTGTTTTTTTTGGTGTTGCATTATTGCAAGCAAGCTGGCACGAGTTGAGAATGAATGAAAAGTCTTGTGTCGCCTGAAAGTTTGCTACCATTACATACTGATCGTCATCACTACCACAATGCTGTTTAAGGATTAGTTTCACTTAAACAGCTCTTTCATCCTTCTGGTAAAGTTTAGAGATAGATTGCTCTCATAAAAGGCAACGAAAATTTATTGCATTTTGCTATCATCTACATGTACAAGAAAATTTAATTGCATTTTACTGCCCTCTACACATGCAAGGGTTTACGTCAGTATTGTACTCTGTGGTAAAACAGGAACATACTCATAAAACAATATTCCAGGCAGCGCTCGACCTGCTGAAGAAAGCAGCAGCGCAACGATCAACGAAAGCAAATCCTCGGAACCAACTGACGTCATCGAATCCAGCGAAGCGATGACTTCCAACATCGAAAGCAGCGACACTTTGAGGGAAACTGATTCATCAGCCGTTGATGTTGCTGCCCCCAAATCTGAAAACGTCAGCCGCGGTGAAGTCGCCAAATCTTCTGAAGACGCAGTCGCCAAATCGTCCGAAGACGCTGTCGCGAAATCCTCCGAAGACGCTGTCGCGAAAGCCTCCGAAGACGCTGTCGCGAAAGCCGCCGAAGACGCTGTCGCGAAAGCCTCCGAAGACGCTGTCGCGAAATCCTCTGAAGACGCTGTCGCGAAATCCTCCGAAGACGCTGTCGCGAAATCCTCCGAAGACGCTGTCGCGAAATCCTCCGAGGATGCTGGAGAAGAGAAAGAGCCTGAGCCTGGTCAGGCCCCGAATGAGGGTGAAGCGGCGCCTGAGACTGTAACCCACGAAGCGTCAGGCGCCACGGTTGACTCGGGTGATGGCGCTCAATCGCCGAAGCCCTCCTCTGAGGAGTTGCAGAATGTGTCAGCATCGCCCACCGAAACTGCTGGCGAGGAGGAGAGAACGAAAACTCCTCAACCCTCCGCTGCCGCAGAGGACAAAGAATCCGATGAAGACAAAGTTGCAGTAAGTCCGTTGCTAAGATGGTAAATATATGTTTTTCGCCTTTTCAGTTGTAAGCAGGCAGACGGTGTTCTGTTAGATCGCATTTGTTGAAAATAAGATGCCCTGGTATATCAATAGGCAGGAGGTTATGTATTAGGGTGATTGTTGCCGCTCACGTAGATACAGAAAACTTTCCTTATATTAATCAAATTGTAATCATTTTCGTAATTGTTATGTAAATGGGGTAATTGATAAATAAATTGTCCACAACATTTTAACGAACAAAAATGCATAACAGCAAAAAATACAAACAAAATTGACCAGGCATGACTTAGCCAACTCTTCTTATAATGAAACTAATATCTCAAAATGGTTGCACTTCGTCTACTGAGCAAAATAACTTGGGCAAGGAAACACGAGCTGCGATTTCTAGCGGAAAGAAATCTTAACGCAATTTGGCGACAGTCGAATCGTTAACTTCTGTTGTAGTGTTGCGTCGTGATTCGACCGTCGCATGCCGGCTTATATTTTTATATTGACGGCTTTCCATGTCTTTGCATCTAAGCATCGATTTAATGCCAGTAAAATTTCAGCTTTACTTCCACAACGTCCTGTGAATCCCGATGCTCTGCACCTTTTCTGTCAAATTGCATCAGATTTTTTTGCCACTTTTCTTAATCGAGATTACATCAAAGCGAAAGCGGTTGTTTTCGCAACATTACTGCTTTTTTACCAACTGTGTCAACCTACCAGCACTATATCTGTCGATTAGACAAGGAGTCCTTTTGATAACCTTCGAAGCTGTCTCTACGACTAGAGTTATTCTGAATAGATTTATATAATGCTGCGAAGAAGGCATCCTCAGTTTTCTTATTACAATAAAGTCGCAGCGACCAGGAAAATATTTTACCACCAGGGCGCGTCTCGACCAGCGAGCTCTGGTGGTCCGAGCAGATCGGCATCCAGAGGAAAGGAAGGTGGTCCTCCTCCGCCTCCTGAGATGGAATCGAAAGTAGCTTCGGCCACTCCGATGGCCAACATCACAACGAAGTATGTGCTCGGCGAGGTTTCGACAATGGCGTTTGAAATGGTTTTCGTCAGAAGCTGACTTTGATGAAAGCTAATGACAGCTCTTCCTGCTGGTTTATTTGCAGAGGTCACAATTATGCATTTACAAACGTCGCAATTGTGCATTCACAAAACTAATGGCATCGTGTTTATCCACGAATGTCGCATATATCTACACCCCAACAACAACTTAAAGAAAGCAGGAATAGTTTGAAAACACAAATGCGGGTGAAAGGTCTTGCTTGCATTAGCTTGACAAGATATTTGAAAGACAAACTTGCATATGATCATTCAGTTACTTGTTTCCACCGTCACCGACAAAGGATTTCACCCGTTGGGATCGGAACCATTTTTCCAACGGGGGTAGGGGGCAACTCTGGTAAAAGTCGATAATAAGAGAAAAACATTCGTCTGCTGAAAAGTAAAAACTGGCC
>JGI24021J15306_10013184_pt1 | contig 10269 bp, 5 predicted proteins | sample Ectturendosymbi1_FD_15306 | JGI IMG/M metagenome (IMG submission 15306) | reverse complement strand
GGGCGATAGTCTCCGACTTGCTTCCACTAACACTGGTATTGACAAAGGAACGACAGTGTCAAAGAAGCCTCGACCACAGGCATCCAACTGATAGAGATTCGTAATGAATTGCTTTTTACAGATGTGTAATTGTTTCCATGATGGTCTCACTTATTTTCCCGTTTTTTGATTTATATGTTGGGATTATGTTGTTTTATACAACATATTGTTGGAAGGGGCCCGCGAGTTGTTACGTTTTTATAAAATGGCCCGTAGGTCAAAAGTAGTTGGACTACCCTGGGCTATAATACGAGTATTTACAGCCTTTGATTGGCGAGTATTTACAGCCTATAGCGTTTCTGCTTCAAACGTTATAGCTAAATAGCCACCTTTTTTGCAAAATGCAAAAAAATAGATGTTAAAACCTTTTAGCGCCCGCCCTGGCTAATATAGTGGCCGGCGAAGTCATGATCAGCCATAACATCGGAACGAAATGGGCTAGAAAGCCAGTGAAAACATCCCTGGGCGCGGAAAACAGCAAGGAATCTAATCAATTTGAAAAAAGTACCATTACATTTGACATTTTTGAGAAAAAAATATATTTGGGAAAATACCATACTGAGTTAGTGGTAATTTTCAGAGAAAATAAAAAAAAAATCGTTTCCCGCATCCCTTTTAGCTTTTTCGCTCCGGTTTTTGCCCTTCGATTACGTCTGAAAAAACAAATAACACAATATTCCCGAAAAAAGAGTGTCCAGTCTGATTTAGGGGGAAAAATTTGGGATTAAGAAAGGTGGGTTGGGTCGATTGACTTCCAGATGATGTTGTGGGGTCCTGAAAAAAGTGCAGGGTAATCACTTGTTTTTTTTTAATGATCTAGGAGCAAATCTTTAGAGTTTTCCTAATTCCCTTGGGAATCACCTAATTTGCATATTTGCAAAATCTTCTATAACTTTTGTTTCGCTCAATATTATCACTTGAAATTTGGTAGGATGTTGTAAGACACCAAGGGAAACCTGTTCTACAAGTTTCAAACGGCTTGGTTGAAAACTGAAGGGTAAATTTATCCGTCTATTGACCAGGGCGCAGTAGAAAAGTAAATTTACGCTTCTATTGTGCAAAGGTGCCCTCTCAAAAAAAGTTGATTTTTGCAATTACAATCGCTAAAGGACGGTCATAAGTGACATTTTTATGTAGAAATTTTTTTCCAACGTGTTTAGTTTCCGTTTCACGGCTTTTTGAATAAAAACCACTACATTTTTGGCAACGTGAAAAAAGATTTTCTCAAAAATTCATACCGCAATGACGTCACAAGTGCGCGCAACATACGTCAGAAATGCGTTGCTGTCTTCCAAATCCGGAGATGTCTTCACTGACTTTCTAACGCAATCCGGTCGCGAATTATGACCGATCATAACTTGAGCGGCCACTATAGTGGCTGGTGCAGGCGTTAAAGGTAAAGATTTCATAAAACCAAATCAATGCACGTGTTTTAACTTCAAAGTGGCTTTTGGGAATGAGGGCGTAAACGAACAAAAGAGTGAGGATTAGGCGAATACTTTACAAAGTCCTTGCAAAGCAGAAGATTTCATAATAAAAGAAATGAACAAGTGGTACGGTACTCTACAACGAAAAAGATTTACTCCATCAGTAGATAACTCTTGAAAAGTATATTCAAATCCCACGAAACTTAAATGGTTTCAAAAACTTATTTTTGGTTTTCGTGAATGCAAATAAAATGCGTTTTTGCTAAAGATGAAACGTTGTTCTTTTGATTGCTTCACATAGGTTGTCTAGTTTTTCTAGCCAAAAATACGCATGAAAAAATTTATTTTTAGGCAAGCAAAAGCAAATTTCTTACTTTTTCCGTGGACATGCAACAAGCGCACTGGACTGTATCTGTTTTCAGTCCATAGGTATTTCAACAGCAGGAATAGTTCTCGTTTTCTTGTAATATCTGATCATGAAACTATCGTGATAACTTTAAGGCATGAAAACAATATGCAACAAACTCCGAGTGGAAAAATAAGAACAAATGCATAGGTTTGTACAGATTCACATTTCAATGCGGGCAAGATAATGTTTCTTTGCCGCTCAGTTCTTCCAGACCGAATTTGTTGTTTCAACCTAAAATCAAATAACTAGTTTTTGAAATCTATAGCCATGACCACGTTGAAAGCAAAATTCACTCCGTATTTGGGTTCCTACCTTTGAAATCATTTTTTATTAAATATCTGATGTTTCTTACAACGCGAAAATCAAACGTTTATCATTTTCTTTAAGTTTGCATATAATTTTTTCACGGCTGTATCGTAGTTGAATACTGTTATTTTCATGAAAGTTAGCCGTTAATTAAGTTTGCATAAAGCGCGCGATGAGATCTTTCTTTTCTTTGCTTACATGCTCTGTTGTTGACTACTTGCAGGAAAATCAGACACGAAACAATAAGTTTCCTCCGAACGACCATGGCCTGCATTAAGAAGTTTAATTTGCGAGGACGTAACGGCAGTTACAGAAGGGGACACACTGCGGTGACCACCACCGTATTGTGATTGAGAATGGGCAGAAGATACTTTTTCCGTAAAGACTTTCGAAAACGCAGATGAGCACGATGTACCACAACCTTTGAAATTATTGTGTTATGCTCAGAACAATTTTATGTTGCAAGAGTTTCTTGTCTTGTGCACAGGTGTGTAACGAGGTAATATGGCGGCCGGCAGCAACAAGTACCCTAAGTTTGGCGCTCCCATGTTCGAACCTGAGGTCTTTCGGAAGAAATGTGCTGTATCGAAGAAAGTGCTTGTGACATCGTTAGGACTTTTCGGCGTCCCCTGCAGTGACTTGTCGCCCCAATAGTGATTCGGTGCCCGGGGAGTTGCGCCCCTTTTGCTACCCTCGTTACGCCCCTGCATGTGCAAAAAATATATTTTTTATAAACAAACAGTTGTACCTGTGTTTCTTTCAAAGCAAACAGCATTGATGACGTTCACGGTGCTCATCTGCGTTAGTTGACATTTTGTTTAAATGTTGTACAAATGTCGTTTGTCGACATTAACAAGATGAAATTAGAATGAAGATGAAACATTCAGCACAACTATGAATTTATATTATTGTTTTGTGGAAGAACATTTCGATGACAGCTTTGAAGGTGCTGCAAATACACACACTGGTTGACTAACTGTTGGGAGATTGGTGTGTTGCATTCGATCCAGTTCTGGTTTATCGGATGTACAAAGTAAAGTTGCCTATTTCTTTTACCTGACAACAAAGTTACTCTCTCAATGAACCGACACAAAAACTTCATTGATTTCTTGCTAACATCGGGTATTATGGGATTTGATCTACTGTGGAGGTTTTCTTGTTTAAACGCCTGAGGTTCGGTTAGTCTCACACTGTGATGTTGCTGGTATTTTCGTTATTGTACAATTGTACAAAAGTTTTTTTTTCTTACTTGTGCCTAAACAAGCGTAAATCGCGAAAGCTTAAGCTATAGTCCAGCAGCGTTCAAGCGCCCTTGCTTGTATAGTTTTTAAAGCAGTTTCAATGATTGCACAAAACGTTTTGCAGAGTAGGTTTGCTTATTTTGACGCATAAAAGAACAATTGCGCAAAAAATGCATTGTGCAAAGTCTTTAATCTGAAAGCGTCAATTACGACAACGAAAAGGAAAAGCTAAACCTTTGGGTTACGTCAACGGAACATTTTCCTTGTCTCGTGCGCATGCCACGACCGCATGGCGAGCGTGGGAGGCTTAAAAATGTCATTTCGGTTTATTTCAGCACTCAACAGTATTGTGCTGAATGTGACCTGATTTGCGCCATTGCGTCAACACTTATTAGAATATAAACGCATTTGTGACAAATCAGGTCGGCCCATTGTTACTCAGTCTGTGCTGGGAAACCACAGCGATGCGCCTTTTTCTGGACGTGTCTGTCTCGTTTGTCAATTACATGAATCGTATATAACGATTGACCGCAATCTCTCGAAGAAACATCAGAGATGGTAAGCAGGAGAGTCGAACGAAAATATGTAAGGAAAATGTTTCGGGAGAAATCAAAGATTTTCAGTTCGCTTTTCCTGGGGGTCATTTGATTTTTGTTGGAAAGTTTAAACTCGTTTGTAGGAAACGTTGAAAAACCACGGTATAATGCAAGATTTCATAAAGCAGCAAGATTTGCAGAGTACATTGCAGATAATACTGTACATTCACGCAAGTGGTTTTCTGTAATGCGACGCAAAAAATAAAGAGCAATAGATCTAATAACGCGAATCCAATTTCTCTGCATAGATAGCATCAGCACTAGTGTTGGATATCTTGTTCAAACGGAATCCCGATACTTCGTGCAGAAGGGGAACATTAATGTTTCATATAAAAGGAAAGCAGAGATCACAACGTTTCCTGGCCGCCAAACAAAATCGAAGTAAAACCAAGGTCACGAGAGAACCTGCCAAGAATTTTTAGGTCTCAAATAAAAGTATTAGTAATGAGTCAGGAAGAAACGGAAATTTGCCAATAAATTATATATTCCTCGAGACGTTTTGCTGAGTGCAACGGTAGTTCAGTGTTCCCGCCACCTGTTCCTGGCCATCAAGTCATTGCATTCCTATTCAGACGTTTGTGTCCGTGTCGCGGGGGAGTTAAATCACAACCGTTCACCGTTGATGTTGGACTCCGACCAGGGTAGGTGCTGTCACCATTCTATATGAATTAGACAGACCGACACAGCCATGTTGACGTGGTTGTCACTGTTGGTTGGTGCAGGATCAACCGTTTGCTTATTGCGGCGATCTGGTGCTGCTTGTATCTTCTCAACAGGGTCATCAACATGCACTCGATTTGTGAATATCAGGACTCCAGGTATTTTGCCTCTCCACAAAGCCCAGGTGATGCAATGAGCGGCAGTGCACTGCAGCTCGAGAAGTTGAAGTACCTTGGTGTGGTTTTCACAGGTGACGGAAAACGCAACAAGGAGATTGATACACGGATTGGTACAGCTAACGCAGTTCTGCCTGAGTTTTATCGCTCTGTGGTCACAAAACAGGAGCTTTCAAAGATCGCATTCGCAGAGTTTTCAGTTTTAATTTAATCGTCGTTCCGATCATCATCTGTGATGACAAATCTTGGATAATGACTGAAAGAATGCTATCTCAAATACAAGCGGCAGAGATGACATTTTTGCGAAGAGTTCACGGTCTCACGTCACGCTTCACGATAAAGTGCGCAATTCGTGAAACCCTGAATGTCGAGCAAGGTCTACTCCGAATCAAGAAATCCCAGCTACGTTGGTGCGGACATGTGACTAAGCTGTCCCTGGAAACACGGGCGAGGCACGTCCTGCTGGCTACACGCATGGGAAAGCAGCCCAGTGGTCGACCAAGGACAAGGGGGCGTATTTAAATCTCCGACCTTGCCTATTCCCGTCTTGGTGTGGATCAAGCAGAGCTATCTGAGATTGTTGTTGACAGAGAGCTGTTTCGAGCCCTCCTAGGGCTGCTGACACCGCGACCTTCTCGAGAGGACGAGCGGGTATTAAAATGGATGAATTAATTAATTACAACCAACTCTACCGTAAATTTAAAGAACGATGTTAAGCTGATCTCGAATAACTGTACATTATAATGAAAGTCTTTGTTAGTATCTTCCAAACAGATAATTTTTATTTAAAAAAACTGTGATTCTTGAAGAGTAATACGATTAGTTGTGTTCGTGCGTGAAATATGCTGTTCTAGTTTTCATTAGTACTTATAGTGTTTCAGAATGTGCTTGGACATGTGTTTTCGTCATGATCGCATGAATCTTTCCTTCACTGCTTGTTAAAATGAGCACGAAAGTTGTTGAAGACATATTTGAAAGAATTGCTATTTATGTTGGCAAGTGATAAATCTTGACAAATTCAAATATTGTTTGGGGAGAGCAACTGACATTTAAAAAAAAAAATATAAGTTCACGAGTGTTTGGTGTTGAACAACCCTCTGATAAATAGCTTTTAATCTTTGTACTTCTGGCAAAATCAATTCTGTTTTATTATTAAAAATAAACGTTACTTTTTTGTGTGTATATTACCTAAATTGATAAACACAATTGAAACACGCAACTGTTTGTTGGGAGGAGGATCTGGATTTCTTTGAAATGATTCCGGCAAGCCAATCTTCAAATATAGGTTCAACAAAGTCCAACTTCAGGTGATCTGTCTGGAGTGTTTTTCTGATAAGTACACTTTCTCCCGCGATTATGAAAGCACCGCGAATTAGCTTCCATCACCAAACAAAGAAAATAGCTGTCACGCCACGATTCTTTGACTAAAATTGGTTTACTATTTGCTGTATATCTAAGCAGGCTAATGCCTACTGCTTTTTTGCTAAACTAATTTGCTTTATTTTTTAACAATTCTAATGGTTGCCCCCGTGGAGCCAACGTAGTTTGCTTCATGATGAATGACTGATGTCTACAATTTAATGCTCTTGTTGTTGTGTTATTACAATAGTTCATTTACAACCACCCGCAGGGTTGCGTCACAGGCGATGCCAAGAATAACTTTCTAAGGTTTGCGGTAAACAGCGGAAGGTGGTGGGTTGAAGACGTAGCATAAAGCACAAACAAATTGTATTCTTAGGTTTACCCGAGACATAGAAACTTCCAAGTTGTGACAGGAAAATGGTTGTCTTGGTAGTCATTTAAACCTTCGCAGAGCTAGTGGTGTTTGTCGCGCACGTGAGTGCGCAGATGTTCAAAGAAAAAAATCTTTTAGAGATGGTGTTTAGGCAGGCAATACGTCGCCAGCTTCATCCTTGAGGATAAAAAAAACTGTGTAAAGGGTATTGTTCCACTGGTTCCTTCTGTAAAACATTGAGTAAAATCTGGAACAATTTGTTGCCAACGTATGCGGCTCTACCGTGGCGCGCCCTACTGACTATCATATCCAAAAACAAGACTTTGGCCATTTGGGAATTAAACAGACCATTGCGTAATTGGCCTTAGCAAATGTCGAGCATGTTAGATCTAATCCATAAGGAGCTCAGCCAAGTACAAACGTCCAACTGTCGCAGTTGACATTAGAACCAGATTTCTTTGATGATTTAATGGTCGGTGAACCCTGTCACGTGATTGTAAGTTAAGCCGAGACATGAAAATCCATTGTTATCTTCCAGCATTATTACAAAACCATCATGCTTCATTTAGCCAAGCTGGAACATCACGTCACAGTGTTAAAAGTAACAACATCTTAACATACGTCAGCATCTAACTCTAGTGCTTCACTAAAGGAAAACGTATGCAAAGAAGATCAAAAGAAAACGACTTTGTGATGAGCCACAAAAAACACATTTGATAAAATATCCTTCAATTACTAAAATTCCTTCCAAATTTTTGAATTTATTTTTGTTTGTTAAAGCGTCTCATCGATCGCACCGCAGCAACGTTGCTATAGCTGAGGCCAGTGGCCTTACAAACAAAAAAGTTCACGCTCGTCTCAAACTGCGCTTAAAACAGTTGTGTTTTCCACCCTTTACTTAAATGTCCGCAGCTGTGTTGTCGAAGCGAGGGGAAAATTGTTTGGCTCTGCTGAAAGGTACACCTTGCACAACAGTAGATAATGAATTTCAAACTCGTAAAACAAACGCTTCAAATACGTCTACTGTGATTTTAATCTGGAAAGAAGGTGTACCTTAGAAATGCTTCCTTGTCGTTATAATTTACAGCATCCGCAACCATTCGATATCTTGAAATCAACTTGAAAATAACAAACACATAACAAAAAATCAATAAACAGCTTTATGAGGTTGTATTTCCTGCTACAAGTTTCAGAATTGTAGACATCATAACATGAAAGCGCAGGACTGCCAGGCGGCGCTTCCGATTTCCTTGACGCACTTGCATGTTGCCAAACGCGGTGCAAAGGACTTTTGTAAACGCCATGAAAGTCTGGAAGAGCATTTATCAACAACAGCAGTGTTGACGTCCAACAATTCGTCCCGAAACAGCAAATGCCTTGAGTCCAAACAAAAAAAGTTTTGCTGTCTTGAAAGAACGAACTCGATTTTGCGACAACTGAATTATTGTTGAGTGGGCAAGTGCAGTGACCTTACAGAAAAGCTAAATGTTTTATTTCCTGCAATTGGAATTTTTTCAAATACTTGCTAAACATTGCTTTCACCAAGCTTGCAAAATTTTCACTCCTGATTAGAACTACAACAAATGTCTGCTCTTTATCGCTTCTGATTTTAAATTTTAACAGGTTGTGCTGAACACACAATTTCATGAACATTTTATCGACAAAGTTCTTTAATTTGTGCTGTTGGTTATCACATTCCAGCGCGTTGGTCACGCTCTGTCCTACCCTTCCGAAAGAACCTATACACTGGAGAAGAATATGCATCAAAGAGATTGACATAGTGGCATATTTTCTTATTCCTCTGGCTATGTTTGGCCTTTGTGCGAATCTTCTATCCATCATTGTAATTGCGAAGTCGAAGAAGCTTACGTAAGTAGCTGACGGCTCGTCACGCAAAAGCTTGAAGTAGTTTCCAAGTACCTTTAGCTTTCTGTTTCACGTCCATCGGTGTTTAACCAACCTTTTCGAAGCTAGTTCGTTTTTCCAAGAAATATTTTCGGGGATGGACGTTTTTTATTTATGAATTTTATAGAATGAACGCTGTTGAATAGAAAAAGACCAGAATTCAGTCCTAGTGCTTAGTGCTATGTATGTACGGACGCTGACTTCTACCTTAGGAAAAATCTCTCTCTAGATAAAGATAGTTGTTTGATCTTACATCCAAAAAGTTCCATAAAACATGCGCTAGCAACAGGAAATCTTAACCTACAGATTTAATAGAAGTAAACTGTTCTCACATTTAGGGTGTTGGTACTTCTAACACGCAGTTGGTAATAAATTAAAGCATTTGATTTAGTTTTTGGCAGTATACAGTAGATTCTAGTAAAAAATTTAAATTCGAGATAAAGCAATCAAAAGTTATATAGGCGCTTAGAGAAAAAAAAGAAATTCTGTTTGCACTTAATTGAATTAAAAAAAACGTGTTTTATGTGAATGATCTTTATTTCGGCAATGAAAGAAAACTAATTTAAATTACAGATGTTGCAACCCAGGCTATTACAGCATTTTACATTGGCAGGTCTTTACTTTCGTCCGGGTTGCATCAGAACTAACATCATTATCACTTACGTCACGAAGTCTTCATGAATGATGAAATTTAAAATTGCGTGGAATTTTCGTTGCTGTGGTGAAATTATCTAGCAAATGTGCATAAAAGCAAAAGCAACCAGCTTGACAAATACCAATTGGAATTATGTTTTCGATGATGATAAAAATCTGTAGGAGACACGATTGCCTAACAAAATCGAAAAAAAATTGTAGACTATAAATATAACTTTACCGAGAATAGAGCTATAAAACACTTACTCTGAACATCTCTGAAGAAACCTTGGTTTGGATTTAAAAAATTTTTGTAAGAGAAGAACTCCGGGCACTCGGTACTTCTCAGGATTGTGTATTAACAGACTGTAACTTTGGAAATCTTCCTATATGAATTTCATAGGATTAAAATAATTTGCTTTAACGCTTTACTTTTTGTTGTTATGTTTGCAACCAAAGCGTTTGAAAATGGAATTTTTCCAATTGAGAATTATCCTTTTTACAGATCTCCGATATACCGCATACTGCTGAGTTTAAGTGCTGCAGATTTCACATCATCTCTTTTAAGTGTTTTTGTGATTTATGGTACATTTTCTGGACACGTGGGAAGGAAACACGAAGCAATACTGATTTATTACGTAAGAACTGTTTTATTCTTGGAAATAGAGTAAAGGTAACCACAAGAAGTTTTTCTAAAAAAATCTTCAAGCAAAGAAAATCGCAACTCAAAACGGTGATCAGCAAAGAGTCTTCCGCTGACGTTTATGTTACATTTTTTAACATGATGAACTTCACAGCTGGACAAGAACGGCTCGATGAAAATGGCTTGGGAAAACGAAGTGTTGAAATCTTTAAACAGCATCTTCTAACGATTCGACGGGGGAGTGCATGGGACAATTTTTTGTTATGATAACAAAAATAGACATAATTGTAAAGTTCTTCGCGTACGTTATAATAAACGTGTAGTTTCCGAACAGTATTCCAAAATACACTGATGCGCCTCATACTGTAAAGTGGTTGTTTGCAAGGCTAGGAGAAATGAAAAATTTTTTTTTTTTTAATTCGCTTTGCATTTCACTTCCGCAACGTCATTGTTCAGCGCCTTAGAGCGACATGTCGGATTTCGGCGCTTTATAAATGCA
>JGI24021J15306_10013178_pt1 | contig 10271 bp, 7 predicted proteins | sample Ectturendosymbi1_FD_15306 | JGI IMG/M metagenome (IMG submission 15306) | reverse complement strand
TGCAATGATCTCATTTTCGCAGAATGTTTTTAAGTATTAAAGTCACAAATATTCTTGTGTTTTTTGGCTCTCATTTAAACAAAAATGAAACTACCCTGGTTAATTATTGCAGTTCTTAGAACTATTTCCATGATATTCACTATCATCTTTTTCGCGACAGCAGCTCGGGTTGTTGAAGGTTTATCATGAATTGGACTTGGGCAAGTGTGCTCCAATTAACTTTTAACCGTAATAGTTGCGTTTTTTCACTTCCGATGTACAGTAGATGACTTGCTGAATCAAATCCTTGCTTCTGCAACTTGGCTTCGTGACGCAAAATTTAACACCATTCGAATTCTGTTCGACGTTTTTGTTGCATTGACTGATGAAAGCCAGCACATTTCGTTCAGTTTGCTTGTGGAAGAAGACTATCCACTTATTTGAATGATTTGGAAACAACTGCCTGTGTTGAATAGTGCGTTTTGAACAAGCGCCACGTCTACGGTATATGAGATATCTACATGTTTGAAAGCCACCTTTACATTTTTGTGGTCACGTGATGGTCATCAGTGATCTTACAGCACAGCACAACCCTGATTTATGCCGCAACACATGGTCGGAGCAGTGTGAATTGTGAGAGTTCGCTAGGTTGGCTGCCAGTCGCGATATCACATAAACCACCGGAACGCGAGGAGATATAAATTAAAATATCTTTACAAAAACGACAAGCTTGGTTTTGACGTAGCTTCATTTTCCTCCCCTGAAATTTCATTGCTATCGGAAACGTTTTGCGACGCCCAATTTGTTATGGATTCCATCTGATCATTTTGCAGTTTGCATTAATTTGATAAATAATTAGATTTTGATGAAATTAATTTATAAATTTTCATCTGAAAGTCTTTTACTTAACTCAAAACTTATCCTAGTGCGAAAACGTGAAATAAATTGTTACATTCAAAAGTACATGTTTTTACATTCCAGATATTGCTGTACATCAGGGGTGGCCAGCTTGTCTTCGACTGGGATTGACAAGAAAATTTCTTGATAACTCGCGATCGACCGGTCGATAATAAAGTCACAAGTACAAGAAGTCATAAAATGCAACAATTTTCCTGTAAATTAATTTGTGTTTACCACACATTTACTATCGAGAGCCGTATTTTCATATTTGGGTTAAGTTAATACTTCACAATATCACAATAGTAATCACAGTAGTACTTTCTGGAATATTGATTGAAAAATGTTCTGTTTGTGTATCTTGTCAGTTCAGTGGAAAAGCAGGCGCGATGGACCAACTGAAACTCGGCCATCCACCTTTTGGCCACCTCTGCTGAACATGATAACATCTACAGAAGAAAGTTTTGAATTTTGCTCTTTGAATTTTCCAAGACACTTGAAATTACCTTGATTTTGCAGAAAGTCAAAGTAGCAAAGTAGCAAACGTGTTGCTTGTGTTTTTTGTCTCTCAATAAAAAATGAAACTTCCCTGGTTGATAATTGCGATTCTTGGAACTATTTCTATGTTATTCATTATAATCTCTTTGACAACGCCAGCTTGGATTGTTGGGCTTTCCTCAGGCGAGGGACTTTGGCAAGTGTGCTCCAATTTAAAGTGTATTAATATTTCATCCTCTCACGGTAAGTTCTGCCATGACTGCGGCAGGATTTCAATTCCAGGCAAATATTTTCTGGTCATCGTGTTTTTTCACTACTGTATGCTTAAAGATAAACCAACGCATGAAGTTTCAAATATGGAAATCAAACACGAAACGTTTGTGCTTTCGGCTCCTGTTAAAATCCACTGATTATACACTCGAGATAATAAGTTCAAAGAGGTTAATCATGAATTTTATTCACTTTAAAAGTTGCTTTGTTCATAGATTGCGCATAATCTCAAAGCGGAAAAGGTCAACGCAACACACCGTCTTATCGCAAGAACATTACCGATAATTCGATTTCAAATTTATTCCATTTCAAATTTAAAGCGTGTTTTTTTCACTTAATTGACCGCAACGGTCTTGCCATCAAACTCATTTCGTTTATTGCATTCACCATCGCAGTAGTACTTTTGCAGTGTTTTTCACTATTTAGTAAAACCCTTTGCTTGTTAATGCAGTTACTGGGTCACTCTGGCTGACCCGAATTTTTATGATCATGTCTCTGGGGCAACTTTTAACAGCCACGGTGTTTGCTATTTACGGAGCAATGATAGAAGAAGCTGTTAAAACCAATTCACGAGTTGGAGGGAACTTCGTCGTTGCAGGTAACGTCCACTTTTTAAGACTAACGTTCAACAAAATTTATTTGATTCTACAAGTATAATGATTTGAATTTACTGTGATAAGAGAGGTTTTATATGTTTCTTGGTCAAAAAAACTGTAGGATTTCCTTAAAATGTGCTTATTTCGGATTTTGTAATTGTCAACATAAAAACAAATCTGAAACAATATTCACCAGCAATAATTTGTTTTCGGGAGATAAAATATCATGCCAAAGATAAAAGAAATTTTATGCGTGTTTTGTAATGCAAACTCTACTCGGTAGACAAATGCCGGAAGATTGTTTCATGACTGGCTATAAATATTTAGTCTGTTAACACAAAATACACTTGGAGGTCTTTCAATGTGGATCTGAAGACGACAGAAACCATTTCCAGTTATTAATTTGTTGCATTGAGCTACACGCTATCTTTCAGTGAAAATGAAAACCAAGTGTTGCGTCCTTGATTAATTGTTGAACTTTGGATCCAAGCACAGAATACACTCTAGAACTTAATGCAGATCATATTTGTGATGTACGAGATGAAATCCGTGACACCACTGATTTCATGAAATAATGTTTTGTCAATGCAAACCCTCAAACGAGACCAAAGGTATTGTTTTGTAAGGCTTTTTTATAGATTTGGACCAACTCACTCGTTTCCTTTCTTAAATTTTGTGTTTAAAGTATCACTCCATGCCAGTAGTTCTCAAACGGGAGCCACTTGGCTCACTAAGGGAGGAATGTTTAATATCTGGGAGGAAATTTGCTCCATAGAGGATATGTGGAGGAAAAGATGTGGAAAAAAACACAAGTTTGTATTCCGATTAGTCTATTCAACACATAAAAACAGCACAGAGAGTTTGGTTTAGATTGGAATGTATACATTATGCCAGCACAAGCTGCTTCATCATCATTGTTTGAGCCAGTTCTTTCAGTCTACTGCTTGGCCGCACAAGATCTCAGGGCAGGTGCAGAGCAGAAAATCAATTGTCTCATCACCCAGAACCGTTAAGCCGTCCAATCCATGGAAGGGTCACTCGATTGGACATTGGAAGACAACATTGTGAATGGTTTGATCTTCTGCGCCAGACTCACAAGCCGCAGAAGCGGCCATACCCGATTTGTGCAAACGAGAGCAGAAACGACCGACACCAGTGCAGAGGCGGTTGAGCCGGACTCACGCTGCAAGTGGCACAACCAGGAATTTTGTTCAGGGGGGGTCAATCACCTGATGTACGTACGATTGTTCCTTCCGTTTATTTCCGAACAATTGAAAATTAGTATGAAGCACCAGTGAAAATCTTAACAAGTTTGATTCGGAGGAGTGAATGGCCTCTTCGATCTCATACTGGCTGCCTATTGCACGCTGTTCTTGGCAGTTCCATTCCAGGATGGTGGGTCGGGGATGAAAGTACGGAGTCTCGTAGTGCACTCCAACTTTTCTGCATTCCACCACACTTCTGTTTCGAGCATTCGAAATGAGTAATTTCCAGTTTGTTTTTGTTAAAACACAATAAACGTTCAAAGAAGAATGCTACGAAAAGAACTGATGAAGTTAGCAGGTTGACGATGCGTTGTGCTTTGATACTAACCTCCACATGGTCATCTCGAATGATGCTCAAATGAAGAGATCTTGGCCGGTTGCCTGAATATTTGCTTATCGGATTGAAACGTGGCATGCCCTGGCACGCCTCGGCCTTCGACAATCAATGACAGGTTAGAGCATGAAGTGGCCGGCTTAGACAAAACCTCATAGTAACAAGTTAACTAAAATAATGAAATTAATAACGAAAATATTACCACAACGCAAAAAATATGAAAAAATATCAAAAACACACAGAAAAATGAAAAATATCAAAAACACAAAAATATTGAAGATATAGATTGGGGGGAAGGGAGGCTGGAGAAAGCTCCTAGTTTCCCGAAACCGAACAAAGCTCCTAGCTACCCGAACCCGAACACACCCAAAACCTGTCAAATGCCTGGCCTGACAGCCCTCTATTACTGCTGCGCGGCGTGCTAGAAACAGTGTTGCTCCTCTGAGATGAAGCTCAGCAGATTTGATGCCTGCGACGATAGGAAGATTGTCCGCTGGTTAGGACACACGCATTCAGTCACAGTTCACAAGGCGTCATTGATGGCGGGGTCAATGAGGCGGGTGTGAGCACGGCGGCACCAGACAGGAGCGCAGTACTCTGCTGTTGAATGGTTGAGTATAAGGTAGCTGTTCGCAACGTTGTTGCTCCAGTACCCTTGCCAGAGCCAACAAGCCGCTTCAAGAGTGCCACCTTTCTGTGAAGTGACTCGAGGTGTCAGCGGTACGTGACTGTCAGGTCATAGATGTAGATGTTGAGAAGAAGGAGTGCCAGGACGGATCCCTGTGGGACGTCGTTCTTGAAGCGTCGCAACGTTTGCAGTTGTCGGTATAACGATGAATCTGCGGTTGCCAACTAGCTCCATGATCAAGCGGACCATGCACCTGGCGGGCATCAATCGCAGTAAATTGCACGCTGCTTCTGCAGTGACTGATATTATAAAAAGTCTCTTTGGTTCATAATCGTCTAGTGTTTCTTCGCAGTAGGTAGTGCGAAATTTTTGCAAATATCATTTGTGATCTTTGTTGGGGAGGTATTGACAGAATTTGGGTTTGTAAGGGAGTAATGTAAAAAAAAACTTTGAGAACCGCTGCTCCATGCAATCATGTTGTTTCACTGAAATCAAAACCTAAAATTTCCAACATTAGGGGATGTGTCACTTACAACTCCCTTACTGCATGCAAGGTTGAACTGTGGTAACAAAAAAGGAGTTACAAAATTAAAATGTTTGTATGCCTATCAAGAGCGTCTAGACCAGGGATCGGCAACCTGAGGCTTCGGGATCTAATACGTCTCTTTAACTCCTCTAAAATGGCTCTTTGGGTTTGAAAAAACGTGGAAGTTTTGAGTTCATTTGAATATTTTTGGAATCAAGTTGATTACAATTTAGCGCCTTTGAGTTTCCTGAAAAATCAAGTTGATTACAATTTTGCGCCTTTGAGTTTCCTGAAAAATCAAGTTGATTACAATTTAGCGCCTTTGAGTTTCCTGAAAAATTAAGCGGTATCAAAAAATTGTCGTTCTTTTATCATTGATACTTCTAATGTTATTCAGTGTTTTTCAATCCCTGGGCCGCGAAATTACACAGTGTATACTGGTGTGGCGACGTCACTCCAATGTGTTTGTGATTATTCGATTTTTCCCACGGAAGCACTGTTGCGTGAATGAAGTGAAAGCGTTGGAGCAGTCTTAGCGGTCACACAAACATGCAGCAGCCTTGTCTGATGGTTCAAACTGGTAACTTCATTTCAGCTGTTGAAATATAGCAAATATCTTGAAGTGCTCCCGGGCCGCGGTAAAATTGTGAAGCATTGACTGGTCCCGCCGTCACAAAAGGGTTGGGGACAACTGATTTATAGATTTCCGCCGATAAGAAGACCATTTTTGGTCCATTACCAATACTTTTAGTTCCCATTGGCAACAACCTATGATGATAACAATATTACTAAAGCCGTTGCTAAAACATATTGTAATGAATAATAAACCAACACATAAGAAAACAGGAGTAACTCACAACTGAAGAACTACACACAAATATTTGTATATGTTCATAACATTGATTTAATACTAAATATTTGCCAAGTTTAAAAATTTAATAAAAATATAGAATTTAACTGATACGATGTATACGGGTACGACGATGTATCGATCGAGCTCTGTTTCTATTAATAAGTACGAATGCAATGCCCACCAACAGAAGGCACAACGTAATTGCAAAAAGTCAACCATATACAAGGACCTTGTTTCAAATATGATAAAGAAACAAAGGTTCTTCAGGGCCTTGAACCACTGTACACTACCATGGAGAACACAACTGTCCTTGGTCCCACTGTGTCACAAACCCTGGTAAAAATTTAAACTTATCAATTACTTCAACACAGATATGTAAAAGTCTGAATCATCGTAAAGTAATGAAAGCAGAGTCCAGTCGGCTGATTCCTCAAGCTTAGAGCAAAGCAAGAGCCTCATAATTGCTTTTTAGCGCTGCTGAAATTTTAAACCCCATATGCCTATTTACTACCTCAAATTGATCAAACGCCAGTTTGCAACCTAACAATGACAACAGAAAGTTAACCGCAATCATAATGTATAATGGACACGCAGTGCGTCCAGTGCTTTTATAAGCAGTCTGCGTCCAATTTTAAACGCCTGCCTCAACTTCCAGCGAAACCTGATGTCTGCTGGGAAACTGTTTGGAATCAACGCACCAGCCGCTGTATACGCTGTGCAAATATTTAGACAGCTTCTGGTTGAATGAAATCAGACACAGGTCGCTGAAAAACACACCAGACGAAGTTCATATGCATTAGGTTTAATCGTGGAATATCAAGAGAAAATTGACAAAAACACCTTCCCTACAGGTGTACGAGTTTTGTCGTATTTTTTTGCCATGGATTGCCGACCGGTGTATGCATATACTCGTACTTCCAATCCTATGCTAACAGTTACCTGCCAGAGCACGAACACCTGTTCTCACAGTTTGGTGCCAGAGATTGCCTCAGGGCGAACGTGAACTCACGTTCACAAAGAGGAAGGCCAGAGGTTGCTCACAGGCAAACTCCAATTCACATACTTACAATCAAATGCCGAGTAACGCTTTTCTATGGACGTGTGACAATTTGTCTTGGCCATTTTGGCCAAGGTTACCAAAATCAAAGGTTTGGTCATTTTGTCCACAGTTGCCGTTATTGGCCATGTTCGCCATAATCAACGGTGAAAGGTTTCCTACCGCGATTGAATGGGGTTGACACCGTGTGAACAGGGTTCATACCGTTGGCAAGTATGAAAGATTTGCAAGCAATAAGCACTGATCTAAATGTTTTAATTTTTCAACTTGGTGCTTGTTTGTGAGTGAAACACAGCATCATTGGCATTATTGTTAGTTAGAAAAAAATGTGAAGAAGGCAGCTCCATCAAGAACATTGGTAGGTTTGATTTTCACAAAGAACAAAAGCGCAATGACTACAGCATCAACCACGGCGTTGAGAGGAACACTGCACCTATCGTTTCATTTTTTCAACTTGCTGTTGGATTTCGCACAAAATTTGGCAATACTGAAGTGAGCTGCAAATTTTCAAGAAAAAAAGCTCACGAAAACGTTGCTCCATTTAGACGGTTGTTAGGTTTGATTTTGTATGCATCATGAATCGCAATAACTTCAGCATAATTGGAAAAGATGTTATATTTGAAACTTCTATGAATATTTAAAGCACTGTAGATTGCACAAGGGAAGGGTATAGGCAAATCAGCAACCCGACGTTTAATATGCGACACGCGCTAACCGACTCTTGGGCTCACACGTTTCCCAGACGATAGCAATGCAAATGTTTGCGCTTTGGCAACTTTTGAAAGGCTGACCTTTGAACCAGGGATATCTAGGATTTGTAGATATCCCTGCTTTGAACTTATCCAAAGTTGGAAGGAAAATGCCGAAACGCACCGTTAGACAACGTTTGGTGTCCCACTCCACCAGCCGGTAGGGAAGGTGTTCACCATTGGGAGCCTGTGTAAGATGCACTCCCAGGGCCGAATGAACCATTGGGCGAACTGGGCAAATGCCCGGGACCTCGCGCTTTTTGTGGCCTTGCGCTTGAATATTAAAACACTCCTTTAATGGTTTTTCATGTTTTTAGGCTTTTCACCTCGCGTCAAAATTGCAGAGCATTTCAAATTACTGCGTTTAGTACATAGGTTGAGGTTGAGGAAACTGACAACTTTGGAATTTATCGTTTTTGACTGATAGGAATTGAACCAAGCAGCACCACGCTTTATGACCCAAGAATTAGATCGAAATCAGTGCAGCCATGGGCGTCCGCAGAAACTTTTTCAGGGGCCAACTTCGAAATTTTGTTTATCCTAATCAGGTTGCTGACGATCCAACGCAAAAGGACGTTTACAAACCGCTTTGCCCTTTCTACCTCATTAGTCTGTGCTGGTTGAACCTCTGTTCTCAATCTTTTGTCTGAAATGTTTCCTACACTTCGGCTATCAGAAATGCTTTTTCTTTTCAAAATCTGCCCTAATATCCAGTTTTTCGAACACTTCCTACAAATAAGTCATAATTTAATAACAATCAAACCACATACGCGGTGAAAAAACAACAAACTTAGACACTCTCGCAAAACTGTTTCAGGCAATGAGAAGTAGAGCAATATGTTGACGAGACTATGGCACAACTTACTAAACTTACAACAACACGCGGGCTTGAAAAACTGAGCAGATGAATTACGAAAACTCGCAACAGTTAATATAATTTGCACTTAGTGCTCACTAAGAATTCAGAACTAAACCTTAACGATAAAGAAATATTCCCTCAAGTCTGCATAGACGTATTTCAACAAGCCACTATTTTTATACTGTGTGTAAAGACGCCTGCATGAGAGTCGTTTGAATTAGCTATTCACTCGGGTACGTTGATCACAGTCTCACACTACCAATGGATTTTTCAAACTTGTGGAAAAACTACTGCTGATTTACTCATGCTTCTTTTCACACAGTATAAAACTACACGTGACTTACCGCTATCAGCAGTGTCACTACCTCGCTGCATTACCTGCCAAGATGTCTGTGTTCAACAATCACATGCAGGGCTCCCGTTCAGTGATTTCAAATAAACCCAGATTGCACACCAAAAAAAACATATTCGTACAATAAAAACCCAGAAAGCTTGTGTTACGAACAAAAACATAGGCGTGTGCTTATTGGTATCAAATCGATAATAGAACACTGATTTAATTATAGTTCCTCTTCCAAATTTTCTTCTGCAGCGCAAGTATTAACATTTGGATGACGTTTGTGTTGATCAAGACGTTTTTCATAACGTTGTTAACAAACTTCATTGATGATATCTCTCACTAATTGTGGCAGTACAACTGTTATCTTATTAAACTAGGAAATTTTGTGCAATCTCAAACTGCACCAGGATCTAAAATCCCACAAACAATATAATCCCAATGCCTTCTTCCTTTAATTGCGAATTGTTTTTTAATTAGTATGTATGGGGAAATATCAAAATTCAGTCCAAACCCTTGTTTCACTAGTATACGTTGCGCTAAGCGTTTAGGGCAGTGGTTGCCAACCGGGGGTCCACGGAGCCCCAGGGGTCAACAGAAAGATATTAGAAGGTCTATGACGCTTCTATGACAAAGATAAAAGCAAAATAGCAAATGCCAAACTTTCTTCATTGGTGGTCTAGCTTGCAAAAGACGACAAATAAGCACAACTCTAGAATTCAGCTACAGGGCAACGCAAGATCTGGCTCATATGAATGAACATGTTTATGCAAGTTGTCATTTAATCAAATTCAACGGGAAATTTGATACTGTTTGTTCTTGAGTAGCTTAATCATACGAGACGTTCCTAGCAGAACATATCTTACAGTCATCCTCCAATTCAAGGCTATTTCTATGTACTGTATAGTTTGATGAAAAGCATTGTTGAGATGCCAGTCTTGCATAAATATGTGGAAGCAGAAGACAAAAGGGAGCGAGGTGTATTAGCAACATTACGACACGCGCCGATCGTATGAATCCAGAATTCCTCAACTGTCTTGTAATGCAAAAGGTCTTTGCCTGTGGAATGATTCTGCAGATCAATCAGCTCATCCTGCTGCTCATCAAGTACGATATGTTGTGGCTTCTTCGTTGGCGCAGCATCGCATGCGCGATTCGCCACGAATGGGATGTGCGCTAGGAATAGATAGATAGATAGATAGATAGATTTGGCGGTACTGAATTAACTGCGCTAGATATACTCGCTAAAACAGAAAAAAAACGCTGGGGCACCGAAAAAACACACAGGTTATCTAGTCAGATGCCCCATAAATTACGTGAGATTGTTGTTTCCATGGTGAAGGTTGTGTCGACCGCTAGACGTGCTGTCGCAGTCCGATGTATAGGTTGCGGGATTAATGGCCAATTGCAAAGAGGTTACTCT
>JGI24021J15306_10013176_pt1 | contig 10271 bp, 5 predicted proteins | sample Ectturendosymbi1_FD_15306 | JGI IMG/M metagenome (IMG submission 15306) | reverse complement strand
GCAACCGAAAACTGCTGTTTTTTAGGCCGAAATCGAAGTACGAATATATTGTACGCCGGCTCTCACACATGTACTGTGAGGGTTCAATCACAATTATGTGGAGCCTTCACGTTTTTATTAATGATTTCGGATTATCTTGCCGGAGAGCAAAAAACAGTTTTGTTAAGGAATCTGAGTCCGACATGTACATAGTCTGAAAGTGTTTCGACTTTCATCTGCTGTAAATTGCCACCCTATCCTACAGTAAATTTAAAATCATTCAGCTGCAGCGGGAAGAGTCAGCAACAAAATCTAACGCAAGTAGGAAGATACTTTTTATGTTGTGTCCCGATCCAAGGGGTGCGACTGGGGCGATCGCCCCCCGAAAACCTACGAAAGTAACTTTATTCACCATAATTTTGTACAATTTGCACATCAGTTTTGTGAAGTATACTTCATCTCTCATACAGTAGCGAAGCTATTATGAGACTTGACTACCAATTACTACAGAAATCGCGCCCCCTAAACTCACTGGCTAGATCCGCTCCTAAATGACACTGCCATTACCTACAGATAGCTTGCAATCTGTTTTCTCGGTAAAGCGCACGTGACTAAAATAAAACTAAATTGATTCTTTCTCAGTCGATTGGATTTTGTTATTTAAACAGTAATGGATTTCAAAAAAGACTTCAGCCGCTTACGCTAGAATGGCTAGATCAGCGGTTCCCACACTTTTTTGAGCGCGACCCAAATCTAAGTTTGGCGAAAACCTCGCGACACAAGCCTCAAAGAACGTATGAAAAAAGTACTGATTGTACGGATTGCTAAGTTCGTTTTCAATGTCAGCAATATACTCTTTTCTCAAGTGCTTACGCTACGATAGACAGACAAGCANTGGTAACGTTGAAAATANAGTTAATACACAACCACGGTTTGGATCGNCTCTGCGCGACACATTTTTTGNCCCTTCTCCAGTCTTGCTTGGGTTTCGACCAGGGTTGCCAACTTGGCTTCTTTGAAACCACATTATGATAATCTGGGTTTTTTGATGTGTTTGCCTTTTTAAATCCAATATAAACAAACAAAATCTGGCTTTTTTCAGTTGGAAAAAATTGACCCTGATAAAGGATTGTCAAAGCTGCATATTCAACATTACAAATCTCTTCTGACGAGGGTCTATGACCATGCAGGGTGCGAACATTTCCCTCTGCTGTGTAGACTTTGGTCCCAAATTCCTGTCTAAAACTTTGTAACGTTTATCCAAAATTTCAAATAACAGATGGAACATATTTTCTCAACTGTAACTTTAACGAAAACATCGTTAAGGAATCGAATGAAACTTAGGATGTTAGATGCATTGTTATGTATAAACAAAATCTCAGTTTTGAAAAAAATGTTGCAAACATTTTACTATTACTCCAAAATATGCTCGATTTATTTAATAAAAAATAAATGTTATGAATTACAATTAAATTACGGGAGAAGTAAATGCTTTTGAAGATTTGTAATTGCATTATATCGATGACTCTGAATAGTTGTAATACAACATCCGTCATGTATTTGCTATTTGACCTTTTTGTGACTAGGTCTGGCTTTTTGTGGTGAGGGGATATACTGGGCTAGATCAACTAATCAACCACTGTATTAAGCTGCGGCGACAAGTATTTCTTAACTGTAGTGCAGAACCGTGGTATGATCGATTGTGGCTTCGCTTTCGCAAATACACAACCAGTTTCACACTTTGTGTAGATTGAGTGGATCAAACATATGCAAGTTTGTTAAGAGAACATGTGTATAACTTTCCCAATTTACAAAATTGTCTTTATCATATTTGTGAATTATATTGTTAACTCTAAACAGCTAGATAAATACCTAATCATTTGAAGGAAGCAAGCTTAGTGCAATTAGCGCACAAGGATGCTATCGCAGTCGAATTTCATAGCGTTTAATGACATAAAATCCAAACATTTTTCAAACGCGTTGAGTGACTCTAGCGTGTACGTCATCAGCTGCATACGTCAAACAGTCGCACAGGAATAGAAAAGAATCCACGGCTTACATGCGCGCAAGTTTTTTAGACCCCTTTTGGGANTNGTTGTCTTGAGCAGTGGTTCCCAAACTTCTTCGAGTCTTTACCCAAATGAAGGTAGCGNTTATGTCCTATCACCCTCAATATTTCGCAGTNATCGCTCATAATACAGAACAAAATTGTGGTTTTNGTTCCNCGTTAATCCCTGANGAACCGCATATTACCCCCTGGAGGTAATTTAACCCCAGTGTGCGAAGCACTGTGTTGGAGCAAAGTCGCTGCTCGGCTTCGATTGAACGTGTGTTGGTGTATATCAAAAGCGTTTCAATATAAAAAGCGCAATCATGATGGCGGCCAAGATGACTTCTTGCTCAGCTGCGCTATTGGCTGTAAAAAGCATAATGCAGATCTTGTACTTATAGCATCAAGGTGTTCGGAACCTCTTTGCCAAGAATGTTTTACGAGCAAATGGTGGCTTTCACCCAAAGCAGAAATTTGGAACTTTACTAAAAACAAACTTTAAAACTTGTCAATTAAATGACACGTTACTAAAACCAAACTTTTAAAACCTGTCAATTCAATAAAATGAATGTTTGATGGCTTAAATCTGAGCATAGTTACTCAGAAAAAAGCGCCGTAAAATTGCACATTTTATTGATGATGCCTTGAAAACAGTAAGATCAAATATTGAAATGTTGAGACTCGGTTGTTGTTTGCCCCCCTATCAAAATTTCTGGCTATTCTCCTGGCTGTTGTTCAGCTATTTTGAAAAGACATCTATTATTATCGTTGNCATACACATGCAGAAAATAGCAAGGTGGCGACGGAGTAATCCAGCATTATGAAGCGACAACATGTAAGATTGCCTAATGGAACCCAACTATGTTCAACCTTTGTTTAGGTTTGACCGGCTTTAGAACAATAAAGCGTAAAATTTTAGGAGCGTACAACAACAATTTTAGATTGCGATAATAAATTTTTACCCGCGTAACTTTTTAGCTGATGAAACAAAACGTAAATGTTTTTAAAATCAAGCTTTTTTACAGATTGTAAACTTTCGCTAAAATTTTATACCCGGCAGTCCTTGATGAAATAAAACGTTCATATCGTTCTGCGAACCAAATGTCTAATCATTTTTCCCGTTTGTTTGTCATTGTAAATAGTGCAACTGACCATAATGGTATTCTTTGATTTAGTCTACTGCGACATGTTCGAGAAACAACAGATTTCTTGAAATGAGTTTCTGAAACAATGCACGAAGAGAAATTCGTCCAAAGTGACATCAGTAAGCAGATAAAATTAGAATTCGAAATAGGGAAATGGCTAATGCCACAAGCGAAAAGATATCTTATGACAGATGGTTCGCAAACAAACCTGTCGTGAGGTTAAAAGCCCGATTTATTTTTTGCTTTCCTAAAGTTCGGTCTTGTATTTTGCGGTAACAAGTTGCGTTTGCAAATGTTCATCGCCTGGTGGGCGTTTCATTGCAAAAACACGTTAGGAGCAAAGACAATATTACTTTAGTTATGACACAAGCAATTAGCAAGCTTTTCCAAAAAGGTTTAGGAACTATGTCGCAAAAGCTACCTAGGGCATATGTACCAGTTTGGCTGAACAATTCGAAACAAAGAACTTGTGGCATTGGTGGTACTAGTATGATAGCACAATGAAAAAGGATACAGTCAGTAATTAGCGACTTCACATAATAAGTGGTGTTTCAAACTTCACGCTTTGCTTACACCGTTGGAAAAAAGATACCTTTAACACGGGAAGTGAAATTCTATTTATCCCTTTTAATGACCGCATTATAGGTCGGATGTTTTCAGTCATAACGTGCCGTCCGATGGAGCTAGAGAGCTAATCAAACCTAAACATGCAGAGCGTCTTCTAGATACGATTTTAAGAAATCCGCGCAATTTCGGGTTGGTGTCTTTTCAGGGGCAGCCTGACGGCATGAGGTAATCCCCACGATGTCATCTAGTGGTGGGAATAATTTCAAGTGGTCATCTATCCGTTTTTCTTACGAAATAAATTAGGTCGAAATCCGCACATCCGGCGCCCTTGATTGGCTATCTAGCATTAATGGTTGACAAGTGGTGGTCAACAATAGATATTTTGTATGCTTACAACAGAAATGTCTGATTAGAAAAAACAAAAAATATCGGTATTCGGGTGTCATGGCGTCACCACATCACTGTTAGCTAGGAGCTGAAATTGAATATAATATTTGCGATGATCCCATTCCCAAGGAAATGATGCAAATTTTCAAAGAAAACATTTTACGTTGATCAAGAAAAAGTTCCAACGTTACTCTTTAAGCAATGTTAAGTAAATCTTTGCACCTTTCTCCAAAAGCTTCTTGTTGTGTACGGATTTATTTTTTTATATGCTGACCTGTTACGAGCGCCAGTGTAATCGCCATACGTTCTCAAGTGTATCCTCCGCATAGAAAAACAATACTTACATATGGGGGGATTGGTTCAGCTTCAGGATCCCCTTTCAAGTTTTGCACCTTGTCAGCAATGGTAGTAAGGTTGCTTTTAAGGCTCTGCAACAAAATCTATCAATCTACCAAAACCAAACTGACGAATATATGTACCAAAGGCAAAAGCTTAAATCTTCCTGGACGTATTCAAGAAGATAAAGATACGCCTTATAACATTTTAAAGCTCTTTTTTCACATAACACAACACATCCATCGTCCCGAAATATGTACGAAATGCTTACGAGTGAAAAGGTGCAAGGCTAAAGCAAGAGGAGAGGAGGCAAGCAAACTCACGACTAAAATAAATTAACCAGACCACAAACTGCGGCAAGTAAAAAACTGGAAAATACGTCGTTCCCAAATCATTGACGTATAAAACTAGAAAATAAATTGTTTCCAAATAATTGCTTTCTTAAAACTGGAAAACTACCTGACGCCAATTACCGAGCAACGCAACAAACCCACATTGATCGAATCATGCCCGCGATGACTCAAAACAGAGCGTTGGTAGAATGAATGCATAAGCGGGATTGCGTTTGCAAGGTTGGCAGACTTGTTCTAGGGAGCGCGTTTAAAATTAAACGCTAAACCTTGTGATGGAAGGTATGAACGTCGGGAAGTACATGGATATTGCGGATATATCCAAGGTCGGAAAATTTTACTACAATAGTCTCCACATAGTAAAACCGGTCGTGGATTTATAATTAAGACCTAAGCAGGTTGGGACGCGGGTGGATTTATTAGTCTGTTTTAGAGAGTGAAGATTTCTTTCAGCAGAGTTGTCAAATATAAAGTATTTATAGCAGCAGAACAGCCAAATCAATTACTTCAAGGTAGACTTTTGATTAGAGTGCTGGCGCACTGTATGGGAAATCCTAACATGGTGCGTCTTCAAGTGATTGCAGCCAAGTAAGAGGATATGACGTAGCTGTGTCATTGCCAGGGGCGTATTGAGGTTAAACGCCCGGGGCAAGAAACAAGTTTGGTGCCCTCATGTTCGAACCTAAGGTCTTCTGGGAGCAAATGTACTGTATTGAAGAAAGTATTTGCGACATTGTTGGGACTCTTCGGCAACCCTCAGTAATTCGGCGCCCGGGGAATTGTGCCCTCCTTGCCCCCCGTCGGTACGCATTAGTTATTGCCCCGTGATGCTAAGTTTCACATTTTAAAGCACAAGGCATTTCGCAAGAGCGATGTGCGACTTTTATTTCTCAGCCTATCTGGTAAACTAACATGTGTGTTGCATTTAAGCTCATAGTTAACGAGGCAAATCCAACCAATCCCTTACCTGCTATCCAGTATTACTTCCTGCCACTTTCTCCCCTTCTATTGTTCCTAGCGCGGTGGTTCCTAACCAGGGGTTCGAGACATCATTCCAGGTTCCGAGTGGTACGAGAAGCAACCGTCTTAATGGATGGATATTGATCTATTTATTACTCTCCTGCGGCTTTTTTTGTTTTCTTTTGCAATTGATTACAAACAAAAACGTGAGGTTCGTTCAAAACCACGTGTCACGATCTTTATTCTTCGGTCGGTGAGTTATGGCCGTAACTGCCTCTTGCGGTCCCTGCAACTGCTCTTATCTTCTCATGGCAGACACTTAAAATTCGTTTCATCGAATATGATCCGAGAACATAGGTAAGTTTCCTATTCTTGGTTTTTATTTGTTCGTGTGAAAACATTAAAATTTGCGCTCTCCGGAGTCGGAATATTTTGGTCGGAAAGGGAAGTCGGAGGATAAAAATTCAAGCCCGAATTAGATCGATTTTGAGACCGACTCCACAACCCTGGCTTTAAGAGCCAAGCGAAAAACTTTAGAAAGCGAAAACTACACTGCTAAGTATTCTACACGTTTTTCCATCCCACACCGTAACAGTGTTTTATAAAAGTAAACAAATTTGCGCAGATATCCGACGAAACGTGGTTATTAGCCAACGCAGGTATAATATCTTGCGATAACTGTCACACTGCTTTCATTTTAACAGTTTGAAGATGTGTTTAAAACTTCATGCGTCTTTTTTCATGCTTCTCCAGAGCGTGATTCAAAGTGTTTGTCGTTGTTATCAACGGAATAGCATTGTTATTTACGATACAAATTTTGAAAAAGATACTTTCTATGTAAAGATAGTCTTTGATTGTATGTATCGCTACATTTAATGTTCTTCTCAAATCGGTATCTCGTCAAAAACGTCATTAGTTCGAGTTTTCTCACTTGAGTACAATCTATATCACAGGGATTTCCAACCTTTCTTTGATCACGTACCCCTTCAGCATTTCGACAGATCAGCACGTACCCCGAAAATTTCCGTACCAAGCTGGAACATGTTTGACACTTGTTTGATCAACTTCTTCCCAAATATGACTAATCATAGATAAGTTTAATAAGAAGTATACAATGATTTTTGAAAATAATATTTACTGATATCAGGGTTTTTTTAAGGAAAATATTAGGTACCCGGTATGGACCTGTAGGGACCCTATTTCTCTGATCTAGGGACCCGACTTTCTCTGATTCTAGGGACCCAATTTTCAATTCTAGGGACCCGAATCAGGTCCCTAAAACACCTTAAAAAACCCTGCTGATATATGTATAAATATCTGGAAATCAATTATATCCGATATCTTTCCCTTTTATTGCAAACCTTAAATGTTCCCCTACAGATAGGCAAATTTACCCCAGGTTGCGAACCCCGCTATATGACATACATTGCATACACCAGCACTTCCCAACCAGTGGACCGTGAAGTTCTTTCAAGAGTGCCGCGAAGCATTAAAAATGTTACAACTTACCGGTATTTAACTAACACGTTTCTTGAAATTTAGCAGACTTTCTATTGATTAGATCTAACAACTAAACTCAATGTTTCCCATTAACAGCAGTAAATGCAGATGTTGTTAATATTTTGTTTCTTTCTCAAATCTCAAATTTTATATTGCAATCTACTCTTTTCACGCTAGTAGTAGCTTTGCTCGATCGAACTAGATAATGGCATTGGTTTTGTAACATTTTAATTACTTTTCTGGACAATTCTAGGATAGTCTGAGCGCTGTATATATACGAGTGGATTCCGCATTTCATCATTCTTAGTAAATAGTTCTAGGTGAATCGATCAGAAAGTAGTGGAATTGAGTTGTGTGCACTGCCTTCCATATCGGAGTGAATCGTTGTTCACGTGAAAGTGTTTTATTATTTGGCGAGACTTGAATAATTTTCTGTACAGTACATTCAAATGTTAAAACTGTGTCATCCTTTCTTGTCCAGATGTTTGATTTTCTTCACATATCAAAAAAATGTCCATTACTTTCTAAACGTTTGAGCTAGTTCTTGATCATAAATTGTAGGAGGCGGGAATTCAGAAAAAACATTTAGGAGTGCAGGAGTAAAAAAGGTTGGAACCCTGAAAAGACAGCACAATAACAATTTAATAAATTTTTTTCTTCTTTCATGTAACTTCCGAAAAATTTTATCCTGATAACAGTTACGGTAACCCCCGGGCTTTCTTAACCCGTTGTGGCTAATCAAAAGCCCGGTATTCAACTGCTTACCATTTTACGTCCAAAATCTCACCTAGTGTATAAAAAACTCTAATTTTACCAAACAAATCAAAAAAGGCCGAAGAAGCTGACAGTTAATAACCACTTTTTGTTCAAGCGCTAATAAATGCACTTATTTGTTGAACTAACTCTCTGACTTCGGCATGTCAGCTGAAATAGCTGAAACAAAGCTTGCCGAAGTTGGTAGCAACCCCCATTCCAATGTTGCTAAAGGTTAGATTCACGCTCCACACGGCTAGTGCTGTGTGTAAAATAAAAATTGGCTAAGTCTTTGACCTTCACACGCCTTGATTAGCAATAGTGACGGCAAACCACGCATCACACATAAAAACAAAAAATAATGACAAAAGGAATTGGCTATCCCTAAATATGTTAGAGCTAGTGTAATTTAGAGTTTTCATGAGCATTTGCAAAGTAGCAAAAGACGTAAGCAAAGATTGATAACCTGTGTCAATTTTGACATTCTCGGCGTTGCATTTTCCAAATTTATAGAACCGGGAACCACTGATACAGTACTGTTTGTTTATAATGCACAATGAAAATTTGTTTTTAAGAAATGCCTTACAGTTTTGTTTTTGAAAGTTGCAAAAGCTACAAACCTATGTTTCCCAAAAGACAGTTTTTTTATTCAGCTCAACATCTGTAACACACTTGCCATGGGCGCAGTAGACTTCCAACTATTTTGCTTTGGGGCAAAAATCGTTTCAAACATGAAAAAAGTTTTATATCGAAATGCAACTTTTTGTAAAAATTTTTTTGTCAATTCAACGAATTTCTGGTTTACTGGGGTGAAACTTGCCATAAATTGCGTCTTTTTTAATTAGAGAAGTTGAATTGTAAAATTTTTTGAAAAATAATCTTTTCGGCAATGAACATTCTCTTTTGGGAAAAACACTGTAACCCAAGAGTGTTGGCCCAATGCGCTTATGATAAAGTCAGAAACATTTTACAAAGCATAAAAAGTAATATGAAACCCTCACTGAAAATCGTTGGTTTGTTTGTTCATACAGTTGAGTTATATTCTTGACAAGCTTTTGTTCCAATGAATTCAACATGTCCGTCAAGTTAATCTGTAAGAAAATACGTACATTAGGACAAAGTGGTTTTGTTACGTACGATCAGGTTTGACTTTAGCACTGCAATACGAGCAACACTGCTCGGCGATAAAGACGATTTCTGTTTCCTTTACGATTCAAAATACTTTGAAAAAAATACTTGACAAAGTAACTTTATCCTGTTTGAACCTAAGTGTGGCAACTGTGGTGAAACGTTAGCCCCATTCTTTTAGAACAAGCATGTGCAACCTTTTTCACTGGCGGGCTACATTCCATTTTTGGAAAGTTATCCCTGGCCTGGCCGCATCAAATTTTATTGGATGAAACTTTAATCATTCTCTTAAATATTGGTCAAGTGGTCACTGAACAGATATGGAGAATATGGTGCAACTTCCTCTGTTGAAAAGTACCAACCGGCGACAGGCTTATTTCAAACAAACTAAGCTAGACACCTCTCATGAATAAAGGGACAGGCTAACTGCGAAGTAGGTGAGATATATGACTTCTCTCAATTCCGTCAAACATAATTTACCCATGCATACATGCATATCGTTACTCCGTCTCTTTTAAAGTTGAGTCTACTAATGCGATGCTTGATGTTGAAGGTCGTTACAGGGTTTCGGAACATTTTGTTTCATAGAATTTCAAGCAACTCCATGTCGACCAATCAAATCTTGGTCTGACAACAGTGGCGCAGCCAGAATGAGGCCGAACAGGTCATGCCTCCCCCGAAACGAACTTGTTAAGATTCGCATTGGCGCTTTATATAAATTTTCCAGCTGTTAAAAAGACGTCAGTGACTGACGACGTCACTGACTGGCCCCTTCCGAACAAAATTCTAGGCTGCGCTAGTGTCTGACAAATAACCTCTGTGCTTTCCTTGGCAATGTTTTATCTTTGAATAAAAATGGCCACAACGATAGGAGTCTCCATAAAGTGAAATGGTCTTCACAGGGGCAACCCTTAAATAATTTTTCGTTTTTTCGAACATGACATGCTTCGCATAAAATTGCCATCTTTGAGACTGAATTATCGTTAAAATTGCTGCTTTTATGAACTACAAAACAAATACTATTACAGTAGAACTCCGATTATCCGAACTAATTAAAACCAGGGGTGGTTCGGATAAGTGAATTGTTCGGATAATCGAACAACATGCAATATTATG
>JGI24021J15306_10013172_pt1 | contig 10272 bp, 6 predicted proteins | sample Ectturendosymbi1_FD_15306 | JGI IMG/M metagenome (IMG submission 15306) | reverse complement strand
GCCATCATAAAGTTTTTTGCTGCTGCTAATCAGAAGCCTTTTGCAAATAAAGATTTGTGCACCAGGAAATCTGTGAAATGAACTATCAAGTGGTGAGAGCCAAACGCCTTGCTTCGGCTTGGCAACTTAAATTCAAAATGTCAGGCAGTTTTAGTCGAGAGTTAGAACAGTACTCATACAACGACTAGGCTGCCTCGTTGGTAGCGTTTGGGGAAACCAGCATCTCTGCATGTAATGACAACATTCCTCGCAAGCAACTTCTATGCTGGGCAACACCCCAAACTTCAACATAGGTTCCTACGACGGAAACACTACATTGGTTCCCAAACCAAGGAAACCCTACAAATAGGATTTTTCAAAATTAAACCTAGACACCCAGATGAACTAAAAAAAAGATCTGGGTGGAAAAACCCAGTAATGGGAACCCTGGTGAGCAGGCCACTGAAAGCCACAATCTTAGGCGTGACTGAGCAAATAAAAAGCGCTAATCGACCAAAAGCCACAATTAGGCAACTATGAAATACGCCATCTAAACAGCCTAAGTAAAATCTTTGCGATATTCTTCGCATCCTGTATGGTGATAGACTCTCGTCAAAAGAGATTTGTAATGAATATGTAGCTCAGGCAATGTTTTGCCAGAGACAATCCCTTTCCGACTGAAAAAAGCCAGCAAACGCCATATTTTGTCTGCCTTTTTTTGATTTTTAAAAAGCCAAATTAACAACACTGTGCTTTGATTGATTGACAAAATGGTTCACTGATTTGCGTAGAAACAAATGAAACGGAACGTTAGCAGAACGATAAAATGGAGAGTACAGCAGCAACGTTACCGCTAAAAAAATTCTTGGTGGGCTGTTTCAAAACCTTTAGCGGACGGCCCGAAGACTGGACTATTAGCAGCTCGTGCCATCTGTATGATAAACATATTGATTTACTTTTTGTCACGTGAAACCAAAGGCCAATAAAATAATCGTGCGGGTGCTAATGAGACCAGAGAATTTTCCGCTGGATCTGGCGGATTTTACTCCTGTCTCGCTGTAAAATAATCGGTTTGGCGTCTGGTGGCCAAAATCTGCTAGGTCTACTGATAATTGGTCTAGAGGCCTACATAAAAATGGCTCTTTTCAGGCAGAATTTTGCATTTTTTCTAGCTGGAAAGGTCAGATTAGACGTGGCAACCCTGGATGAGACCCCGTGTGAAGCGAAATTTTTGACCTCTGTAAAATTTCTGACCTATTATTGTATGTCAGTTACTTTGCTTCTCAGAGTAAAGGAATAAAGTTTGGCGATAAAGTTTTCGATGTGTGTTGTGTAAATTAATTAATAAAACTTTTTGGTTAGATGTCAGATACCCACAACATTCAACAAGCTTTGAGTACGGGAATAAAAAATTGAATAACTACAACAACCACTGAAAAATATTATTGTTGGACTTAGTGTTAGTCTTAGACCTCAATTATTTTTCTTTTTCTAACTTTAACATAAACCCTAACCCGACACACTTACCTAATCACCATTTGACCAAACCCTAAATCCTAATCATCAGTTCTCTCAGCGTATTTGATATTATGTTGAATACTGCATTACACTGGGCATGGGGATGAGCACAGGCGTGAAGTCAGAAACTTTGCTTGACACTGGTATTTCTTTGCCTTTCAATTTGATTTGCAAAAAACTTTTGGTGGTGTCAGCATTTTGTTCCACTGCAAGCTGTGCTCGTTGGTTGAACATTTTTGGATATTTTGTCTTTGCTTTTGTTACACAGTTCAGTATGTTGGCAAATATTTGTTTTGACGATGTATCAAAACTGAAATCTGTGCTATTGTGTTTTTGCTTTGGAACTGTTTATGTCGGAAGTTTATATGTTAGATCCCAAAAACTTCCCAGGTATGTAACAGTAGTTGCTGTCTATACATATATATGCCTACTACAAGTGATTTGTAAGAATTTGACCCTAACCTTGCATTTGCCATTTGCAAAGCAATTCCCTATCATTTCCCAGGATGTTGAAAGAACCATCTGGCTTGCAAAGAAATGTTCATCATTTGAAAAAGAAGGGTAATGTATCTAACAACCAACAAGATACATATATTGCTATTACTGAAGAGTTTTAGCAATGCTGAGGTCAGAAAACTAATTAGCTTTTTAATTTTAAAGAACCTTTTCAAACTGTTTGGAAAAGAAAATGTTGGTCCATGTCATTGTCAAATCAGTGGATAAGGATTAGCTAATGCAAAATGACAAACCAGAATAGACAGAATTAGAATAAAATGTTGTTTAACTGTTTGAACACAAAGCCAAAAAAGGAGTAAATGTGCAAGAAAGTTCCGTTACACATAATTTGCACTTCAAATTGTTTATAGATGCCTTCTCTGTCCATTCAATATCAGGGGCTACAGTCACTTCACAGCTACATGCTTCACAGCTTTAGTGACTGCTTTATTAGAGGCCAGTCAGTGGCAGCTAGCTAGAGTCCTGCGTGAGGTGAATTTTTTTATTCACACCTGCAGGAATTAGAGAAATCTTGCCTACTTTTGCACTGCACCCACAGACTTATAACCTGCACCTGACTTGCATGTCCTCCCAAGCCACTCTGCACTGTTTCTGTCCTAACCTTGCACCTGTCACTGTGTCTGAAAACCACTAAAAACTCATGCAATGTGTTTCATTGCTAGTGGCCATTCATTCAGTGGTTTATTTCAAAGCGAATGGAAGGTCTTAAAAAACACTGTAACAAAAAAAGGTAAAACCTAGTCAAACTTCAGTACTTCTTTCTTGAGCACTCTTACAAAAATGTGTCTTTCACTGAGGAACTCTATAAATTTGGTGTTCTGCTGTTTACGACATGATCATTTGAATACTAAACACTTAATCATTAGCAGCGCTAGTTGTCAACATTTATTGCGAAATCATTCAGATCTGGAAACTTCAATCTGTGATCCCCACCAATGGACAGTGTCTGTACACCAGCTATGTCCAACCCTCATCCCATATATGTGGCCCAATTCAAAGTATTGTGCAGCCCAGTAAGCTTTTTGTTATTGTGTATTTAATGTACAATACAATGACAGCCTAACTTTATCTTTTTCATCTCAAGTGAAGCAACCTGACGAGACTTCGTACTTTCATCCCAAGCACCCACCCTCCTGGAATGACCCTCCCAACAATAGCATGGGTCCAGCTTAACGGTCTTCACACTGATGTCAGATGTTTCTGCTCCTGCTTGAACAAATCTGGTATAGCCTCCTCTGCAGCCTGTGAGTGTGGCACAGAAGAACTAACTGTCAACCATGTTTTCTTCCAATGTCCAACCCATTGACCACCTCATGGACTACATGGCCCAACAGTTCTGGACGATGAGGCAATCAAATGGCTGCTCAACACCTACCCTGAGATCCAGTGTGGCCAAACAGTGGATTGAAAGAACTTGCTCAAATGACGAAGAAGAATCTCAAATTCAACATTTTCAATGCAGTGCTCAACTGCTCACTTACCACTTGTTCATCACTTACATGTACTGCGTACTAGTAGATTTTCATGTTTCTAATAACACCTCGGTGCAAACAGGACCAGATTTAGGGAAAGGCATAGTAGGCACCAGCCCAGGACCTTCATAAACTGTCGGCCTCCACAGTCATGCGTCTCCTGATTATGGCTGGTTCAACATTTAATGTGATAATCATAAAATTAGTGAATAACAACAGTATTTCTTTTGGATCAATAATTGAAAGTTGTTTTGTTCACTTGATCATGTGTAGTATAAAACTTTTGATATAATCTTCATCTTATTAAACTTGAACAAACCATATGTTTTCTAAAGTTTTCTAGAATCTTGCGTTTGTCAAACTGTACAATCATTTGACTAAGTTTAATGTATGACTTTACTTATGATTCCATATTTACAGCTTACTGATAATAGTATTTCTTTGACCTTGAATAATATTTCCTTGAGGTACTGAGGGCCTCTATAGAAACGCTGCCCTGGGGCCTCCACATGTCTAAATCTGCCCCTGTGTGCAAAACAGATTTCTAGCTTTCTGATTTTTACTTCTACACTAATCTGATTTCTAACTACCCTTGCTCTTCCATTAGCACTAAATTTGCTTCTGACATCACAATTTGGGAGTGATTAAAAGTATCATGCAGTCATTACTCTCTTCCTAGACTGCTGCCTTACTGTGGTGGGAGTTTGTGTGTCTCTGTGACCCTGAGAGTAATGCTGGCTGGAGCAACAGCTCCAGGTAGGGTCATCCATGCCAGTTTGGTCTATTGGTAAAGGCCTGACTAAATGCAATGTCTGTTTGGAAGCAGGAATCCAGCAACTGTATTGTGGCAAGTGTCACTTTTGACTCTGGCACCCACAGTTGTGAGTGGCACTGCCAGCAGGCATCTTAAGTATGCTACCGCAGGGCAATCAAACAGCACTCCAGCCAGCATGCTCATGTGTTCCATTGGATTAAGTTTAGTGTAGGTCCAGAGGGGAACGTTTTTCCTGGGCAAGTATTCATTCCCAAATTTCACCCTGGTGCTTGGCGCTTTTGCAATCTTGTGTTGTACAGTAATAATAGAAAACCGGCGCTAGCAGATCAGGGGCTTTCTTCTATCAATTGTCCTTGTTCAGGCATGTTGTCTTGTATAGGCAACTACCCTCGGTTCTCTGACCTGTTGGTCACCCTAAACGCCACTACAAAGACATATTAAAAAGGGATTTAAAGTCACTCAACATAAATACGGAAAACTGGGAACAATTGGCACTGGAGCGTGCATCCTGGCACTCCCTTCTACAGCACAGACGAGCATATTTGATCCAAACGTACATCACAGACTGCAATTGTTGCTGAACTGATCCTTGGACACAATGGGAAAGGTCATAGAGAGAGGCGGTCATTACCATTGCAGTGAGTATGCAAATGCTCTCAGTAGTTTTAAAACTACATTTTGGTTTGCTAAAATGAAAGTAAGTCATTCCATGTGCGGCTCTAACGAAGATGGCTGCATAATTTTTGGCCCAGAAGGGCATTTCAATTGGCATAGCTACTTTACACCTTTGTACCACAAGCTTTCTACTTTATGCTCATGTCACTATCACATGCATTGAGTCAACATTCATCTAACCACACAAATAATTTCTTATCCTGCACCATGCACCAAATTCAACCTGCACCCGCACACAACTCTGTGGGTTTCTGCACCTTCTACACAAATGCAGGTACCTGTTAACCCGTCCCACGCAGGACTGTAATGGCAGCATACCATGTTTCCCTGATAATAAGACCTAGCATGATTTTTGAGGATGATTTTAATATAAGCCCTACCCTTAAAATAAGCCCTAGTTGACTGGTGGGAAATTGAGTTAAGTGAAAACTCTGTTGGAATTTTGGAAGCTGATGACCTGCAAGATATTCCAGAGGATGATGATATGATTGTTTTTGAATAAATTGTTGTTAATGAGTTTCTAAATAAAAAACATGTTAATGATAAGTAAATGTAGATAGTTTTTCATAATTTCTGTTTGTTTAGAAATCTTTTAATTTTTACTCTGTAACTTCATTTTTTGATATATCAAAATAAGACATTCCTCAAAAATAAGCCCTAACGTAAATTTCGGAGTGAACAAGCCCTGCCCTATTATCAGGGAAACATGGTAGTATGCAAAGCTTTTCCCATGCATGCTTACCTTATGCTGAGCATAAACCTGGGCACCCTGCAAGTTGTGTATGGGACAAAACTTGATAATTAGTTTGGTAGCTAAAATAGAAAAGGGTAGACTACAGCCAGAAATGTTCTACTTCTCAGGAAAGCACAAAACATACAATGTGACTCATGAAAATGCAACCATGTATCTTAAATAGAAAAGACAGATTGTTCCAGCTGACCCTTACAGTAGTGAAAATCATGCCAACATGTCAGCATAGGGACAAATTAAAGCTAGCCAGATTTTTGATAAGAAATGCAATCCGGCTGTTTTGCACCCAAGGAACCATAGAGAGGGAGTCAACTTGACAGTCTGCTATAGTTAACAATAAGAATGACAGCGATGGGAAGAAGCATGTTATAGCCATTCTTTTCTGAATTATGGCACATCTTACACATTGCTGCTATGGTAGATTAAGCCTAGCTTATACAGTAGAACTCATCTAAATTCGCTTAATTCGTCACTTTTTCGTCAGTCCCGGCAGAGTCTCTATCTTTTGTGTACATTTCTGTTCGTCTAATTCATCAATTTGCTTAATTCTTCACCTCTTTCTATCCCCGAGAAGCATTTTGTTCGTCTAATTCGTCATTTGCAGTTTTGCTTTTGATGTCTAAGCAGCTAGTACACATGGGAATTCAAACAAATTCAGGATCTTTACCTGAGAATTGTTGCACCTCGCAATTTGTTTATCAAATTTATACAAGAGGTTCAAAGCACAACCTGCCTCCCCATTGAGAGAACACGGAAAAGTTTACTAAAGATTTAAAAGTTGCTTGATTAAATGGAGGAGTTCAGATAGAGCAGAGGAATTAATTCTTGTATTCAATCATAACGTCATTAACTTGTATTTTAAATAAGAGCACTGTGTATGTGTACGAGTTACTAATCAAAGTATACGAGCTTCTATGATAGAGTTTTCACCTGTTTGCATAATTCGTCAGTTCATCTAATTCGTCACTTCCAATCCCCTTGAGGTGACGAATTAGGCAAATTCTACTGTATTTACATTTTGCAGGTTAGTGCCTTGTGAATGGGTCTGTTCACAAAAGATAAGTCACACCACTATAATGATACCCTAATTCTGATATGCGTGTATGACTTCAACTAGTTCTTTTAATACAAACGTTTGATGATGTAAAACAACACAGGTGTCCAGACCAGGTGAAATATTAAAACAATAACTGTGTGCCATTGCCAATCTTCTCTCTATCTGTGAGCAATTTGGAATCCAACACCATTGCTGTGATTGTCCATTCCTTTTCAGCCTCTAATTTGAGGTTTATATTGTGCAGTCATAATACCAGTTAATGGTTGCAGGCATATCAGCATGTTAACAAACTTTTTGTTAATAGTTTTCATATGCAATTAAAACAAATACCTTCCAAGTTGCAATGAAATAGAATGTAAGGCAAATTTTAGCTGTGAATATGAAACAAGGTTCTTCACTTTACATAATGTAGATCATGAATGATTATATGCACTATTGAATTCATTTGAGAGGCTGTGCTGGTAACTCAATTTCTGATGAACACTATAGGTGGAGCTGCTTGTACTAACTGTGTTGTAAATACATCTTGAAGTTTTATTAGGTTTGAATGACATAAAATCAGCTACAGTATATGGTTGTCATTTTGTTGCAGGGATCATCCGGAAACAATCAAGGAACGATTCAAACGAGTGTTGTTCTCTTCAGCAGTTATTTGTTTCAGTGTGTATCTTGCTGGTACATCTTCATGCCAAAATAAGCATCAAGGATGTGTTTTTGAGTGGATTGGCATTAGAAGTGGTGGCATTTTTTCTGCTGCCGTTTACTCCACTCTTTTAATTGCTTCCCTGTTCTTTGGTCCAATTGTCATGTTCTTTTTGGATGAAGGTGTAAAAAATTTAGGCTGCTTCAGTTTTTATGACATCATCTTATGGAGGAACTACATTGTTGTGAGTGAAATGATTTGGTATTGCAAAAACTCTGGTATAACACTATTAATCCAACCAGTATGTTATGTTTTTGTAGGCACCTCTATCTGAAGAATTTGTTTTCCGAGGATGTATGTTGCCTTTATTAGTTCCTGCTTTTGGACACTCCACGTCAATATTTCTAGCACCATGTTTTTTTGGTTTGGGTAAGTTCAGGTTAAACTTAACTTTCTTTTTTCATTGCACCATGCTTACTGTTATTTTGCTTTTGTAAATCTGTAGTTAACTCACAGCAAAAAGCCACATGTGCAATTGTTGTCTTTGTTTTGATACAGTTTTGTTACATTTCCAAATGGTGTTTCCAATATGAGATATGGTCATCATAGTCTTTAGTAACTGTTTGATTTGGATAGCATTGTTTCTACAGTGTTGGCAGTTCAAAACAGTATCTTCACCACAGGACCATGTAACGATTAGGTATGTACTACAATCCAGGTTTTTATTTCCAGCCAAAACCAGAATGTACCAGAAACAAAATAAAATTATGGTTCACATCAGAAGTATTAGATACCTTGTTTATAACTGCAGTTTAGTTAGAAATCCTCACAAAGGCTCACAGCTAAACCAGTAATAGATTTTGCTGTATAAAATTTTGATTTTCAAGTACAGTATAAGATTTGGGGGCAAGGCTTTTGATGTTTAAGCAGCTAGTATGTATGGGAATTCAAACAAATTAAGGATCTTTATCTGAGAATTGTTGCACCTCACAATTTGTTTATCGCATTTATACACGAGGTGCAAAGTGCGACCCGACTCAGTTTATTAAAGATTAAAAAGTGCTTGATTATATGGAGGAGTCCAGGTAGAGCAGAGGAATTAATTCTTGTATTCAACCATAACGTCATAAACGTGTATTTTACTGCAAATAAGAGCACTATATATGTATACAAGTTACTATGATAAAGTATACGAGCTTCTATGATTAGAGTTTTCACCTGTTTGCATAATTCGTCACTTTGCCTAATTCGTCACTTTTTTCTAATCCCCTTGAGGTGACGAATTAGGCAAATACTACTGTAGTAATAAATCCTGATTTACAACCGATATTCCAGTACATGCCTAAATTGTCACAATAGTAGTCTGTGAAGTAGGTTTGGGTGGTACAATATTTCTTTGGAGTCGAGTATTGATAATACTCCAGAATGGTTGATTGCGTTCAAATCGGGTATGTTCCGTGGGTACTCATAAGCTTTTTGCAAGCTTATATTGCTAAAAACGCTCCCATTAGCAGGAAACGTCTGTGCTATTTCTTTCATCACTTTCTATCTAATCCTCTTCATCATCCCTGTAAGACGGTTGCATTATGCAACACTTAAAATTAAATCACCCCCAAAAAATTTCCTTGGGCTGCATCCTTTAATGACGTGGTATTGTCTGATTGTGTTGTCATCATTTCTCCCGGTCCCGACAGGTCGGCTCCGCTAATCTTCCACCATATAATGCTTGTCGTCATAAAACAGTTCCTATCAGTGTTCTGCTCTCGTTTGACCAAAGTTTTCTTACCGTTCTACCAACTAAAAATAACCTTCTCACAGCCCACACGTTAAATTCAACTCCTGAAAAATTCAAATGTTTTTGAAAGTCGCTGCCAGTTTTTGTGAGTCGACGTTGCTATTTCTGTAAAGGTACACATCTTTTGGGCTTACTTGCCCCACGTCTTCTCATGTGGCTTAGTGTTGATGTTCTTGTGATTTTAAACAGCGTAGTAATACAAGATAATGCACTTTGGCTATCTCCAGCTATTTTGGCAATATCACTTGATGAACTTCATAGGTCTAACAATGCTAATCAAGAGTTGATATTGTCTCATATTGTGGAATCGTACCAGCTAGTAATTTAAAGACTATGCCAATGTAAATACTCACAAAAACAGTTCGGATAAGGCTACTAGGCGTTATCAAGGTATGAAACCGCTTATGAAGTCGTAGTTTTGCACTGATTGCGTGTAACACATAAAATATTGGTCATTAAGCATTACTTTACAAAACTTAATTTTCTGTTGAATATTCATGCTCTAGGACAATGCAAAGTTCTTCCGCATAAAAAACATAGCTTGTCAATATGCACAATTGTGTTTTCGTGTCGAATAGAAAAGCAGACCTGAGGTATTTTTTATTAAGTTACTTAAACTTAGTGACTTTTATTCAGTTATTTCATAGTCTATGAGTTCTGCAACGTTTGCAGCAAGTTCGAATAGATCTAACTAGTTTCAATGATTTGGTTAGGTGACATGTTAATCAGCAGAAGTTTCGCCAGTATTTTTGTTGGCAAGTTTCGCCAGTGTTTTCCGGAATGTTCAACTCCAGTATCTGAATTCTGGGAACTATAATCTTGTGTTTGCGCTATTTCTATGGAGCGGTTTTTAGTGGTAAAGATCTTCTTGGCAAGAATTTCCATCTAAACCTGCTTCAGTCATCAAAATAATGACAGGTTTATTATTGACTTTTTAGACTGTTTCCAGTTAAGCATTAATTATCAAAAAACGTTCGCTTCAGTCATCAAAACATAACTTTCTAATACAGGGTGACCCAAAAAGATGTGTACCCATGAAAATTTCAATTGTGACTTTGATTAAAAAGCTATTTATTTCAAATTACAACCAC
>JGI24021J15306_10013171_pt1 | contig 10272 bp, 4 predicted proteins | sample Ectturendosymbi1_FD_15306 | JGI IMG/M metagenome (IMG submission 15306) | reverse complement strand
AGTTAAAGGCCACAAAGATGGCGGCAAGTAAATCAGTCACAGTTTATTGACGAGGAAACTAGTTTTGCGTTTTCCAACGCATCATCAGTCCTGTAAACGTAAGACAAATCTTACATGCGAAATGTTGGCACTTGAAAACAAGTAAATAAAAACACACAAACTGTGGCTAGTTACATTGACATTACTAAAAATTTTTTGAAGCTAAAAGGCTGATCTTTCCAGAGCCTCATAAACCAGTCACTGCTAAGAAAATCTGTGTTTGGCAGCGGTCTAACAAAGACACTTTTCCTCTGGATATAACACACGTGCGCGATGACGGCCTGAACTTAATAGGGAACATTGAGGGAAGGTGAACAATTAGTAGCAAAGGACAGATATTAACCATTAAATAACACTCTGATTTTCATTTGCAGTCATCAGTGGCATATGGTTGTTGTTACTAGGTTTGCTCTGTTTGTGATGTCACAACATGGCATGGTATTCATGTTGTTTTGGCAAGGTTTGTTGATAAAATATGCATATTCTACACACATTCTCCTTATTCATTGTTGTACGATTGTATGTGTCATTACATCGACTATGAACTATCAATGCTCAAATTTACAAGACTGTAGCAAAATACACTCAATGCTATGACAGAGCAGTTCACAACTGCAAAAACATTAGGCTGGGCAAATGTCTCATTGAATACAAGTGATCGAGAACAAGTGTGCAGCTGAAATGGCACACACCCAAGGTTGCCAGATCGAAACTTGCTAAACTACACAAGAATTGAGAATGCGCATGAAGTGCACAAGAAAACTTTCTTTTTTTGTTATATACACAAATGCTGGAGGGATAGAAGAGATACAGGTTTGTTTGAGTCAGTAATCTAGCTGAACTGCCAATTAATGACGAAGCTCAAATGTGTTCTGGTATATATGCCGATGCTCAAATTACAGGCACAGGTGTGTGCCTGTTTTAAGCCACACCCAGGTTTGCCATGTAAGAAAAAACAGGAACTGCATGAAAAAGTCAGCTAAACCAAGCAATTTGAAATGGGAGTTTTGAAATTTGGCTCAGAAAATCAACAAGATGTCTATAATTATGTTTGAAGCCTTTTTTGTGTTTTTCTCTTAATCCTAAGATCTGGAATAGTCATGTCACAATGAGTTTGATATGGTGTGCACCACACACTCAGACATCACACGTAAGATTTTTAAAGAAATTCGCAGTGATATGCACAAAGTTTTAAATACTTCCAGCACAAAATGTTGTGTTACAATCAGGGGGGAAAGGGGGGCACAATTCCCCAGGTGCGGAAACACTGCAGGGGGTTGAATAGTCCCAAAAATGTCGCAAGTACTTTCTTCAATACAATAAATTTGCTTCTGAAAGAGGTCAGGTTGAAACATGGGGCACCAAACTTGCTTCTAGCCTCGGCCACCATGTAACCTCATTACGCCCTGGTTACAAGTTTCAGTTATGATGTGTCAGCCATTGATCCAATGCCTCAAGAAACGTTCTGGAGTCAAGTTCTTGCTATGTGCACATGCCAACTGAAGACCTGGCATGATTTCCTCCCTGACAACACATGGGAGGAAGATAGGCACAAGAAATACTGATCACTGGGTAGGTTGAAGTTGAGTGCAAACAGCACCAACTCTTGTGCTTGAAGTTCTGTAAATTTTACATTCAGTGAAAAGCTTAAACACCATGAGTATTATCGTGATGCGTAGGAATGTAACTTTTGGGAAATAAGCTTCTGGCATTTTACATTAGCTTTACCTTGACCAAATAATTGTAATGTAATCAGCAATTTTATTCATCTGGGCTAAACAATACAATATTTTACCTGCCATGCTACTGCATGCTGAATCCTAGAAACAGAGCTGCTAACTTTGTCAGAGGTTTATTTTACTGTAGTGGTCATCTTAATAGTAATTACTAAAGTGGGTTATTCAAAAATAATGAATGGCAACTGGTGCTACAAACAGCAAGAGCATTTTGACAATCAATTATCCAGAAGTAACATAGGTGGAACAAAGAAGCAAACCCACACTTGATTCTGTTTACACAGAAGCATGATTGGTAATTAGAATACAATTTATTGACCATCATATCTTTTCTATAATTAGCCTGTCAACCATGTGAAAATTTTTTTCAATGGAACAGAAACTACCACTTGTAATTTTTAAAAAGTTTTGCTGGACATTATTTTGCCAAGTCAAGAAATGTGTCTTATTTCAATTGTATGAAGACATTATAAAGTACATTGCTGAGTGTGATGCCATGATCCTAGCAAAACATGATCTCTGTAATATATATATATTTAAAATCCTTCGTAATATTGCCGAATGTGTAGTTGAAATATATCCAGGGCTACCCTACCTCAGCGTCCTTATTTTGAAGTACAGTACTACTGTTAAGACATAGGGTAATCGTAATCAATTACAATTGATTGCAGGTTTTTTAGCAACCGTAATCAATTGAACTGACTAAAGATGACATGTAAATTCAATCGTAATCGATTTGATTCGATTAATCGTGCCAATATTCATTCTACATCACTATCCGATGAACCGCAGTTTTGGTGGCTGGGTTCCCTCCGTTTATCTTCATTTGTTATGGTTGTTTCAGGGAAGGTCAATACCCGTCTGTGCGCATTAAATCCAAATAGCCCAGCGTTTGTAGCAAATTCTCTTCGTTCCAGCTAGCCTTCCTGTTGGCCACCAGAAGTCACGTAGTGCGTCCTACTAGTGAGACGTAGCAACAAAAGTACGAGCTTTTCTTAAAAACGGGTTGACAATTCGGCAGCAGAAATGACGTACATTACGAGGAGAGGTGGTGGTTTTATTTAAACATATTCAGGTTGGACGTTTAAGTGCTGCATTGTGCTATGTATGTCATTATTGCAATAGTTTTTATAAAATAACTTTTTTCGGAGGAATAAGGTAATTGAAATTCTTATTTGCCACAGTAAACACACTCACTTCCATTAGTTCCATATATGTAATGGCAGCAAAGTCAATTGTATGTGACCATTTGGATGCTGACACATGCGAGCTCACATTTCCCAGATTTGGTACGAAGCAGTACGCAGTAAATGATCCACACCGGATTCGATTTGTCAACCCTGCAACCTTTTTTGCGGCCGGTACACACTACAGCAGTTTCATTTCTGTTGTTGAGGCAAAGGAATTTAAGGACATATGACAATGACATGCCGTTGATGTGAGGGTTATCATCCAAAGACGAAAGCACCTTTCCACAACGCTGATGTAACTGACATGTCAACGGAGATACACCACATTTTCGCAATTAACAGTGAGCTTTCGTTGACCGTTGAGATTTGGCCTGGCCTAAACAGCTATATTGCCGTACACGAGTAGATGCGCAGCTATACTGGCATCACTTTTAATTTCACTTCCAATCGAAAGCTGCACAACGCTATGCTGGCTTGCAGACGATAAAAAGGCCATCACACATATACTTACATCAAACCATGCAAATGGATTTTTGTTTTCATTCTGAGGATGTTTCAAGACAAATGTAATGGCGATTGCAAATCGTGATTACTTGTGATTTTGCTTATTCGTAATCGATTACATTTGTGATGCAATCGCCCCATGTCTGCTACTGTTGCAACCTCTCGATTGGCGTTGCGTTAAATGTGCGGTTCACCACAAAGGTGATGTGCTTGAAGAATAACACCCATACATACGTGGCGCGAACAAGCGCTGAGTAATCGCAGCGTGTGATCTCTATTGTTGCTTGCTGCCAGTCAGTGTGATGCTTTGCACACTTGCCGCTCGGGCTTTCCGATCGCGACACTGCGTCTCAGAACAGTAATACATTTGCTAAGAAATGTCCGTATTATTTTGTGAATTGCTTCCTTATTTTTTCTTACTTTCTATAACGAACAATCTTAAATAATAATCAACATTTAAAAGACATACAGACCATTTCCATCTCATCGTAAACATTTTGTAATCAAGGTTTTGTGAAGTAATCTTGCAGCACAGAGACATAACGCACTATCAAGCATTGTTAGCACTATAAGCTGTTTATTCTGGTCAGGTTTTGTAGGAAAGCAAAGGTTTAGCATTTGATGCTACTCTGGTAAGGTTTCTTAGGACAGCGAAGTTATAGCATTTATTATATAATTCAAGAAATAAACAAGTGAATAAAACGTTTTCTGTGGCGACTACACGAACGAAGTCGAGAATTAGACGTTGCTGAAGCAAATGGTTCCTGGAGATAAATAGACAAACTTATCTGATGTTAGTTGTGCAAACAGAAACAATTGTTTCATTTTAGGTAATAAAATCAAATTTTCCTCAGCCATCCTTATTTTTGGGTCTAGATCAGCTGTGTCCAACCCAAATGGCTTACTGAGCCAAAAATTGTCACTATCTTAACCAGGGCTGCACAATAAATGACACATTATTGAGGGCCGCTCATTCTGATCTTAGCAAACTAAATTTAGCTTAAGCTAATATACTAAAAGTGTTCAAATCCTAATTGCAATGGTAACAGATGTGATAAAGTGGCACTCAGGACCACCTACATCAAAAATGTCCAATTCAAGATTATCAAAATAAGGACAGTAGGCTACTTTTACTGTAGCGAATACCTAAAACGGGACACACAAAACCATGTGGCCAGATCGATGGTAGCGCTGAACATATCCATGTTACAGATCAATGAATTGCATTAGGCAATATCAAATATTTCTGCTGATTATGGCATAATTCAAGATAAAAACAAGTAGTATAATCACCATTTCATAGCAAGAAGCTTCGACAGAAATACAAATGCATCAAACTAAAATTCCACGTTAGAGTAGTTGCAGTGTGAAACAACAATAACAAGCAAAGATTTTTGGGATATTCTTGGATTCCTAGCCCACAAAAAGACAGGTGGAAAAAGGAAATCCAGGAGCAACACATTTTGGTATTGGCATACTTCAGAACTCTGGATTTAATCAACTAAATACAATATAATCCTCACCTTCAACTATGTTTAAAGAGTCTAAATTCTGTTCAAAAGCACCATTAGTCATGCCCAGTTTTACACATAAAACAAAAGGCTTTTGTGCATTAGAAAAATGCACAATAGGAATTTTTGGCTTTGGAGTCTGTGGTGACAGCTCATAGGTATACATACCAAGCTTAATCTTCCTGTGATCTACATCACAAAAACCTGCAACTTTGGCCTTATTTTCATCACATAAATCTCTGTAAAACTTTCGTCCTTGTTTTCCCGCATTCCATATGGTAAACCTACTCCATTTACAAAGCACATTTTTTTCTAAGGCTTCTACTCTCAGCTTCCAAATTGTGTTTTCGGACACTGAAAATGTAGTCGCACTTGGATGATGTCTATATGTCAACATAATTTTGTCCACCCGATGTAACCATCCTCCCAGTTCAAGAAATCTCAGAAAAAAAATGTAATCCTCAGGAACACCATGCCCTCCTTCATTAAAACCTCCAACAATGTCAAACACTTTGCGATGACAAAACCATGTGGGCATGACGATGGTGGGACCATTGGAAGTATAAACCTGTGTGTACAGTTGCTTTGAATCAAGATTATTAATCCAGTTGGTGTATCTGATAGTTGAACTTGGAGGTTCCCTTTTTACCTGTCATGAAAAAAAGGCAAATTAAACCCATGAAAACTTGCAATATTTGCTTTTCACAAGCATACTACTTACACATCTCATCAGGTTTTTAACTTGCCTGACATCCAATTAAAGTAGTATTTGGAAGAGACTGAGCAGCTAGAAGTTGTGCTTCAATTCGATCTTTGTCCATCACATCATCAGCATCAAAGAAGCACAGGAAATCACCAGAGCTGGACTCCACTGCTCTGTTTTTAGCAAATCCACAACCTGTCTTGAATATACATATATGTTCAATCAAGTAATTTGTAGTTATGCAATTTTTTTTTAAACTATGTGATGCTATTCAGATCAAAGTTTGTAAGCCATTTCGGAGATTTCTACTTCATGTGCTGTTTGTGTTGATTTGATTGATCAATTGATTTATTGTTTCATTTGACTCGGCTAATAAATAGAAACAATATTGAGAGCCATTGTGCAATGAAGAAACCAACTGTCAGTGGACATTGAATAAATGAAAACACAACTTGGCTAAATAACTGATAAATGTAAACAAACAGTGTCACATAGGATTGGTGAAGGACCACAACAGTCATCTAGTCCAGGGTTTCTCAAACTGTGGGTCACAACCCCAAATGGCTTGAAAAATCAGATATATAAGTTTTTGTAAACTTTACAAGAAAATAAAAAGTAGGCCTGTAGTGAATCTATTTATGTTGCATTTTTGGGGGGAATACTGTGTTTCATGCTGTCAGTTCTTTACAAGGATGTCTGCCTGAACTATCAAATAATAATATCAACCAAGGACAACAAGTTATGCATTGTTATGTCACAACTGTTTTAACGTACTGACCAATATTGACTTTGTTGCATTCATTCTGACATGAAGACACACTTGTGTCTAGAACTAGGCTGACTGCCTTGAGAGAACACACCGAGTAGTTTTAAACTGAAGTTAAAAGCTTCATATACAGTTTCAGAAGTACTGTGGAATTTGATTCAGAAAAAGTTGGGTCTGCAAACCATACATAATTGAAATTTCAGGAGACTGCACACCTGCCATGCCCAGGATAAGTTTGTGTAGTTATTAAACGACAGAAGTTTGCAATTGGAATTTTCAAAACAGAGTTTGTGGCTTTTGGATAAGAACAAGAAATGAATACCCAGTCATTTCTGATCTAGCTGTTCAAAAACTCACATGTTTGTGTGAAGACGCATTTGCAAAATTGATTATCATCAAGTCTAAAACTGATCCTTTTTGAAAAATGTTGAGAATATCTTTTATCTTGCATTGTTTTGTATCAATCTACAAATGGATGATTTATGTAAGAACCATCAAGTGATCCATCCCATTAGTTGTGCTTGATAAAGTTACTGTTTCCATTGAGTGGTTGTTCGATAAGTACGAAGTTACTTTTCACAAATTGTGTGCATTTGTATGATTTCACCATTGGTAAAAATGCCTCTTGATTTTTGTAATGGGACGTTCACACACATCATTAACATCTAGTCTATCCTTGAAGGAGGTTGCTTAGAATAAACTTTTTCAAAATGGGGTTGCAGAACAAAGAAGTTTGAGAAGCCCTCATCTAGTCAACCAACACTGTTTATCAAAAACAACAGTTGGAAATCAAATACGTACAGTTAGAAAAACAAACATACGCAGAACATGGTGAAGTAAATTTACAGGTTAAGGGAGCATGCCTCTGTACACAAATGTGTGGTTCAAATTTGTTTGAGGAAATTTGGTGTGGTCAAAAAGGTGTTTGAAACCAAGTGTAAAAAAGTAAGAAAAAAACTCAATGAGGTACATAAGCAAAACAGAACAAAAAGCAATGGATTATAATTACATGTCGTGAACATGTTTAATGTTAATTTGTGTATTTTATGTGCATATTTCATTAATTATCATTTGACTTAATTTCAAAACTTTCCACAGATTGATATGGGGGACAAATGGACTTTCTTCCTTGCTTTAATCATAGCTCAGCCTCATCATACAAGCAACAAACCTACAACTGAACGAATTCTAAAATTGAATTAGTAGACATAACATGCAAAACTAGGGCTGGGTTCAAGTAAGTAATTACTTACTTAAAAACCTGACTTATTACTTGATTAAGTATTTTGGCCATTACTTGACATTTCAAGTAATTTGCTTTNAAAAAAAGTTAGACTTTAGTAGCCAAGTTTATTGCTGTAAACNCAATACAGTATTATACATGGCATGCATCACCNCACATAAAATAAGCCATTGAGGCAAAAAGATTTCTTGCCTGTCCATTGTTGATTGTCATCGTGATTATGATTTGGAGCTAGATTCCAGATGCTCGTTCCTCAGGAATTAACTTGGCTCACATAGAAAATGGCATTTTATGATGAAACTAAATAATGCCCTACAGTGCTCAGAAATTGAAATTCAGCCTTGCTTTTATTCAATCTTCAGTGAAATTTCAAAAGATGCTTTAATGCTGCTGGACTGTTCATATCAAAACTTAGATCTTCAATGAGTGATGAGATGATTGATAGTTTGTATCTTGTGCGAAGTTGTTTAGAAAGTGAATGGCTATTCCCCACTGTGATTTAAAAATTTTGATTTGCTTGCATGTTCTTAAGTTTAAATATCAATTTTTCTGATTTGCTTGAATTACTTCAGCTACGTAAGTAATCTTTCAGAATCAGAAATTACTTGTTACTTCAACAATAAATGTTTGTATACTTGAACCCAGCCCTATTCAGAACTGACTGAAAGATAGTTTGATCTCACTTATATCCCTTAATTGGTACCAAAGATTTCACCAACTTGGTAACTATCAGACCACGCTCCCTGAACTGAAAAGCAATTTGCTCTTGACACTTCCTTGAAAATACCCTCCACTTGCTAACACCTGGGCCAAGAAGTCAATGACTTTTGTATGCAAAACAAGCTCCAAAGGAAAATGGCAACAGTGTGCCCTGAATCAACTAGCAGGAAAATAGTTGGGAATAATGTTAATATTTCGAGAAATCTGTCTAAAAATTAGGCAATGACTTTGTACTTGTTTAAATCTAAACCTAAATAGTTCAGAAAATATGAAGTACATTAGTTTGCACACTAAGAACAAAAATAGCCTGTGTCTCATAAGTGGTTCACAAATATGACTTTGCCCATTAGTGTACCACCTCATTAACCAGTTAAATTTCAAAGAAATTTTTTGGCTGGCTTAACCACAATTCTCACTACAATCTTCAAAGCAAAGTGCATCACANTGAAGAACTGATAAATTTTCTTGAATAATTTTAATAGGTTTTTCAGCCCATTATTTTGCTGCGATGTAATTAACGTAAATAGAATAATGCAGTATTATGGCAAGGTAAATGCCACAAAAGATTAGTTGACTTTGTCATACAATTGTAAATGAACAAAATTTCTACATTTGTAGTTGCAGATGACCACAACCAGATTTGGTGTAAAAATAAAAATTGCATCTATATTTTTTCAATACAAAGTAAAAATTTGTTTTCATAGTATTAGGCATCAAAGTGTTCATAACCACTTTTTGTTCAGAAATTCACAAGCCTTACATCAAATTCAAATGAAGCAAACTAGAAAAAAGTATATATAAATGTTGTGTAATGAAAGAAGTTTTCTTACATAGGGGTTTTCAGGATCAAGCTGTCTTCTGGTGAGATAGCAGTTGAAAAGTAAACTTAACATAAATCTATACAAGTTAAGAATTTGCAGAAGTTTTTTGTGTATTGTAAGTTTTTTGTGTATATTTATATCCTTCCAAAATTTTTCAAAAAGTTCTTAAGGAAATCATAACCATAACCAATACACAAAATCAATAAGAAGTGAAATTTGGTGCCGGGGTGTTACGTTGATATCTTTTTGATGTTCACAGAAATATGAGAATTTCAAAAAAATCGTAACATTCTATGCTTCATAAATACAAATTACCTTGAGGCAATGAGCTTTGCCCATGCAATAAAACTACTTTAATGCCACGCTCAGTTAGTCCACTCATCATAAATTTTACAATATCCATTGATTTGTCAGTGCTTGCATCATCATAAATGCACAATTCCATAGGACCGGCATAGGTTTGTTGGGTGATGGAACTGAGGCATTCTTTCAACCATAGTTCAGCATTATGAACAGGTGTAATAATAGAAACCTTGGGTTGCAACATGATAGCTGCTTAACTGCAAAATCAAATCAAACAACAAGCAATCTTCTGGATGAATTTTACTCAAACAATCAGCCTACCTCAGTACAACCAAATCTTGCACAGATCAGTTCTGATCAGAGATGAGCAGAGTTACATTTTTAAGACTCTGACTCTGCTCCTGCTTCTGTCTTTCAGACTCCTGCTCCGACTCCAAAAAATTTTGAAACATCAACTCCAACTACTGTTAACACTCTGAAAACTTCCAAGTAAATCATATCAAAAGTTGCTGCCTACTTTGCCTAAAGAGGGAAAATATATGCTGTGGTTATTTTGCCTTTGATTAAACACAAATGCTTGAAGTGGTCACATGACAAGCACAGTAGAGTACTGAGAGACAACATGTTGAGTTTTTAAGTTATGGCTAAGCCTAAGGGTTTATGCAACATAGACAAAAAGCTACTAAAACCTTGCCTGCACTTAAATTAAATGTTACAGTCAGCTATATGTAGGTCA
>JGI24021J15306_10013170_pt1 | contig 10273 bp, 9 predicted proteins | sample Ectturendosymbi1_FD_15306 | JGI IMG/M metagenome (IMG submission 15306) | reverse complement strand
TTCGAAAACCATATTGATGGCTAGACAGCATACTATTCTGCTCAAGATAGGTGTACAAGCGGCTGTAGATAAGTTTTTCAAAAATTTTATTTATGGGTGAGAGGAGGGAGATGGGGCTGCAATTGGTGCATAGATCCTTTGGACCCCCTTTATAAATGGGCACCACTTGAGCGCATTTTAAGCTTTGGGGATAAGTTCCTTCCCTTATGCCTTATGCAAAGATTAAATATCTGCACCAAGAAGGGGGATAAGGAATTCTGTCAGACCAGTTTTTGGGGTCTTTTCTGAAAACTACTTAAAATGTTCAGAAAGAAATTCCAATTATAGTTGAACGTAAGAGAAGGTCAAAATGTGGTCACACAGAACATAAAAGAAAATCTACAATAGGATTTTTTAAAGGAAAATGTTAGGTACCCGGTATGGACCTGGGGGACCCGATTTACTCTGATTTTAGCGATCCGATGATATTTTTCTGATTCTAGGGACCCGATTCGGGTCCCTAAAATACCTTAAATAAACGATCTACTACATGAGCAAAATGGACGTACCTCTTCCCTTAAGTGACAATTTTAATTGATTGAGGTTAAAAGTTTCTGTCAGGTATACAGGTTTCCTTTAAACCAAATTTAATCGGTTGCTACGCAGAGTTGCGGAGTCGGAGGTTTTTGGGTGGAGTCGGATTCATAACAACACTAGGAGTGTCGGATTTTTTGTCCGTCTCCGGAAGTCCAATTGAATATTTCTTACATAACACTCGTAAGTTGGGAATTCCTGTTGAAACAGTACAAGTTCTTTTGAAAATTTTGTTGAAATAGAGTTCTTGCTGTGTACCACGATTTTCATTTATTGCTAGTTGCTATAAAATTGTTGACAGCCAAACTTAATTAATGTTATGTTAAGGAGTCGCAGTCGGAAATTTTGAAAAGGTCGTAGTCGGACATTTTACCTCCTACTCCACAACGCTAGTTACAGTAAAGCTACAGCCGTGGGCGTCGGAAAGGGAGGCGGGGCCTTGACCCCCCTGGATTTTGAAATTTTCAGCAAAAAAGGGTTGTTTTCTTAGTTTTGAGTGGGAAAAAAAAAATTCACCACTTTTGGCCCCCCACAGAAAAATTTTGGAGAAATACCCTAGCGGCCCCCCATGGAAAAAATCCTTCCGACGCTCATGGCCAGGGCCGTATTGTGCGATCTGTGCGGTCGTCACAGACCTCAGTTTCGGAAGCCTGGAATTTACACACCTCAGTTGTGCAGGATGTCATTATTTTTAAAAGCGGTAAATATTTTTCTATTAATAATACAACCATTAAATACAACAATAAAACGCATCAACTGTGATACACAGCTAAAGGTAATAAGCAAACTGCAGCATAAACTTCACCGCGCATGCAATGTAGCAGAAGCTTCGTAAACGGAGTTGCACAGTTCAAAATGGCATGAATAATTTAGTACCAAGACATTGTACCAAAATTGGTGGATACAAGCATACACATTCACAATATCAGACAGTACCAGTGGCAACTTATAAGTCATTTCCGTATCACGAAGACATGTAATCTATTGAGAAAAACATTTATATACACGAGTATATAAACTGGGTTCACGTTTCGGGACACCTACTGTTTAATCGTACATACCAGAACGCAATATTAATCCCAAAAAAGCAGTGGTAAGGCATGCCACGGAGTCCAGTCATTTACTTGAGGTAGCTTCTGCGTCGTATGTTGATAGCATTTGCTGCTTGCCATGTATAATACAGCAAAGCATGACGTTGCACACATTCTAGCACTGTTAATCCAAGCTACTATAGCGTTGGGAACATTCATTTAGGCAATAGATACGCGGCTTGACACAAAATTATTTTCCAGCAAATATGCGTAGCTTGCACCACCTGTTAATAAAGCTGCCGAAGTGTCAATTCTGAGCCTTTAGAAAAGCAAAAAATTTAGATGCTATTATATTTTTCAAGTAGGATTTTGTCGTAAAAAGCACCAGTTTTGCACACACAAAAAACAAGAAAAGCTTCTCAAATTACGTTCACAGAGCTACAACACGAGTTTGTGAAAACCAAACCCCGGTTAACATGGCACAGATGAATCAACATTCGTTTGATTCGTAATGTTAGGTTTTTATTAAATACATAAAAAAATATGCAGTTCGGGATAGTTTCTATCGAAAAACAAGTCCTCGCTCGGAATCAATGTTGCTGCAGAAACAAGTGGCAACTTACATTAACGGTCGCCCCGAGAGGAATCTGACAAATCTGAGAAGCACCCCCTAAAAATTTTCGCCCCTCATGGAAAAATGAGTTGGATATAGTTTGAAAATATCGGTAATAGTTCAAAAAATTTGGGCCCCTCACAGAAAACTCTTCCCCCCTCCTGGTGTCCCAAGCTGGTTATGGGCCTGGTGACGACTATTCAAAGATTTAACACTAACGCTGACGTCTGGCATTATTTGGGGTTTGTGAAACAGGTAAAAGCAGATACAAAGTAACAAAGCAAAATCCTTGCAGTTGTAGCCAACATATGTCACAAAATACAACTTGCGTACAACACACTAAGGAACTAAGAAGTTTTCCGAAACAAACATGTGACGAAAGTTTGTAAACTACGCACAAAAACCACGTGCGCAAAATCGCACTCAAGTGTTGCAAGAACAGCCGCTGGCAGACCGGCGCAGAGAACTGCTTTTCCACACAAAGCTTCCGTTATTGCTGCTACTGTGCATCGCAAGCAACAGCTGAGTCTAGAATCGAAAAATCAGCGTTCATGACGGCGGAACTTTAAACCAAAGTTGTTCACAACGAACCATACCGGAATGGCGTGTCGTGAATTGACCACAGCTCCACATTGTTTCATTTATTTACGGCAAAAGCAGTTGAAAAGAACGCATTAAGAGAGTGAAGACCTTGCAGCTACATCATTCTTTAAAAACAATTTTAGGTAGAAATTGATGTTAAAGCTTACGTGGCAAAAATTCTCATGACAGTTATATTTTATCCGACTGAAACATAAAAACCAATTCTGTTTGTTTACTGCAAATTTATCGGCATTGTAACTTGTTCAAGCGACTCCTGAGACTTGTCGTACTTGTGCCTTCTTGGAAGGAATGCTTTGTAAAAATTACCACAAATGCGCTTCGTAAAAGTACGAGCATGACGCAGGTGTTGGCGCAAGAAGTAAAAAGACACGCGACCAACGGACAAGCAACAAGAAGAAGTTCGTGTCGAATGCAAACGTACGTAGAAGATAAAAAAACGCAGCACACGAGTCCGTGATCGTGTATTACTTGAGTACGAATAAATGATTATTTTGCCTGATTAGTCTAACTATATACGCTTCTAATAAATAAAGTAGGTGTCAGAGCTGCATAACGCACAAATGCTTTCAGTGTTGATGAATGCGCTCCTTCCTAAAGTAAAACAGTGCTTCCAAATAGAACTGATGGAAAAATAGTGCTAGGATGGAGAACAATGCTTTTTCATTGACAGAAGAAGCTATTGATGTTTGTAACCATAGAATGATTTTTTGCAGATACAGCGCCACCTTTTTCAAGAAAAATAACAAAGCAAAGAGACATTTTCCGAAACTTGCCGATCGTTTGACGATTACCGCAAATACACAAACAAACAGAAGCCGAAATAAAATGTGTGTTGACTTAATAGCACAAATCAAACCTTCGTTGTACTGCCAGATGAACTTGCTGGCTTTTTGAAGGATGACTTTCGACTTCGGGCGTAAACGCGCAAAAACAAAGCCAAGAAGACGACTAAAATTCCTATGAAGCCAACGAAACCAAGCGGGTGACCGTATATGAGACAGGAGAGGAGTATTGCAAAGGCCTGGCGCAGAGTCATGATGACTGTGAACACGACTGGTCCAAATTCCGCTATTGTGTAGAAGATAAAGAGCTGTCCAACTGCCGAACACACCTACACAATCGAACGAATGTACACTGAAAACGGCAACACTGTACAACGGAGGCAATACTGCATAATATGCACTTTAATGAAACAAACAAACAAAAGAACAATTTTGCACCGTCTCCTCTCTTTTCACGGAGGAAGAGCCTATACATTTTTGTTTTCAACATACTGGCATGTGCACTCTCGTCTAATACGACAAACTAAGGTGGAACGGTTTGTAGACACAATCGCAAGAACAACTGAAAAAAAAAGGGATAAAAACTTCTCAAAATAAGCTTTGCATCAAATAACGTTTCATTGTAAAATAGATTGGTTCTTTCCCCAAAAACACACGAAGTCACAATCTGCTAACATTTGTTTATAAGCCCCAAACTTAGCACTTCTCTAACTATAGATTTGCAGCTGAACAAAATGTGCCACTGCTAAAATAAAAAAAGCAGAGCGCTGTTGACTTACAGACAAAAAGGCCGCGTGTAATCCGAAATCCCAATGCTTCAGCATAAACCGCACAGCTTCAGTAAAACCACCTTGCTCAAGCAACGAACAAGCGGTGAAAATGCAGGAAAACAGATTAACTCCAAACATCATTTGCACGGAGGACATTTTGTGAACTTTGAATAATTCTCCCTGTGACCAAAGAAATTGTAAGATCCTTGGCTACAAATAAAGCTTAATTCCTACTGCAAAGATAGTGGATTATTTTTATTTTGTTTGTTATTTACAGGTAAGCTATTACTTACAAAGAAAACAAGCTTTAGTATACAATGCCAACTAAATTGCATGGCAATATAAGATACGGAAAACATGTAATCCAACCTACCTGCCAATTAGACGTAAAACTATCAAAAGTCATATAGCCCAACATCAACAGCAGCCCTGACAGTAACATGACAAGAGGGGAGTAGGTGTTGTCGGTATGGCTAGTTGTGTCATGCGCTTGACCTTGTGACAGAAGAAAAAGACTGATTCCAAACGACAGCATTCCAGCAGTGATCCACTCATATACTTCATAAACATTGCCAGAGACCACCTTGCCCATCAGCATCACCGGTATCACTTTACATGCTTTTCCCAATACCTTCACAACAACAAAGCATAACATAATAACATTTTCACATTGTTGGAAGATAGTTGCATTGGTGTGGAGATGTTCTGCACTTAGAAGTGCACAAGTAAATGTTTTCCTTGTCGACTTATCACTGTCTCTGCAAGAACCCAAATAGTCCTTAACTTCTCGTGAAAGCACAGTAAACATCAGTTCATCCGGATTGGATTTGACAGACAAATTCATCCGATATAGGCGTAGATATGGATTATCCAAAGACGTTTGTTTTCAGTCTAATGTTCTTTAGTTCTCGATAGTAGGATATCAATAAAATCACCTTAATTGAACATGTTAGCGTCCTAATGATGATAGAATTATTTTAAACAAAGCATATTTATTGATACAGTATGACTGTATTTATTTACACTGACATGTCAAACTAAGAAACTAGATATTTTGGACTATCGCAGTTGATCCAAGCAAGTGTTCCATAAGTACACCCTCGAGTTTACCCTAAAGACTCTGCAACAAATTTTTCTATCCTTATGTATTATCCGAAAAGCATCAGGCAACAAACATAATAACTGACTGTTACATCATACGTGCAGTATAATAGCGTTTAGTTCGACGAGCGATTACGATGTCACAATGTTGCAAAGCACAGTGTAGTAGGCAAGTATCTAACAGTAAGCAGTTGTTTCAGGGTTCTCACACATTTTCAAAAAAGATTTTCCATACTTTTTCAGTACCTTTTCAATACTAAACTAAGACTTTAATACTATCACTTACTTTCAGTTTTCCAAAATTTTATTCATGGAACACAATGCTAAAAACAAAGTCTGCAAAACTGTCATCAGCGGTAAAGAACAAAATTTGTTAAAGAAATGGATGAATTTGGAATTTCCATACTTTTTCAATACTATATCTACATTTAGGCAAAATTCAGTAGTTTTTCAAGGTCTTGAGAACCGATTTCACAATTCAATACTTTTTCAATACCGCACGGAAACCCCAGTTATGATAAGTAACCATGTAACTGCAATGTGGAATATAGTGCACGAATATACTGTTGTGAAGAAAGAAAATCTGGATTCGAGATACAAAAGACTCATTCAAAATTGGCTAAGATGCGAATAAAATAATCTGAAAAATCCAAAACTTTCAGAAAAACATTAAAAATCATTTGTACGTCCAATTTCATGTGGATTAGACAAAGATCCAGATTAAGCAAGGTTTACTGTGTTTTTTATGATCTCAAATATTTTCATGAGCCACAGGTCTGATTGTTTTTATAACAACCTGCTGTTATTATCAAGTAAATATTAGTTTATAGCATAAAAGAACAAAAAGATAAAAACACTTTATACAAAGGCACATTTTCTCCAATAACACCACGTTTTCCTCAGGCCTGACCGAATTATGCCAGTTTGGGTGAAGTGAGATAGCAAGCTAAATCGCTCGCTAGTAATTTGTACCTTGGTTGATTTTTCAGACAAAAACTAGGAACACTTTTTAATGTACATAGTAGTACTTCCTGATCCAGAGAGCAAAACGATCAGTATCTTTCACACCTGAGTAGGAAAGGACACAAACTTCAGAGCTTCATACTGAAACCAGCTGCTCATAATATTTGAAAAGGAACAAAAAGAGAACTTGTACAGTGGGCATCCATGTTTTCGTTGCTTTATTATCGAGATATAAATGCCAGCAACACAAAAGGCCAACAACCTGAAAAGAAAACAAGTATGTTGTTTGTTAATTAATTCAGTGATGAATATTTGCACATGCACATATATCAACAATCAAAAACAGCAGTTGATCAATAAAGGACGTAGTAGACCAAAATACAAGTATTGGTTCATAGTATCATTCTTAGAAAATCTGACACATCCTTTAATGCCTCAATCACAGAAAATGTCCATATATTGTGCAAAATGTGTAAAAAAAAGCTTATGAGGCAAGTAGTCTTCAAAGTTTTCTGTCTGCTCAATATCATGCCATGTGCAGGGTGAACTACCAAGCAATATATGGACATATATACCAATATATGGCATTCTCTGCCAATTAATACTATACAACAACTTGTCTTCAGGGACATGCATGACACATTTAAACTCAGTATAACTTTCCATTTTTTTAAAGGATCAATAGTTTCTTTCAAATTGAAGTGGGGTCACAGGTTGACATGCTTACTTGCTGAGACATATGCTGCCCTAACTCAGTGTATTCCTATTAAAAGTACATACCAGGGGTGGGCAATTATTTTGGCTCAGACGCCATGTTTACCAGAGGGCCGTAACCTCTAATTTGATAATAAAATAAATGAAACAAAACATGAACGGTACACGTACAAGGTTTTAGTATATCTGTTCTTGGATAAGTACACTTTGTCCAGCGCAAGCAATTCAATGAGACAATTGTAACCAAACCCCCTTTTCTACAACTTCATCTTTAAAGATTTTGGTTGAATGCGTGTGCGGGCAACTGAAAATGCTGTGGCAGTCCACATGTGGCCGTGGGCTGCTAATTGCCTATCACTGGTATATACGATATTACAATCACATTGTTGCCTTGTCAAAAAATTTTCCAAAACATGCACATGTTTCAGATGTTTCAGCGTCTGCTACTCGGTTAGTGCCAAATGCTATGAAAGCTGTTAGAAGTTATGCACAGTCAGGCACAAGCAGAGCTATTCTGTAATATTATGCTTCATGGCAAAGGACACAGTCATAAATCATGATTGTTTTGCAGTTTAGGCCCATGTGCTGTTTACACTTGCTGGGTTATGATAGGATTAAGGTTTATACCTACTTCAATGTCACGTCCAAGTAATGCTGGTTAGTTCCCACTGAAGCTATATCTTTTACAATGAATTTCTCATATTGTATGGCACAACAGCCAACCTCAAAAATTTTCATTGTATTGTCTGAACAAAATACCAGTCAAGCACTATATTTCAAAAACTGCTTCATGGGAATGAAAAGTTAAAAACATTGTTTGCTGTGCAAGAAATCTTATACTTCGCTCTCAAATTCATTTTTACATCACAATGGAAGTCATCTGAGCAATTTTACTTAAGCATTTTTTTTGCAATAATTTCACAAGTGTGATCTTAACAATTTGTATATAGAGCACTCCACAGATGCAGTTGTGCAGCTAATTTTCAGCATCAATTTTATAAGTGTATGCACATATGGATACACAGATTCCTTACTGTATGGCTAATATTTGCTGAATGCTCAACAAGCTACATTCTTTTCAGTACCATATTCAAAGGAACAAAAAGTGATTGTGATGTAATAAATGCATGACAAAAAATATTGGTAACCCGGAGATCTTTCCCTGAGTGTTTTGACAATGCTAGTAGTTACGCTAGGCTGCTAGCCAAGCTTGATTGAGTCTTAACACTTTGAGAGCTGGCGTACAATATATTCCTACCTAGATTTTTGGCCAGCTTTCGGTTGCCTTACCAACACCATAGCTCCTCCACCGATTGCGCTAGAGAGCTGTTCAAGGGCTTAAACGGATCAGCCAGTCTTCTAGTCTGCACTCAAAACAATTTTTTTGTTTGGGGATTGCAGATTTTTTGTGAGTGACGTCATAAGTGAAGTAGTTTTGGGGTCATTTTGGCTCTTATGGGAAACTAAACTTGAGTCCGAGTCTTTTGAGCCTTTGATCAACTTTCTGACGTTTCTGGGTCAAACGTTATGATCTGAAATAAACAAATTAATTAATTCTAATTAGGTAATTAGTCACATATTTTTATTACTTTAGATCATAACTTTTGAACCTGAAACCCCGGCCAGTCATCCAAAGTATAAAAAAACTCGGATTGTAGCCTAGTTTCCAATAAAAATTACAGCGAAATACTGCCATCTAAAGGTTTGAGCCCAGGACCAAGTGAAGTAGGCCAAGGTGGCCTAAAAGTCCTCTACTTATGACGTCACAAAAAATACGCACCCCCCAACCAAAAGATTTTTTTGAGTGCAAGCTACAAGATATGCCGCGTCTTTTGAGACATTGAACGGGTCGGTAGCGCTTACCGGACCAGAGAAATTCCTGCGCAAAGCCACGTGCATTTCAGTGTTTTTTTCTCGGAAATCCCCATAAGCGGCTGGATGCCAAAGTGTTAAAGTGCACCTATAGAAAATCTGGTTTTACTCTGAAAAATATAAAAAGCTGCCCTTCTGCAACAGAACCCCTTTTATCAGGCTAGATATTCCACTGCATTAAACTTCTGTTGCAAGAAAATGTTGCTTGTGTGTAATAAATTCTTTGATATTCATTGCCAGTACCAGATTTAGAAATGTGTGTTGTATGGGCTTCCAAGTAGTTTTCAGGTGGAACGCATTGTAGGAAAAAAACAGCGTAGGATTCCATATTCTGGATTTGATTTAGCTATTCTGGAATAGTGAACTATTCTTAAATGTCCATCCCTATCCATTACCTTCCTTGAGACACAATTGAATGGTTTCTCTAGATCCACAACACGCATGTACAGAGCACAGGTGTTTCCCTTATCATGATACCCTCTTGTATCCTTCTTAAGATAAACAAAACATCAGTCATCCCCATTCCTAGCATAAATCTAAATTGCATATTGTCCAGGTATAGCAACATTCTTATTTGACTCTCTAGAACTCTTTCCACAATCTTTATAGCATGTTCCAGTAATTTTACTCCTCTATATGACCCACAGCTCATCAAATGCCATTTTCCTTTAACACCTTGATGGCCCGGCCTGGAAATCGGCCTAAAACCACCAGTTTTCGGTTGCTTTACCAACACCATAGCCCCTCTGCCGATTGGGCTAGAGAGCTGTTTGAACCCTCAAAAGATTCGTCAAGTCTTCTTTCCGAAGTCGGCTTTCGCTCTGCGAAGTGTTACTTTTATCAGAAAGCGACTTTTGCTTTGGTGTCAATTGTTAGTTGCCTTGAGTTTTAGTAAGTTTTTGTCATTTATGCAGTAAGTTTTAAGGCTTCAGTCTTTGCATGTAGTTTAGCAAGATGTTTTGGTTTTGTTTTATTTGTCACGGTTGGGTCTGCACAGTTTTTTCATTGCAGTCTTGAGGTTGTTTACTTTCTCTGAACTTGTGTTGGCTTTTCTACGTTTCACACCTGTTAGCATTGCTTGCAGATGATAGGACTGACAATGCATAGGTTACGTGAAATCGATTTCCTATTAAAAATTTGTGATTGATTTCTTGCTTCTTTCACTTGTGGAGTGAAGTTACTTGAATACAGATATGCGCAAGTTTGAATCATCGCAAAAAGATGAAAGCAGAGCCCAGTCAGCTGATTCCT
>JGI24021J15306_10013167_pt1 | contig 10274 bp, 6 predicted proteins | sample Ectturendosymbi1_FD_15306 | JGI IMG/M metagenome (IMG submission 15306) | reverse complement strand
GCATAACATTGTTATGGTTACACCACAATCACAAAATGTCCATAAGCTACCACAAAAACGGATTAGTCAGTAGTCACCAATCCGTTGGCAAATTGCTTATTTTTTGTTTCGCAATAAGAATATTTTGACGAAACTAGTTGGATATCAATAGCCTGCTTATCTCTGTGTCAATATGGAATAATTGGTTGGAAGTGGAACATTTCGCTTTCATGTGAATTGCATTCACTTTCGTACAGCTGTTTTCGTTCATGTGGGGTCGGCACAATTGTGTACGGGAAATGGTGTTTCGTTTTGCATGTGCAGTGCTGTGGAAGTTGCATGGTTAGCACAGATTATTCGGCATGGCAGCACACGTGTGTGATTGCATCTGCAGTGGCATTTAGGTGTCTCTAGTGAATAATAACGCCAGTTCGTATTTAGCGATATTCACAAACCTACATTGGGTTTGACAGGGTTCATAGCAGCTTAATCTTCAAAACAACGAAAAATCACCATGCAAGATAGACATTTATGTTGGCCTCCCCACTTTTTTCTTGGCCCCGCAGTGCCCCCCACTTTTTTAACTCTAGAATTGCCACTGGCTGAAGCGAAGTTCAACGTTTGCAACAATGCGAGTGTATAGGCGCGTTCTTCTTCGAGCTTTCAATTCACAACAGCTCCAAAGCACGTTTAGTTTCGAGTTGTTGAGAAGTTAGAAAAACTGCATCCAACACTGCAACATGCACGAAAATTGGCAGCCTTTTCAACCAACCAACCTCCCCTGAGTTCCCCGGCATGAACGCTTTCCAGCCGTTGCAAAAGATACACTGGTGAAAGGTGTACGTTGTCTGTTAAAGCTTGGACGATGTCGTCTACCGCACTTCCACCGACATTGCAAAATCAGGACTTGATTGAAGCGCTGTAATTTTCAACAACCAACAAGCTTGCTGCTGAGGCCTGAGTAACAGCTGACAGCCGCGAAACCGTTGGCCTGAAAACTCACCGTGGACGAGAAGTATGTCACTGTTGCCTCACAAAGCTGATCGTGGTTGTGGACAACATTCCATTCGCATCATCCGAGTCAAACCTATTTAGCCACTACATTGCGATTCTGCGCAGCCAATTGCCTTAACCAGCTCAAGCATAGCACGCTGTACACAGTACATTTAGGGTAGTAACTCGTTCACGACGCGGTTGAAATACCCTGCGACGCAAAAAACATTCGTTTTCAAAGTGAACACGCTTTGAACGCTGCATTGACACGCGGTATCAAAACCACTGAGAACACTTTGATAGCACATTTTTTTCAAAAACATTTAGTTTTGGATAAAGGCTAATAAAATTCAGGAGCAGATTGGGATTTTACGAAGCTGTTAGTCTGGATTACAAATGTTTTCAAATTTCACTATCGAAACATACAACTTGCAGCAATTCCACTGCTGAAATAAATTCTTAACTTATTTAAAGCTAAAATCATACAAATGCCATTTATCCCGAATTGCTGATCATGGCGATCTAGCCCTTGTTCAACGTCTAAAAATTGTTGCTTTGAGGTTTCGCACATTTACGATTTTTACTTGGCAGCGCCCGTTTCAACACAAAAAAAACTTTAACAAAAACCAGAAAGACTTGCCAGGATGCACAGTGATATTTGTGCGTTCGTAATCGCTTGCAGCCTTATTTGACGCAACAGCCGCACTCAAAACATAATGCGCAAGACCGAAAGTTGTCGAAGAACAGGAGTCGCCGCCTCGAGTGGTTCAGCCGAGGGGCGGATCCAGGGGGCGCCAATTGGGGCGATCGCTCCCCCTGAAACCTGTGAAAGTAACTTTATTCGCAATGATTTTGTGCAATTCGGAAAATACCATTCGCGGTGTAAGGCCATTTTTCCGTCCAGTGTTTCATCACAGCAGTGTTGTGAAGTTATCTCTCCTACAGTAGCAAAGCCGTAATGAGACTTCACTATCAAACATCACTGAAATTGTCCCCCTCCCTAAACTTACTGGCTGGATCCGCCCCTGGCTCAGCCTCAAGAGGGTACAGCTCTTGAACTCTTGGTGCTGGAGCAACAGAACGATCTGGAAGCGGATCGAACGAAGTAACCTTCGGTCAAATATCTTTGTTTCGTTTCAAAATCTTACGAACGCCAGCGCACAGCCAGCCGTAAAAGGCGCCCATGAGCTCAGCAGGTGATTTCGACCGGAGTCGCTCGTAGCGTCGCGACGCTTCGGCGACAAGTCGCTGGGTCCTGGTCGGTTCGCTCCAGATGCCGAGACGCTTCTTGCTGGCCCGCTTTTCCGCATGGACCAACTGTCGGGCCAGCTTTCGCCAAGTTTTGAAGTACGACGAGTGATCGGGAAAAGGAACGAACAAGGCGAGGCCTCGACTCACGAGCAGCTTGTTCACGTTGACGTTCAGTGGCCACTGGCGAGAAAAACGATGCTTTCACGAAAACTTCATTAAAGTTTGTTTTTTTCATATTTTTTTCAAAAATCATAATTTTTGTTTTCGCGAGGACTTGCCTTTTGACATTTCGTATCAAAACTAGTACAGGTATCAAAAAGAAGCTTTTCATAAAAATAAATAAAATCAAAAGATGTATATCAACAAACAATAATTATAAATATAATAAAAACCAGTTTTTTTAAGGAAAATGTTTGGTACCCGGTATGAACCTGTAGGGACACGATTTCTCTGATTCCAGGGACCCAATGATAATTTTCGCCGATTCTAGGGATCCGATTTTCAATTCTAGGGACCCGAATCGGGTCCCTAAAACACCTTAAAAAAACGGATAAAAATAAAAAATACTAATCTCAAAAGCAAGTATACGCCGACGATGAAAACAGTAGTTTTTTTAAGCGCCCAACACGATTTTATCTAAATTATTGGTTGTTGCATTTATACTTCTTGTACGACTTCGCAAGCCTAAGAAGTCCCCGATCTTTTCTTTATTTGCTCTCACGCACACAAATCACTTCGTTCTTAACTGCTGCCTCGAACGCTTGCCTTTGCGGCAAAGAAAAATGCGACTGCAGCAACGAGCCAAGCAGTGTACGCACCGGACAAGGTCACACAGAGTTCGATGCCTGAACAAATTAAAGCCTCTGACGATGGCGCAACTCAACAAAGCTGTTCTGCCAGAGGCATGGCGCGCTCTCTACCTTTATGAAATATTTTTGTTAGACGATAGCCCCATACGCGACGTACATTCAGTGCCAACACACGCAGGTGTCGAATGTTTTTCGCTTGAAGTTAAATGGTTACGTCAACAAATACCCTATTTGATTTTGCATGTATTTGGCCTGAATCTGCAAATGTCGCAGACAAGGCATGTGAAACTAGAAATGATCACCAAGCACGGTACAAAGCGTTTTTGTGGAAACTTGCATCAAACCGATTGCTAGTCAACGTGAACGAACAAAATTCGCCTGTCTCTTGGCAAACTTCGCCCTGTTTATCCGCCACTATGTTACGATCACAAACGTACAGCTTGCTTCGGCAATCGTTATCGCGTATTAAGGTTAGGACCTAGCCAAGCAGCACCTTTTAAATGCCGGGATTTTCACGCGAGCAGTGAGTGTGAACTTCAATAAGCTTCTGTGTGTGGTGCCTTCCTGCCATTAGCCACAGCGCCAAAAGCAAACACAAAAGGTTCTGTGAGAGTCCATCGTCGTCTGTTTGTATAGAAATCTACGGTTGGAGCTGTGCGAAGCAAATGCAATATCTGATCCAACGACACCCACGTGCGCAACACACACACAATATGTCGAAAGCGCTAGAGGGCGCTGCAACGTTAAGGGAGCATGGTGACTTTCCAACGAAGCTGGCGAACGTAACAAAGTTGTGGTCGAAAAGCTACACGAACGTTTCGATGAGCGTTCTATTGAGGAAGATCAATATAATTTTCCTAAATAATTTTCGTGGGTAGAACTGTTACTTTGGAAATTAGGCGAAGTGTGTTTCATGAGTCACAAAAGCAACACATAGCAAAGACGTCAAGCGCCTAAGAACACTCAGTGACGTGAAAGCAATACTAGAACAAACATGAAAGTTGCACTTACTTTACGCCGATACACCACGCAATGCAATCGCGATACAGCACCAACTTCGTTCTCGTCGACGCTGCGACAGCAGATTTGGAACCACACCAAGCTGTCGTTCAGCTGCTTTAGTTCTTCAACAGCTTCTTTTCGCATTGACTCTGGAATGCTGATCCCGGCCAAATGAATTGGAAAACAATCGTCATACTCTGCACACAAAGTGATGAAAAAAACACTCGTGGGCGATTTTTCGACTGATGAACCAGCAAATTGCGTCTCTGATCCCTGAAACTGCAAAGCCAGCAGTGATCGGCAGAAGTCAAAGTTTCGTTTGCAAGCAAACACTGCCATCGAAAAATTACAAAACAAACATCTGCTTTACAGTTGCCTAAGACAAACATGTGGTGAAAACGGCAAAAACGTGCAGAAAGAGATCACGGCATAACATGAAGAGGAAAGTAAACCATTTGCATACCAAAAAACTGGCCATAACTTCCTACGTCCAAATTTTTTGCTTTGAAAAAGTTAAGAAAATTGAAAAATACACACTCAACTGCAAGTTTCCCAGAGAATTAAAAAAGACTAAACAGAAATAAGAATCACAGAAATTCAACAAACTCCGAACAACTGGCGATAGCACTACGGCCAACAAACCCAAGGTATTCTCCTGTAACTGTGATCTAGTTAAATTATCTCAAAAGATCTGTAATTTGCAGATACAGGACAAGTTCCCAACAAGCCTTGAATTTTGGATAGTTAACAAGCAGCAGTAGTTTTGACTTCCTTAAGTCTATTTAGAGAAGACGAACTTTCAAAACCTCTTCGATTTAATCTAAACTTTCAATCACAAAGATTTGACAAAAATCAAAAACATACCTTCTACAGAGGCAGATGCAGAATCACGCACAGGCCACTTGATGATTGGTACATGCCTTACGTGAATAACGCAATCGGTGGACGTTGTCACGACGTAACCACGCAGAGAGACATGCTTCGCAACAAACTCTGGTGGTATGCTCTGAACGCTTTTGAACTGTGACGTCTATGCAGAAGTTCGTAGAAATAAGTAATGGTCGATCAGGTATGTAGTTCAATCTTACCAGCGACTGATCAGCTACCGCGCACCTCTGTGCAAGTAAAGCACAAAAGAAATCTAATTTTTCAACCCGCATCGCAGACGGTGTAGCCATGTCAACCACACATAATACTGGCCATATTCTACTGCAGATAAACTTTCCAAAAAAACTGAGTATGCTAGTTAGTGGATGATGTAATTTGCTAAGTTTTTACAGAATTCAAAATGATATAAACTTCGGCAACATCTGATTCATGTAGTGAAGGTTAAGACTGAAAATGAACTATTAGAAATAGCAACAATCTCAAAAACAAACAAAACTACCAGTGCCTCCGCCACGTGCGGCTTGATGTACCACCGACTTAGTCTGACACACTGTTAAAACCTTCAGCTTCTCTGCGAATGAGAGCCACGAGAATTAGCAGCGCTTGTCAGTAAATTGTCTTATATGGACCACTGCATGGCTGGAACATATAATACTTCTTTCAAAAAGCCCGATTTTTTTGTGCAAAAAAAACAACATACTTTGGTAAACGACGCCCAACCACTGTGACAGGAGTGGAAGTGGTATTTATGGACAAACTAAAGTGATCCAGCAAGGTAGTTGAAATTTGCATTGTTTGGCAACACCATTGACAAATTTGCAGTAGTTGAAAGATTTACAAAAAAGCAGCTGTCTTGTAAAAGCTTTCAAAAATAAATTATTTGCCAACTATACTTTTCAAAGAGTTCTTGGCGAACAATTCCATGACCACATTTCTTTATTCTAAACCACGGGTGGTCAATCAGCAGCCCGCCACATTGTTTTCAGTGGCCCGCGAGAGCATTCAGAAAAAATCCTCAAATCTGAAATTTCCTCCAGCTCAGTGCTGAGGCTAACTTGTCAGAGACTTGCTTTTATTTCCATTAGAAGGATGGCCTTCCGCTAAAAACAGTCTTCCAAAAGTGGCCCCAAAGTCAAATTCATTGCCTACCCCTGTTCTAAACAATTGCTGTATGTAGACTTTCAACAATGCATCACCTACTGAAGTTTTTATCTTCTTTGCCCAAAGCATTCATGTCATTGACACTTCAGTGCAGAATATTTGCGAGAATAGACACACTTTTTCTTTTAAAATGTTACTAAATTCTGAAGTGTTAACCAACATGGTGAATCTATAATTTAACCCCAAAGTTATACAAAATGGAATCATAGTAAAGGTCACTTTGTTGCTGAAAAAACATGTAGTAACAAAATAGCTCACCACTCTCAACTTTCTTGCTATAAGAAATCCTCCAATTCCCAGTAGAACGTAAGGAGCATTCTGAATAATATATCTGTGATTTGATCACTGAACATTTTATGCGGCGCTCATGTACACAATGCACATTTTATGCATTCTTTGTGCTGATCAAATATCAAAATATGGTAATTTCAAACACAGGACACATGTAATAAAATACCATGTTCTTAATAAGATATACCGAGTTTGAATATTAAAACACATATGTACTATATTATATTTTCTATAAAAAAGTACGATTTGTAGAAGCTGGCCCTTTGCTGGGTACTGACAGAACATGTGGTTCTGACTGAAAAAAGTTTGCCCAACCCTGAGCTGGCATGAACTTAGGATTACTATTATTATCACATAATTTTCTGCTTTGCCTTGTCTAAAAATAGTCTGTAGATTTGGTGATATCATAAATGAGGTGAGCATTCATGCCAAGCCTTCAGTCAACCTGATCATAATAACTTGTCAGCTTCACATTTCCCAAATCTAAACAAGATGTTGCTGCCGTATTACAGTGATGCATCAACTTACAGGTAAATCACAAGTGAAAGACAATCAAGAAGACTAGATAGAGAGTTTAAAGCATTACAAACATGTCTCAACTCTATGAAGCCTGAATAAGTCTCCAAGGAAATCGGACAGTTATTCCTTAATGGATGTGACAGTAAATAAATATTTGCAAAATTCAACAATGCAGCAAATAATCTGCTGCACCAATAAAGTTTGAGTAAAACAGTTATGTTTTTAGCTATTGTGTACTGTTTTTGCTGTGCAGTGCATTGGTTTTGTCAGACTAAAGAAAACTGGGAAGATCACATTTGCCTGTAGGTGATTTCATGGAGGATAGTACAAGCACAGAAAAAGCATTTTGGCAGAGCAACATGGTTTGACTCCAATATAAAGTGTCATAACAAGATCATTAGACGTTTTCTTGGTTTATCAAGGTAAAGAACAATTTTTGACAATTAAGTGCTCAAAGAAGCTAGTTGTAGCATGCTGTGCCAGATGTTCAGCACTGAGAAGCTGATGTTTACATTTAATATTTTAACACTTTTGGCACTGGGTGTTTTCACCCAGAAAAACATGCAGGATACCTGGCAATTTTTGCGAGTTACCATGTTTATGCCAGTTTCATAAAGTACCTGGCAATTGAAGCTGAGACAAGGACCTAAATTATTAAATCTATTATTTTGCTTCATACTGTTCATATGTAAATGAACATAATTTCAAGAGAAAAATACTGTAGCTTTTTTTCAATTGATGTCAGATCTTTATTGGTCTGTAGCCTAGTATCTGTCCTGTAAATACTAAGTATGCAAAAATAGAGGCCAGCAGTGAAAGTGTTAAGTTCATTTCAAACTTCTTTCAACATTTGCTTTAGTTACATCTGACAACCACTAAGTTAACAGAAAGCTTTCGAATTAAAGTTTTTAATGAAACAGAGCAACCATGGCAGAACTCTCTAAATTACAAAAACAAACATAAATATCAAATTGCACATTGTGTAGGTAACAAAAGCAACAATCTAGATGTAATCAATGGAGTTCAACTGAAAATGTCAAATACAACAAAGGAGTTTTAAACATTATAGTCTTCCAAGATTAACTTTCCAGTTTCAAAATCATGTTCAGTTTCTTAGAGAAAGTTTTTGTAAAATAACTTTTAAAAAAAATCATTTTATGCACAGTGCAGAAAACAGTGGACAATGATATCTCATTTTCTTCAAAACTTCTATAGTGGCTCTTAAACACAAAAACAACAAATTAATCAATTAACCCCTAATGAGTCGCTAAAGTAATGGCTAATTAATTATCAACTTTTTGGTTATATCTTTCGAACCACAAATGCTAGAAGGCCAAGATGCAGATTTTTGCCTTGTTTTTATCTTAAAGAAACAAAAAATTGCCTCTTTGGATTGGGGTCTGATGGCATCATTCAAAAAGCCCTAAGCCTGCCCTAATTGTGTCGTCCCTACAAAAAAAACTTTAAATCCAAAGCTTTCATATTTTCTAAATTTAAACTACAAGACTTTCTGCATCTTTAGAGAGTTTGAACAGCTCTCTAGCTCAGTCTGCTGACGAGTTATGGCCAAACAGATATTTGCCCAAATTGGGCAAATCCAGGGATGTAATGGATTAAACACTAAGTTAATTTAAGCTTTGAATGAATGAAATGTAGAATAACTTAGAACAAACAAAAATATACTGGCAGCCATTAGAAAATATCAGATACAACTGATGTTTAAAGCTTATAATATAAGCAGGTTTTTTTAGGCGTTTTATGGACCCGATTTGGGTCCCTAGAATCAGAGAAAATTATCATTGGGTCGCAAAAATCTGAGAAAATGAGGTGCCTAGAATCAGAGAAATCATGTCCCTACAGATCCATACCATGTACCTAACATTTTCCTTAAAAAAACCTGACATAAGTATCCTTACTAGAATCAAAATCTATTTTAGGTATTAGAATATTGAAATTCAGTTTGATCTGCATGCTGTATTTGGTGCTTCACATGTAAAAGAATTGTTGGTTCCAATAATTATAGTCAAACCTTTTAAAGTAATGAATACCATAAAGCAACATATTGTAAAAATGCTTAAGTTTTACTAAGAATGGATAGTTTCCTTGTTAGATTAATCAATTTGTCCTGACCAATGACAATGCCATTTCTGTGATTGATGAACACTACAAGCAACTTTTGATTTGGACATAGCACTGCAGTTTTAAAAATTCAGCTTGATTAGATCTGTTCCGTTAATTTTTAGTTTTTCCTGTATTTCCTACTTCTGTTCATGATGACTACTATACCACATTTCAGTGTTGTCAGCTTCAATATTGCGTGAGTTGCAGTATCCCTTTTTTCACAAAAGTTCATGGACTTCACTCACCAATCTGCATTTCCGAAATCTTTATAGCATTGACTGAGGTACAAAATTGTATTAATTCATCATTGACATGTTGATTAATGTCTTATCATCCAATCACACAATTTGGTGTCCTATATACAGGGTTGTTGTAAAAAACCCGACCCAAAAAAACCCACCTGGTTTTTCTCAAGAAAGCCCACTTAAAAAATACAATAAAACCCACTCTTTATTTTTTCTTTAAATAATCTACTAAGTAAAAACAAAATAGGCAGGACACTTGTATAGTTAACTATAACTTTTTCAATCAAACAAAACGAACAGCAATGAAATTTGAAGGGTTTGAAAAAAAACATTAGATTAAAGAGTTTGTAATGGTTATCTCTCTCAGCTCTGCACAATCAGTATATTTTAACCAATTTTTCTGCCTTATGTGCATCTATCAACTTTTTCTGATTTTGAACCATACCAAATCATATGTTGAAAAAACACTCTAAAAATCAGGGGTCACCTATGTGGTGCCCATGGGCACCAAGTTGTTTGCAAGGACCAAGTAGGTCATCCGCAGGCATAGGCTTAGCTAGGGGGGACCAAATGGCATGGCCCCCAAGTTTTTAGCATTTCTTGTTTTGTGCTTTGAGAAGTGTTGTCCCAAACAAAATACTGTTGCTCGCAGAAAGTAAAATATTTGTCCCAAAAAAATTTCAGGCTGGCTACGTTCCTGCTCGCGGGCCTGCTCTACAAATCACATTAGCATGATCAGTGTCTTCACATTGCGGAATATCTTAATTGTTAATACTAAAATAATTGATGGTAAATTGAGCAACATTTTTATTTCAGAAGTGTATATCAAACTGGTAGCTTTTTGCATTAATTAGCACACAAGAAGTGGCTCTCAGCTTCAAGAAAGTTGGTGATCCCTACTATAGATGCTGAATTAGCAGGGCATGCAGATAAACTTGACATGAAACTGCAGAGTTTGTGTGGAAATGGTTTTTCTTTGTTTGCTGTGCGCATTCTTGCCAAGCCTTACCACTTT
>JGI24021J15306_10013164_pt1 | contig 10275 bp, 11 predicted proteins | sample Ectturendosymbi1_FD_15306 | JGI IMG/M metagenome (IMG submission 15306) | reverse complement strand
CATACCGTGAACCACTAGCACCACCACTTTGCTGGCTCGCCCGACAATGTTGCTTGCGATGCAAGTGTAGGCTGTTGCGTCAGACACTGACACGTCCGATATCGTTAGTCTTTGGCCAGACGCGTCCAGACTGATGCGGTCATTTTCGGTAATCGGCTCACCGTAGGCCTCCCACCTGAAGCCAATAACTTGCTTTTCAGCAACTTTACTGTAATTGCTGATGTTTTCCAATATGTTGCATTACAAGAAGCACGTTGCTGATTAGAAAAAATCATATACGAAAGTTGATCAAATGTTTGCAAAGAATTCTCGTTCAGGGTGGCATCACTTGAAAAACGCTTTACCATCACCATCATAACTAGTGAACAAAAATATCACTTGGCTCAATCCCGGTGGCGTCCTTTAATTTAAAATTAAATAATCCCCACCTTATTTCCGGAGTGGGATGGCCGTAGACGGAGCAGCGAAGCGTTACGTCGTCATGCTCGACTGCAATTACCCCTTCTCTTGGGTCAGTGATAATTGGAGAGACATAAACATCGAGGTTGTGGATTTGCGTTTGAACTCCCACATCGTTCGATGCAACACAACTGTACCTCCCCCTGTCCGTCTCACGAGCGTCTGCGCATGCGCAGTGTTAAAAAAAACAAACGCGTCTCCAATTGGTTGAACTTTAAACAGAGAAGGAAGATTGCAAGGAAAAAGGAATAAACACCGATCGCGTATATTTACTTCAAAGAGGTTCTGGCGACTAAAACATCAGCTCTATGCTGTCTCTGCCGGTTCCATTATACATATTTGCTGCTGCTTTCTACAAGGGCTTTTGCAAGTCGAGTGCGACTGCACATAACTTCACAGTTTGACGATTACACATAAGTTCAGAGCGTTAAACTTCTTTCCAAAGTAATTGGCCGCGTCGAGTATTACTTACAATACGAAAGCATAGATCTTCAACTGAATGTACAATAAGCGTTGCAGTCAACATTGCATTTGTCTAAATTTTCACAAGGGCACCGGCATGCAGAAGTAAAACTCACTCGATATTGTCAGCCTTCTTCCATCATCACTCACGTTCACGTTTTCAGGCGAAGTAAAAAGAGGTGCATCGTTTTTCAACCAAACTATCGTCGGAGGGGGATCCCCAGAAGCGTCACACGTCAACGTTACAGTTCCACCCAAGGTCACTGTTACGTTATCGCCCTCTCCACCAATACTAGGGGGTACTGGAAAATAAGCACACTGCAGTTGGGTTTTTGGTGTTTTTGGCGTAATTGGTGCTTGTCCCTAGAAATGACTGCTTTTAATTCAAATGATTCAAAACATTCTCAAATAACAATAATTCTTTTAAATCGCAGCAAGTAACAATGATGGTTCAGTTACGGTCGATCAGAATCTTATAGTTCCAGGCTTTGTACAGCTTTTCCTTGCTCACAAACAGTGCTTACGTTTTTTGCCTTAGTTAAGTTATAACACGTGCAGAACATTGGGAGCTAATGAATCACTTTCACACTGAAGCAAGGAAAGTGTATCTAGAAGGAAAATATTGTTACAAATCTGGCGTTTTGAGCATTTTCAGAGCAGAACGCAGACCAAAGACTGTTGTACCCTGCACGACGACCCTGTGGGTTCTTCGCGCGTCTCCCGCATCGTTTGTTGCTGTGCAGACGTATCGTCCCTCGTCCTCAACCTTCACACTGGAAAAGTCGACGACCTGTCCGTCCTGAGTGATCGACATTCCCGGGCCTGACGTCAACAACCGGCCATCTTTGGTCCACTCTGTGGAGGGGTTTGGTATTCCGCTCACACTGGGAGGACAACAACACATGTGAAGAGAGAAACGCATCAAAACAACCCACACGCCTCGCAGCCATGACAACCAAGTACGGACGTCACGAACATCGGTCAACTACAGCCGCCGTGATGTTGTGCCTTTGTCTGCGCATCTTTGACGATCGCCGTGACTTCAACCAACAAAAAGCCACCTAAGCGTTGACGGTGTCCAAAGTGCGATAACAGAAACAGAGTTTCTAAAAGCACTTGTACGATTGCTACAGGTTAAAACTAACGTTAAGTATTTCATCATCACGCTTTTAATTTTTGTTCGTGCTTCAAGGCGATTAATCGAGTGTTTCGTGGCGCATTCCATGATTTCCTCTCATGCCACGTATTTATTTGGTGGAACTAATTCCTGAAAAGCAATGATTCGTCGGGTTCCAGGACATTCCAATATTTTTTATTTCAACCGCGAACGTCGAGATCCAAATCCAATGGCAAACAAACTGAGTTCTGAACAAACACGACAATTACAAATAGGTTTATTTAAAACGTTGGAAAAAACAGCACAGCTTTCACAAAAAACCTAGAGGTTAAACAAAACGAAAATACTCACAAGCAAGTCAAGGCAAGATGGTCGTTTAGTGTAACAGTGTGGGTTTGATCACTTCCGGTTATGGACGGAGGAACTGGAAAAAAGTTATTGTCAATAACATTACACCTTAGCAGTACTGCAAATCTTCGCAGAAAAGTTAAACATTTTATAGCTTCTCTGGACACTGACAATAAAGCTTTCGCTAGAATGATAAAAATATCAAATCATTAGAAAAGTACCAGTTAGTTGAATTTGAACTGAGATCGTTAATCTTTCACTCAACTCAACAAACATCACAACGCGAAACCAATCTGACTTAATTTGGATCGAATGTTCTGAGAGATGATACCAGCGCTGCGTCGTTGTTCAGAAAATCACTGCTCTGCAGTGATTAACGCAACTAATTAAACCGCAAATAAAATCTTACCATAAACACTGAGGTCAAAATCTTTCGAATCTTCCCCGGCGATATTGCGGGTAATGCATTTGTACGAAGCTGTGTCCGTAACAACGGCCTTGTGGATACGAAGTATTTGATCGCGGTCGTCGATCTGTACGCGCTCGTCGTCCGGCGACATTTCCTGCAATCCTGGAAGCGTAGAAGCAAAGCTCGTTTTAAAAAGTATATTACAAGCGAACGAACCGAAACGTTTATACAGTGCTGTTCCAAGCACGTTTACCTCAAGCACTGTTTTCTCACAAGTGTTACCGATAAAGGTCGTTTTTCTTCAAACGAGTCAAAGCAAATATGGCCCAAGTTGGGTTCCCCGTTTTTCATACATACTTTTTACAAACGTTGGTCCACACTGACTTGTATCTGCCCTTGGATCGAAAAATCTCAGAACGTTCAGTTTATTGAGATTTAAGGATTTTGAATCAACGAAACACAGAACCGTTTTGAGGAGAAACCATCTGTGCACTGCAAAGCAACGAAAACGCCCAGTTTCCGTACATCTACGTCTGTTTTACGTTTTCTTTGTTGTCTGCAAACGTTCAAAGCGAAACATCACATTAAACAGCCCTTGATTGAGCTTTGCAAATACTTAACATTGAGCTGACTGGTCCTAAAACCACAAAATATTTTCAGCACCGAAAACAAACAAGTAATGGGATTTTGACTGTAATTTTGGACATTTAAAAAACTACCGAGAAATCGCAGAATCAAATTTCTGCCATCAAACACAAAGATTCCGAGTACAAAACTTAGAAAATCACGTGCTTTCCATTGAGCAGGGATGGCCTGCGTAGATTCAAGATTCACAGTCAGTTTTGGCTGCAAGTCGGCATAGTATATGTGCTGATAAAGCTTGGATGGTTTCTTACCTTTATACCATTTAATCTGTGGAAACGGTATCCCTGTGACGGAACAGTGAAGTTCAACTGATTCGTCGACGTTGACCACGTGACTTGAAACGTCATCGCTGTCTCGTATGGAGGGAGTAACGTAAACATCCAGACGAACCACCTGCGACGGAAAAACAGTTAAACAATTCCAAACGTGAATGAGCGTTTTCGTGACATAATTTAGTTAAGAATTATTTTCTTGTCAGCTATCTAATTCACAAGAAGGGAATAGACGTTTTTGTTTGCTTCTTAAGGGTATATTAAATCATCCAATGGCTGTTTAGTCGCGCATTTCATGAGACACAGTGACTATCGTGACTTCAGAAGGAACGAGGATGGAAAAATGAATAATGTGAGAAAACCGGTTTACACTTTCCCATGCATTCACACTTTCCCATGCATTCACACTTTCCCATGCATTCACAGTTAACAAACTTTTGAAGATCACCAGTAATACAAAAAAACAATGATTTGATAATTCATGTTCGGCCGAGGTGCTACAGGAAATGTTAAAATGCACAGAATATCTACGCAACGGCAGAAACAAACATTAAACTTGGTTGGAGATTAAGTATCGAAAGGGCATCAAGTTTTTCCTTTTGGCCTTCAGTCTGACGTACACAGCATCTGTTAATGACGCACACCCCACCTTGTGCGACTGTCCGACCACATTTATTGCAGTGCAGTTGTACAATCCAGTGTCCGACACTCTCGCGCCAGTGATGCGAAACACCTGACCACCGTTCAGGAAAATAATGTGGCCTCTTTCTTCTTCCACAGGCTGTAAACAAACACAGTTTTGTTGAAATAAAGCAATGCCCCCAAAGTACTATGACTGGCTCTAGTTTTAAGCCGATTATTGATCACAAGCTGAATGCTCCAAGAAAATATAGAAATAAAGACACAACACTGACGTTGATTCTTCATCTAGTTTCATAACAAACTAAGCCAATTTCTAAAACTGACACATGACAGTTTTATGAGACGTCATCCCTAACTGTTGTAGTACAGTTAGTTTTTGATAAATGCAGCATTTCTCGACATAAATGCTTTTGAATCCGGGCTACATTAAGAAATATAAATGCACTTTACACAGTTTTGATAAAAAATATTAAACTGAAAAGTTAAAATAATCTTTTCAACAGTGTTTGACAGAAACTGTTGACTTCCTTTTACCGTAAGTCTACCTCACAGCTATGTATTGGCAAATTAACGACAATTGTTACCGTTTTCTGCACCTCCCCTTCATACCACGTGATCGTTGGAGGAGGAACAGCATCGGCGTCACAAGTGAGGTCTACATCCTCCCCCTCTCGCACCCACACATGCTCCACGCCGACGTTGTCCGAGATGACAGGTCCCTCTGAAGGCAATAGTATCATTGTTGAAGTTGAAGAAAAACTATACCTACGTTTATGTTGAGTTGGAGTTATTCGTTTGATGTTGTTTTGTACTGTTAAGGCTTTATTCTGCCAAAGAACAAGTTAAACTCACTGCCCTATCAGCAACGATTGCATAATGGCAGCAACGCCCTTTACCGGGAAAAACTTGCACATGTTTGCTCAGATCAAACAACGGATAAAGGTCAATAATCAGCAAAACGCTGCCAGGAAGAGTAAAACCAAAACAACCATGAATGTAATAAAATAAGCTGTGTCTGAAAGAGTCGATTATGTTTACATCCGTTTCGCTGTGTTCTATAGGCTATAATCCATCTTTTTTGGATAGATTATGGTTAGACATAAAAACACAGTTAATTTCACGTGTTGCACTGCAACTCCATGTTGCCGCACATTTTTGAAAGCAACTGCAGTCTCCGGCATCTGCTTAAATATAAAGGCCTTTTTAGTCTTCTATGGTCGCATTTTGCTAAAAAAAGTACATCACGCAGCTCAAAAGTTTATTCGAAGAGGCGTTGTTTACATGTGATCGATTTTCAATTCGCCGTATTTGTTATGGTAAAAAACATTAATTCCGTCTTTTTCACTCTAAAAAAGAAACTTTCAGTATTTTTCCTCCGTTTATACATCTCATTTACAAATTTTGTTATCCAAGTGGAGGTTACAGACCCAACCATGCAACGGAGACAGCGATCAACGTCTCTTAAAAAAAACTGATTTTAAATCAGACAGATCTGATCACTTGAACAGCAGTTAATAGCGCATCTTCAAAATGACGATTCGTCAAACTTGGATTTTCTCATCCAAAAGAAGCTTTTGTATGTGCGCAGCAAGAAGCATTAGAATTTTAGCAAGGCACAGAAAAAAGTAATTAAAGGAAATCAACTCTCACCATGGACAAGCACTTCTGTGACTTTCCGGACAATCCCGCGTTCATTCTCTGCCTCACAGATGTACTGCCCATTGTCATCTGCGGTCACCACTTGCAGGGTCAGAGTCCCGTCGTCGGCGATGTCGACGTTCGGATCCAGTTCAGTAATTTCCTCCGCACCATGGTACCATCTGCAGCATAATCGCTAGTGATGACGTGCATTAGTGGCGACGCAGTGTTTTGAGAAACCTGCGTCATGAGTTCGATACTCAGCTCACGGTTTGCAATACCAACATGCGTTAACACCACAGTGGTTTGCAAACTTTTTTGTACCGCGACCCGTTGTAGTAACCCACTATAACCCAATGAACCCAACCTAAACCTCGAAAAAGCAAATGTAGTGCAGCATTGTACGTAAAATATCTGCTCGCGGCCCCCCCAAAAAAGGTTTAGGACCCCTCTGGCGTCGCGACCACCAAGTTGAAAACCACTACGCCGACAACTTGTCGCACTGACAGCACAATATGCGGAAGCTCGTATTGCTACAACATATTTGCAAACAACCGTAAATATGCTACAACATATCTGCAAACAACCGTTTCCAGAACAACTCTGTACATTTGTTTAACTCGTTCTAATATTAGAAGTTCACCAATGGTGTCGATATTCAGCCCTTCAAAGTAAGGAATATCATTCGTCAGCGTCAACAATTCAACGCAAGCAAAAACGCAAAAGCAACCGTTAATGAAACATGGCGTCATGAATGAAACCTCAGTTTGAATATCTTGATGTGGAAATAGATAAATGCTGAAGCGATCCGTATAAGAAATTTAACTGCGTGAGATTGACTTGCATGCGACAGACTGATAGTTACGATAAAAGCGTTTGGGATTCGAATGAGATGCGTGATGGTGTGATGAAATGTTGTATGAAAGTGAGTTGTAAAATGAGTTTGGAAAAGCAAAATTTGCTAGTGGATTTGAAATAGTAGAATGTCAGGAAACCATTTTAAGATTCTTAACCAACAGAGAATTCCTCTCAGAATCTTCAAGCAAAGAATCGTACAATGATCTAGTAGTCAGTTGGTCGCGTTTAATATCGACATTCAGTTGTAACTTCAGTACAAATTCAATATCTGTGCAAAGCTTCTTTCTGTAGATTGTGTCTTCAAATTTACGTATTACAAACAGGAGTGAAAGTAGTGTACAGACACCTTAAACTTACCAGACTTTGACAACCTGTTTTCCGTTTTCTTGCACAAGATTTATTTTAGAAATATTGGAAAACCACACGCAAAGAACGTGAGATCAGTCAACCACAGCAGAGAGTGAAAAGCACGAAACATAAAAAACCACCAGGGGCAACATTTTACTAACTTCGTCGAAAAACAAACTAACTGAATAGCGAACAATTCTTTACCTGATTGTTGGTTTAGGATCTCCAGTTGCGTTGCAAGATAGTGACAGACTGCTTAGTGCAGTCGGGTTCGTGATGCAAAATCCGTTTTCCTTGCTTGGCTTGCAATCCTCACCAAGGTTGATCTGTGGTTTACGTTGAACGTCAAGGAAAGTGGTCGACCTGTCCTTGTCGGCGACATTGATTGCCTCGCAGTGATATTCGTCCTCATCACCGGGTTGTGCATTACGTATGATCAACTGACTACTGCTCTGTCCTTGACCTCCTGCAACGAAACACGACGGATTTGCGAACTTTGAAACGCACCAAAGATGAAGCAATGACCAGCTCAGCGCTCGTCGGTACATCAAGACGCTACTGCTTCCACTCTATTCGCTGATTGGCCCTTTCAGTGAGAGGCCACGCGTCTACTGGTGCGTGGCATATCCTTGTGTGTGTATGCCTTATCCCGCTGATCGCCCATTAAATCACCCAATCCGGTGGGTAACCTCTATACGAGAGAAAGAGAAGCGCGCAGAATTAGCGCAGAACGCCAGCGACTACAGGAATTGTCCTGTCAACTATCAAAAGAAACTTCATCTTTGTACAAGGTAGAGCAGATTATTTCATCACACTTTGTCGATACTAAACAATATCGGGAAATCTAAGGAGAAATTTTGGAGCAAACAATTCGTGGCAGACAAAATGTAAACTCACTCAGATCTTTACCAATTGCCTGAACCACATTCAAAAGACGTTTGTACAGTTTCACAATGTCTTCCAGGCTTCAAACCGCTACTCGCTTTTTACGAACATTAATTCACGCATGTTATTGGCGTATATTCCATCCAAGACAAATAAATAACTTTAAAAATTGACGCAGTAGTTGCTTATGACAAATGTCAAATAAGAAAACAGAATAATAACTGGAACGAAGCGTTCGTTGCAACAACAAAAAAGCATTCTATGCACTTACTGGTTTCGGTGAATGAAATTCTTGAGTCAAAGTTATTCACAATTCGAGTGCTGCCTCGAAACCACGTGATTGTGGGAGTGGGCTGCCCGGTGGCGAAGCAACTCATCTCAGCACTACGGCCAACCAAGACCTACACACAGCGAAGTAGAATTTTCTCGTTATGCTCGTCAAGCATAACAGATCGTTCATTTCAAACTAGAAAAGATATAATCTCTGACGATTGCGCTTCTGAGTAGTTTTTATTTTTATTTTTATATTTTTATTTTTTTTATTTTTATTTCGCGGCTTCAGAAACAAAAACACAAAACACACCGAGGTTTTTTAAAAACCGCACAAAATTGGAAATAATATCGCACACGGAGATTATTGGGAAGAAGCAAATAACCGCCCAAGCGTCAGTAAGAGGTGAAAGAACAAGCACGGTTTGGTGCACGTACCTTTATCAGACTCGGTCTTCTGCGGATAGACGGAGGAACTAAAACGTCAAGAAACATGTCTCTCTGCGCAGTTCCAGCCACGTTTGTTGCCGTACATACGTAAGAGCCTGAACACACAAAACAAGGTTGACAACTCCTGGTTTATATGACAGAATATCATGTGTAAAATAACGACAACCGTGAATATGAAAGTGTTTGCAGCGTCCTGAAACATTAGCCACACAACGTCAGCAAAAAGGTAATCCTTAAGAATCTTAAAACGAAAAAACAACGGTCTCCGCAATATTTAGTTTCATATTCGCGTCAAGACACCAATGCGACCATCACACCGGGTCATTTTGCAACTCACATCACACGACCCCCTGTTAATTGATTCAAGCCATCAAAGAGCTAGAGCGACAGCATAATGCAGCACACCTTCATCAGAGAGAGCCGCAGAATATATCGTGAGGTTTCCGTGAGCAGTGATAGCGAGTCCGGTCTCATCACCGGTAAGAGGTTCGCCATTTTTGCTCCAAGTGTAAGTGGGAGGTGGGTCACTGCGGACCACCTGGCATTCCAGAGTTTTAGATCGACCAATGACAACTGAGTATCGTTCGCTCGTGTCCGCAACGGAAGGAATCACTGGAAAAAATGAGCGATAACTGAGGAAGAATCTTTTGTGACAGGTGTGTTTGTTTTCAAACACTCAACACGTTTCGCACAATGTTCTTTCAATCAAAGTAACAAAACCGTAATATATTTTGTCGTCGATATTTATTATAAAAGGCAGAAAACCTTTTCTTGAGATTTGCAAACAGGTCAGGCAGCGACGTGTTTTCAGTAAGCTGAGTTCCTACCAGAGGAATCTCGCACAAAAACGTAGAATTTCGGAAGACGTCCTTTGCAGCCTCACCGGTCCACAGCTGCGCTTCCGTTGTTTCTAATCTCAACTACTTGAAATTCGAGGTACTGGAAGATATTGGCTGATGCCCGCGCTAGAAAAAGTCTACGCTTGAGGAGCTGTCGAGTAACTTCCCATATACGGTGGCGAAAAACATCTCTGTGACGTCAACCGAAACAGAATACTCATACACAGCGTAAGCAAGTTGACGAAAGCGTTTTAAAGTGGCGAAATGCCAGCGGAAAATCCATAAGCACACTTACGGTAAACATCTAAAGACACCTCGATGCTGTCTCTTCCAGCCGAGTTGATGGCAGTGCACGTGTATTTCCCCGCCTCCGACGCGCTCGGATTTTCAATCGTCAGGCTCCCGTCGGTCGCAACCCGGAACCCGACCTGGGTATTGAGGGGGATGGCCTGGCCTTTCTTCCGCCACACAATCTCGGGTTGGGGGTTTCCGGTAGACTGGCACGGGATGTTGATGGGGTTGCGTTCTACGGTTGTGTAGAGGACGGCGTTCTGTGCGATGTCCGGCCGAACTACAAAAAGCGGCAGACGCAGGTGACTGACAGGTGTCAAAAACAGTACAGCACAGCATCAG
>JGI24021J15306_10013162_pt1 | contig 10275 bp, 5 predicted proteins | sample Ectturendosymbi1_FD_15306 | JGI IMG/M metagenome (IMG submission 15306) | reverse complement strand
AGTTGCAAATCTGAAATAATAATTGGCTTGTTGCGACTTCCGATGTAGTAATACTGTTTTGCCCGTTATTAGAAGATTGCATATTAAGTAGGCTAGGCGTGGAAAGGCAAGAAACGTGGTCTTGCAGTACAGTACTTTCTTAGTTTGGTAAATGCTCTGTCCATTATGCATATAGTGCTTTACCTTTGTGATGTTCCCAGGCTTGACTCTACTGTAGTTTTTAATGTACTTACCAAATATATCATGCTTAGGTTAAATAACTAAATTCTTTAAAAGTTTGAAGTATACGGAATGAATTAGCTTCGGAGTTGACGTGAACACCAAAGGCTGATTTATTTTGCAGTTTCAAACGCAGGAAGTTGATAAGCCAAAATGAAGTTAAAATTTGTAAATTTTAAAGACAAAATTTCAAGTGTTTAGGTCAAAAGATCGGTTGCCCTATAATATTCGTGAGAACCGCAATGTTTGACTCTCAAACCAGTCACAATCTCAGTGGTCTTGGATAGTTGGTGCAGTGAAGCGTTTCACAGAACCATGTTACAATAGTTCGATTGATGCGTGACCAGTCCGATACGTCTTCTATAAGCTTTGTTACGAACCATGGAGTCGAACGTGCATCACAGGCTTTGATTCCAAAGTAACAAATAGTAATCTTTTGGAATCAATTCAACTTTTGAACATGTTTTAACCTGCAGAAATCGCCCCCCAAATCTCGTAAATCACAATATCGCCTCCACAACGCACGAAATCGTCCCCTGGGGGGCGATTTCGCCTATGCTGAAGACCATTGGTTTAAACGGTTCGGAAAAAATCAGACCGTGCCACAGACACTAGCAAACGCTCTCCGAAAATCGATTCTATACGGAATTACAGAGAGAAGAGTGCGACTTTTGACAAAAAGCAACCAGCTACGGGCCAGTCACGGGAAAGCAGGTGTGAAGCTATTTTACATAACGACCCAGCGCAACTAACGCAAGGAGAAAGCGTCTGCACAAATATGCGTGGATTGGATAAAATAGCTACGTTTGTTCAAGGAGGCGACTCGACAATAAAGGAGCGCACACCACGGCCCAGTCGGGGGTAAACAGCTTTACTTTCCACATCACCGGTTTTACAAACGATTGATTTTGTTGGCAGCAACTTTCACCCCCACTTCCAATTTAGAGCAGGAAACACAAACAATGTGCGCTACTGAAGCGCCAGACGCCCACAACCCTCAGTTGAAAAAGGTTCAATTACCGCTCGAACTCGACCTTGCTGCTCTCTTTTACCAGCGCATTGCAAATTGAATTCAGCATCCGGTTTGTTGTCTGACAAGACAACTGTTCTTGGTGCTGACAAAGTCATTCCTGCTGACATTAACCTACTCGTCCGTTGAAAAAGCGTGCATATTACGGTCGCAGCAGCTGGCATTTGTGACCCTTGTCAGATCTATTGAACACTAAATAACGAATCACAGGCTGGCACAGCTGATTACGGAGCCGACCACTGTTTTCTTAAAGAGTCACGAGGTCGAAAAACGACGTATGGGTACGAATAATCTTTTTAAAAGCAAGTAACTACCACTTCTCGAAAAGGCCACGCACTTCACCACACTCGTTTCATTTAAAAAAATTGAATTTACTTGAAAGCTTCCAATAAGTAGGCAGTGGGAAGTCGAATATTCTCAATGTCAAGTACCTGCACTGTCGAGTTAAGCAAGAGGCTGGTGTAATGCCGATGGACTCTGTACATGATGTAGGGCACTTTGATGTGATGCAGAGTAAGCGCACGCCCAACGTGATCATTCTCGGCAAGATTACCAAGAAACGGTTTCTCTTCCGAGTATTCCTCTTGGTAGGAATGATAAAACAGTTTGAGCGTCTGCACAACAAAAGAAACTTACTCTTGAGCATGGCGTGTTCAGACAGTGTCAATCTGCCGCGTAACAAAGCGGCCAAACTCTACTTATTTTACTTGTAACATCTATTGCAGTTCTACCCATCTGCGGTAACAACTTCTACGACAATAGTTTGCGTCCTGCACGAATAAGGTCAATAAGACGTTTGCTCTTGTTGCGGAATTGATAACAAAAATATATCTCCAACGATGTCACACCAAACTCTCCATAAACTTTTAAAATTCTTAAAGTAACTAATTCAATGTAACTAGCTTTGCATCAATCACCAACCGCTTTGTTTCAACACCAGCTCATTCTTAAGTCTTGAATGAATTGTGCAATATTAATAATTTTGTTGACGATTAAAAAGTTTACTGTAATGCATGCTAGTTCGAAAAAGCGAGCTACAGAGCACTCAAACACTTTTACTCAAATCAATAAACGCAATTTTTTTACAAAAAAATCTGGAAAGAAAACCGTACCAACCATCGCGCTAAAATGCCATAAAATAATTATTGGCAGATAAATTGCTGACAAGAAACATTTTTCAAAATTCGACAAGGTCTGGGGCGACTTAGCGTGCGACGCTCACACCTAAACACAAACTGATCAAGAGTAGAAGAATTGACATAAAAAAGGGCGAAAAAACGTTGCTGGTGAAGATTAAACACAAAACGCTTCAACGCGCACTGAGGTTACCGTGGCTGGAAACCAGATTTATCTTCCCCTGATGAAAGCAAGCGGCATTGCAACCAAACGTACGTGCGTTGAGACACAAGCTTTGTACGTTTTATATTCACAGATTTAAATTTTGGACAGAAGTTTTGTATCTGGTGGCTCCGAGCCTGGATAACAGTAAGCGGATGAAGTCCCACTATTTAAAATGGAATGAATCTGTATCAACAAACATGCGGCAATGTGACCTTGCTTATTGTTCAGGAAAATCTCGAAACAAACAAACAAATCAGCTGAGCCAGGGTGCCGTGAGACAAACTTATACAATATATTGTAGGGGATCTACATTCCCGGTTGTCTTGCTAATTAGTTCATTGTGCTTTACTCCATTTTCGGGGGTGGTGATGGTATCGGCGCGAAATCCGCTGTTGCACATTGGTATCTTGACCGGACTCCAATAAAAACCGTCATTAAGCTCTTCTAAAAATCGCTGGCGAAACCGCTACCTAGACCGAAAATCTTTACTAACACACGTACGTCCTCATTTTAACAAACTGTTATTGTTAAATTGAGCAGATCGCACCACAGTAGCACCAGCTGCGACTACAGAAAAAACTAAAACAGACGCATCTGCAGCGGTTTTGAAAATTGAATCTTTTACAACTACAGCATCACTCCCTATTCGATTTCTTGTTGGACAGCACTCATTGTTAGAAATCGTGAGATTCCATTTATCTACCCCGGTACGGTTTTGGCCTTGAGCAACAGAAGTATGGGCATGATTGAGTAACATTAGATTAGTCGGCGGAAACAAGGTAGGGTTAACGTACAGCAACGGGAAGTAACGGCATCACCATTTTTAACACGAAAACTGTGTTAGTTATTTTTGCAGTGTTACCTCCCAAGCATGTGTGCACTCTATATGCAAGTGCTTGGTAACGCATCTTCCTATCTCAACATCTTCTTCACCGGACATCACTTCAGCCATGCATTGGTCTATGTGCGGACAAAGTTCTAAAAACAAACGAAGTCCGTGCAATTATTTACAATGATAACACAAGGCTTTTGTAGGTTGTCCGGAAGATTTGTGGTACTTCGTTGGTTCGTAGAAAGCTGTTGCGTTGGGGCGTCAACGCTTGTCATCGGAGCTTCTCAACTCACGCCTGTAAGAAACGGCCTAGAAACGTTCATAAGCACAAAACAAATGGTTACCACAACGGTCGATATGAACCAGTAAGAGAACCGGCGTTCTACTCCGCTGCACACTCCACTGTCATCTGGGCTGTACTGTATCGTTTTAGCACTTGCTGACGCAGAGTTGTGTGTTTCAGGTCTCTTGGATGCATAAACGCACGTGATTGGGGTCGGAGAAGGTGGCCGCCCCACCAGGAATGTGAAAAATATTAAAACCAAGGCAATGCTGACTGACCTTAAGCCTCGCTTGAGGCAAGCGAATGATTCCAGGGTACCATCGGTGGCCTTTCAAGGAAAGGAAAAAGTAGGGTACAGACGGTTTTCAGGTAAACGAAGTGAATCGATTTAAATTCGTTTAAAAACAACCAAGTTAAATCGGATTTTCAAATGCTGACGATTGAAAAAATGAGGGCCGAGGGAGTGGCTGTTTATAGTTTCTTACCCATGTTTATTTGGCCCAGAAGAATGAAATATATGCAAACTGTATTCATGTCAAGAATGGTTAAATGAATTGAACGATATAAAAAAAACAGGGCAATTTTAATCGGGCAGTGGAACTTTGCCAGAACAAACCGTTTTCAGCCTCCTCCACTGTTGTAAGTCTCTCCATGCGTCAATGCTTAGGTGTAGTATTTCAGCATGGATGCATCACTTTCTTTGTTGACGCGAACGCATTTCACATCGCTTTCGCATCTCTTGCACCACTATGCGCAGGTCAGTACCTTTTTTCTTTAAGACACATTTCGCATCTTCTTTCACCGGATTTGTAGTAGATGGGCTTTACTGATACCTGATCAAGATCATCCAAGATCGTACGACTAGTCCAAGTCGCTATCTTTCCAACTCTCAAACATATGCTGAAAGTTAAGTCTTGTGTTTGAAATCTTTGATTCTTGGCTACATGCGCTTATCGTACGCGACCTTGAAGGTTCGTCCGATGAGGATACAGCAGATTTTGTTTCTAATCTGCAACGCTAATTACGCACCCCACCTCATCAAAATTGCATAGCTTGATTTCAAATCTTGCACTCTGAAGTTGAAGTTTGTTTGCATTCTTTTCATAGTTGCTGCGCAGCTCGACAACTCTAGTTTAACTTCAAGTTGCTTATGTTGAAAGCGTTGTGATACCGATCGCTCAGTGGAATTCTTTTGCACGAGCTTCAAAAACATGGTTTTCTGTTTGTTTGGCGTGCACTGGAAAGAACAAAACAGTTTTCCATACATTGGGCTGACACTGGGTAAATTATCTCTTTTGTTTTTTTTTATTTTTTTAACAACGTTTCCATTCTAGTCATACCGCTCTTAAAATGAAGATAAGTGCTGCATGAAACCAGATATAACGTGACTCTGGAAATCGCTGACTCCACCGCATTCTACGCATAGTGACGTATGGGGCGACAGGTGATTTTGAACAGAGACCGCGGACGTTGCGCATATGTGGTGCATGAAATGAAAACAGAGTTTTCGTTTGCTGAGGAGGAGCGAATTCAACGAAGTGCAAAACTCTACATGCACTGTTCCGATATACTTAATCACAAAATTGTTAAAGTGTCTCACCTTTAAGAGCTCTTTGATTGAACAAAACTCCGGGACCGCCCATGCAGAAGTTATGTCCATTCAGACCAAGTTTATCGCGAACTTCAGGAACTCCGTGCCCAGGTTGGCCCATGTAAATCTGACAGGTGTCAAAACAAGCGTTAGAAACGAGTTGTAATCTTGGAAACATTCCACCAAAGCTTAATTGAAACAGGACAAACTACGGCTTTTGAATTTTTTCCAGTCCGGTGAACTTGTCCAGATTTTATCAACAAATCCAATCCATTTTCATATATTCCTTGTGATGTCCATGCTTTCTCAGTATAAGGGGTACTGTACTACTCTGCTCCACGTTTTACTTTCGTCTTTAAAACACATCCACAACGGTGCGGTTCCCAAGTAATAGCCTTTGTGGGACTCAATCTGACAAGAGCGATTATAGCAAACAGCTTGTTGTGCATCTATTTGCACCACTTTAAAAAACTTCTCTAAGCAGTTAATATGTAAGCCCCTCTTTAGATATGAGTGAAGTAAAGAAAAGTAAAGTTAGAGAAGACTGAGTGGTTAATAAGCACTGGCAGCAAAATATTTCTCAATTAATTCCTATCAACGGTTGTATCTCTGATATGCCATAAAAGTGTTAAGGTTTTTATAGAATGCAATATCGGGATTCTCCCGCTATTATGCAGGCGAATTACTCTGGGTCATTCCACATCAAGTCACACCCAAAGGGCTGAACCCTACGCTTTCAGAATTTAATAAAATTTGGTATACATGTTCGTTTTCACCCCCAAACCTCAAATCTAAAATTTTTCATTGATCGGACGATTGGTTTCCCAGATATGGGAGGTTATTTTTTGAAAATTTTGAGAAAAAATGGGGGTGAACCTAACTTCCAATAACCATATCTTTTGAACTAGTGGTCCAATCTGGAACAATAAAGTATCTTTGAAAAGGGGAGAAAGCCAGGAATTCCAATCTGACGATATTTTATTTGGGTAACTTTTCGGGTGATGTCCTTTTGACCTATATTTTGACCTTGAAATTGACCACGTTGATCAAAATATGAAATGTTGATGACCATTGGATATCGTAGCCCTACACATTACCTACAGTTTTTTTCTTTCGATCATAGATCGAAATGATTTTGAAACGACCGAAAAAAATTAAGTAATTTCGGTCAGAATGTCTGAAAATATAGGCTGAAAAACACTGTTACGACTAGTTTTAATACAACAGTGAGACAAATGACCGAAATGTTTCAGTGACCAAAATGTCTCAACAAAAATGACCGAAATGTCTCAGCGAAAAAAAACAGGTTACCTACAATATATCAAAATATGAAACACATACTATTTTTTGTTTTTGAGTAATAACAAATTGAAATTAGCATATGCGGACAACATTGGTCAAGTTCAAGCAAATCAAATGTGAAGCACGTCTTCTTAACGCCATCATTTCACCATGCGCAACTTCAATGCCAGCGTTAGGGTTATAGTTGGTGTTTAGGACATCGCAGAAAGTCGAATTAACTCATGGCAAAGTGTATTCCCAGGGTAAAATGAGAGTATGTTACTTACACGATATTATACATGAGATGTGTTTTTAAGGTATATAAAGTTGTTCATCCATCACACTGAATGAATTAAGTTAGCTGCAAGCAACTGTTTTCACGGTGAATGTGAAGCGATGCTAGTAGGCTGAATCGATCCAAGTTTACCCATGTGAACGCAGTGATTGCTAGGCTTTTGATTGCACGTTTTCAAGAAAACCAACTCGGCTTGTGATGTCATAAAGGGACGATCGTCCTCACCTTAGGGCGACCCACGGGAAATCTTGATAAGCTTCCCGGGAATTTTACATTTTTTCAAGCCCTGCGCATGAACAATCTTTATTTGCAATTCAATGAATTCGTTTGTATCGCCAAACATTTACAGCCAAAAAGTTCAATCACACTACACAAGGTAACAACCTTGAGTAGCACAAAGTGACATTCATCGTAAGATAATAAAGAAATGCAATCAGAAAAAGAAAAACGATGTTACAAATGCCACCATACTTCAATGCACACAAACACTTACCATTTTATCACCATCCACTTGTGTTAGAAAATGTCGTAATTTCTCCACTCTTATATAAACATCATCATCAGCTCGAATAAACCATTCATAGTTGGTGATGTGGTGCTTGCACATGTGCTATGAGAACACAATTAGATTAAATACAACACGAAACACTATCAAAAATATATGACTGATAAACAACACAANGCAGCTTTTTTCCTCAAGAAACTGGTAATTCACACAAAACCAATGATGTATCATTTTAAGTCATTGCTAAATTCAAATCTGNCAATCATTCATGATTTCATGCTGACCTGAGATGAATTTTGCACAACATTACAAAATTATTGCATGGCTTATTTAAGATATCTTTTACACCAGGTCTGCACAACATATGACCCGCGAAAGTTTTTCTTGCAGCCTACCAGAGCTTTCTCAATTGTAGAAAATGTTGCAAAAGCTTGACCTTGTTTAAGTAAATGTTGTTCCAGAATATCTTACATACTACAACGAAATCTCTACATCGAAATGAAATAGACTTTTGCGGCAATTACATGTTGATAATTTGGCCCTTCAAGTTTTGAGTTGTGCAGGCCTGTTTTACAATTCAACTTCGCACAGAGCTTGACGATTACAAATTTGCAAGGCTATGTGGCATATAATTTAAACTAAAATTTGCTGAAGACACAATTGTTTGTTCAACATTGAAATACTGGTACTCAAGTCAAAACTATAACAGGGCGTAAAGTTTCTTATCTTGATTTTCACCTTAGATTTTGTATGTTGACTCTGGCCTGCAGGTCTAATTTGGCCCACAGTGTAATAACATTTGTCCTGTGAAACAATACCAAATGATTACTAGAGCCGGCCAGCCAATAGTATATAGCTACACAGGGTTGACAAAACCCTGTTTTGGGTTTTCTTTTAGAAAGAAACAGGTTTTGGTCTTTTTTTAAGAAAAACACCAAAACCCCATTCTGAATTGTTTTCATTGCATCATGCAATATAACCATTTTCACAATTACACAATAAAAACTTGTTGTTACTATTATGGCATTCAACATTTAAAGTAAAGAAATGTAGCCCATCTCTTTTTTTGCAAAGTGTTGTTGTCAGTTCACTCCAAGGTGGTAAGGGTTGGCAAGTATGTGCACAGCAAAGAGAGAAAAGCCACACCCACACAACCTCTGCAGTTTCGCGTCAAGTTTATGTGCATGCTCTGCTAGTTCAGCATCTACAGCAGTGGTTCTTAACCGGGGACACACCCCTCCCCAAAGGGGTGTCAATTCTAGGAGGGCATGAGCCCTTTGCACCTTACAACATGGAAAGTTTTTGAACAGGAAAGTGTTCCAACCAATTTACTTATTTGAAGTCAGAGGGGCTAGAAATGAAAGAATAATTACTTAAGGGAGGAGTTGTAGAGAAAAGGTTAAGAAACACTGATCTATAGGGTGCATTTTTTCAACATATGGCTTGGTATGTTCCAACATCAGAAACAGTTTATGTACAGAGAAGGCAGAAAAAATTGGTTAAAACATAGTGATTTTACAGAGCTGAAGAAGATAACAGGAGAATTTACTCATACTGTTTGAATTATTATTCTCTTTTTTTCAAGTCCTTCAAATTTTGTTGCTGTTTGTTTTGTTTGATTTTAAAAAAAATTACAGTTAACTGCACAAATGTGCTGCTAATTTTACTTTTTACCTCGTAGTAGATTTTTCAAAGGAAAAGTAACGAGTGGGTTTTTGGTGGTTCAATTGGGCATTATTAAGTGGGCTTTAAAAAACAGGTGGGTTTTGTTGGGTCCAATTACATCAACCCTGCGCAATGCGCACATACCTCTAAAACTTACAATCCCATAATGCTCTGCTGTTGGTTAGGTGCCTCACTCAGAACAGGACCCTGCAGTGTTTGTGACATACTGGCCACACTGACCTTATGGGAGGACAATTTTTGAATAAATATCAATGTTGGCCCACGGCTTCACCCAAGTTTTAAATTTTCACCCACTGTGTGTTTGAGGTTGACACCCTTGCTTTAGATGAAAACAAATCTGGTTCTTGATAAACATGAGCAGAAAAGGAGTCAGAAGATACATTGTATTCATGTTAATGTAAGGCTCTAGGTTTTCTGTAGGCTTTAGAGGAATCAGCCAACTAGGCTCTGCTTTCATCTTTTTGCAACTGATTCAAACTTGCACATGTGTATTGAAGTAACTTCACTCCACAGGTGAAACAAGCAAGGAATCAATCTTTGCAATTACATGCCATTGATTCCTTGCTTGTTTCACTTGTGGAGTGAAGTTACTTCAATACTTGTATCCATGTTGTGTTTACTGTCTGTACGAACTGTGTGAAGACACATTGCAACAAAAGTTATAGATAGGAAAACTAAAAATGTATTATTCATTTTAATCCACATAAATACACTTCGCAAAAGCATGTGCATTTAATTTGAAGCAAGGTTCACATGATACTTTTGTTTACATGCCTTAACCCATTGCTTTGTTAGTAATAATGCGTTTTAACTTGTGTCACTGTTGGCTTGGCTCTCTTTTTCCTGATATTTGTTATTATTTTGGAAAACTAACAACATTTAGCAAATAAAATACCTTCATAAATAATAACTTGCAGACCACCATATCAAGCTCCAGTGGACATTACTGACTCTGAGAACCACTGATTTGACTCTGAGAACCACTGATAAGCAGCAGAGTACAAGTGTCTGTTCATGTATTTTTAGTGGTTCCACTGACAACTGTCTTCTTTTTTCATACATAATAGATTTTTTTCACATTTGCATAATACCAATCTATTTTTTCTTGGTACAGTGATTTGCATTATAATAAATACTACAGCCAAAGCAAACGATACAACTGACATCTTGCAAACGTTTCGATAACAACTGTTATCATCTTCAGTGCATAGC
>JGI24021J15306_10013161_pt1 | contig 10275 bp, 6 predicted proteins | sample Ectturendosymbi1_FD_15306 | JGI IMG/M metagenome (IMG submission 15306) | reverse complement strand
TATAAAGATAACTTTACATTACAGTGTTTACATGCGCACATCAGGTGAGAAAGTACGCATATCGGATGAAGCAGAACGTGTTCAATCGGTTTCATATTCTCGTATAAGATCATTGTCAGGGTTACATACAGTGGTGTGTCTAAGGGAAGGCAAGCGAGGCACTTGCCTCGGGCCCCCCTTTGCAACTGTAATGTGTCAAGCAGCCTACCTTGCTTTCAAAGTGGCCCAGCAGCAACTGTAATGTATAAGTAGGCTACTTTACTTTCAAAGGGCCCCCAACAGCAGTTCTAATGTCTACATACCTTGCTTTCAAAGGGGCCCAAATACATAAGCACTTTTCTTTCAAAGGGCCCCCTAACTTCACTGATTTCTAGTGCTTGATTTTTCAATTTGGGGTATCAAAGCTTTCTCTGGGGGCTAAGGTGGTGACGGGACTGAATTTTGGCCCCCCTGTGACAGCGTGGGCCCCCAATTGGGGGTATGGAGTATGGCTGATACGACTCTGAGCCTAAACCCTACAAACTTAATGCATGTCAAACACACGTTTGGATCGGATTTGATTACATGACCAATTTCGCAAAATCAAAGCTTACTTAGAGCAAGCCATGCTTTCTCAACGCGCCCTAACAATGACATAGCCAGTTTTGAATTGGTTTTCTGAATGAAGCACAATATTGTACTAGGTTGAAAGGGCTATATTGAACAAGTCAACTATTTTGATGAACTACTTCATACCAAATAGGATGGCAGTGACATGCAGAGATACGTGAAATGACTTTACCGTGCAGCAACAAAATAATTCAGTTTTGTGCCAGTTGTGGAATAAATAGAGTCTGTACTAAACGTTTACACCGTTACCTATAACAACGCATATCGAAGTGCAACTGCGACGCAAAAAGCAGAATTCTGTAGTACATTCCCAGGAATGAAACTGTTCGCCAACATAAGCTAGTTATTGTGTGGTGTCATTTATTACCGTGATTAGAGACAATTTGTATATTTGCATTCAACGATGTGCATCTTCATCTAACTTTTTTGTTCGCTCACTCCACATGCCTGATGCTTGTCAGTCTTCATTTTTCTTCCACTATACAACGCTGCTATATCACGATGAGCGCATGTAGCACACTTGCTGGTGCCAGTAGCGGATTAAGGGGGGGGCTGCCTGGGCCCCCAATTTAGTTTTTATATACATATACAGACAGGCCCCTGTAAGTTTCAGTCAGGGGCTTCATTCAACCTTAGTCCGCCACTGGCTGGTGCGTTGTTTAATGTTTGTTCTTCTGCATTCCCTGCGCGTACCAACACCTACCCCGTGATAAGCTATGACTGAGCATTTTTCTATTCTCCCTACGAGATGGATCATCATACTGAGCCAAACACGTTATTAAACTCATTTTGACTACAGGTAGCCCAATCGCAGAGTTGTTTGTTTTTCTCGGAATCTTGCCTGCTACTGTACTTCTGATAAGGAATGCTCCATATTCAAATATAAGTACGCCAAGGCAAATGTCAATCTCACTATCGACAATGCACGGCTCCAAACCTTTTTACATCCAACGTCTGTTGCTGAATTAGCGGAGATTCATTGATAACGCAGTTTTTTTGTAGCATCTAACGCAATCAGAATTATTTTCAGGCTACAAGATTCATCTTCAAGCGAAATCAATGAGATTTCGCAAACTATTCGAGTTAGTTCTAATTTGTGCGTTACAGGGTCGTCAAAAACGCGCACCAGCAGTCAGTTCTGTGATACTTTTATTACGGTAAGCTTGTGTTCGGAATAAGTTCTTGCCATACAAAATCCAAGCAAGCAGCTATGCGCTAACCAGTGTCGAAACCAAAAAGAATGCAATGACCAGGTCCGATGAGAAAAGCCAAGATACAGAAAACACGAGAAAATATCCAACGTCCCGAAATAATACAAAAATAGTTTCGGGTCGAGTAAACAAGAGAAAGAAAAGAAAATAAATAAAAACAGGGCGGGGAGAAACAAGAAAGAAGCTGCATTTCAACAAGACTTTCAGTTTCGAGCACGTACGAGAGTAACGAACACCACAAGAGGTAACACAATTTGGACATGTCTTTCTTCAGAAATTCCGGTTAAACATGCGCCAGCGAGATGCTTTTTTAATTCGTGAGGCAGGCAAGTCTTCTTCAGCATCGTACAACATGTGTGAAAATCGTTTGCACAAGCTCACAGCACAAAGCAGAGTAAGCATGCTGAACACAAAATCAGGGTAAGCGCGCTACGTTACGTCGTAAAGCGTTCCTCGTACTTGTGCCGTAATTTGCCGCGCGAGGGTCAAAACACAGCTCGTCACGAACATTGCTGAGCTTCTTTGGCTTGCTACAAAACCTGCATATGCGCAAGCTGGATCGAGTAACCTATGCGAAAGGTAGCGCAGCTGCACCATGAGCACTCACTGCAGCTGAGCGACGTCAGCAATATCAGTCACGAGACACGAAAAATGAATCCAACAAGCAGCAACTTCACTTCATTTGCCGCGCTCCATCTCGATTTCACAACAAGTACGACTTAATCAGCACAGCAGGCAGCTGTTCTTCACCGTACCCAATACCATGTAGGCAACACGAGGAGCACAGTACTAAGTCGTTAAATGTTAACTGACGACAAGAGTGAGCACGGACGTCTAGTCACCCGGAAAATGCATTGCTTTGACGCAGATTTTTTTGTTCGTGAAAAACGCTACAGCGTAAGGATTAACAATTAATTTTTATCTGACTATTTTCACACAGAAATCAGCTGTGTAAAGTTTACTTTGCATCTTTTCTAGGTAATACAAGGGTACCTACTCATGTTTTTATAACTACATTGTTTTTTATTTCTCTATAAATATCACTACTTCCAAATTTTTTCCAGCATTCAAGGAAGCTGTAGACGTTATAAACTGACGGTTGTTTGATAACATTTCTAGCTCCAGCCATAAACAACCAATCTAGCTATAAACGTGAGGGCCGCTTGGAAAGCGTGTAATTTTATGACTTTGTCGAATGCTTGGATGTTGCAGCGTCCAATGCAACCATACAGGTGATTCTAGCAAACGGTAGGTTTTTAAAGGAAGTTTGAACAAATCACCGACAGTGTTTAGGGAGGCATGCGTCGCAATGAGAATTTTTCCAAATGGCCGAAGCTATTCGATCGAAGAGGCCTTGCAAGTTGAATTAACAAAGCGACTATCCTCGACCAGGGAAAGTCTGTTCGTAACCGTCCTTCTCACCTGGGGACGCGAGCAATGCGAGTGAAAAGCAAAAGTGCGACAAATGCGAACATGAGCCACATCTCCTCGCTCGCACCGCAACAGCCTGCCCTGCAGCGGTCAGCCTGCGATGTTATCGGAGACATGGAACACTTCACGGTTATGCAAGCGCAGCGGACAGCGTTAAGTCTTTTGTTGTTTCATAGACGGCGCTCAAAGTTTGAACTCTTCCATGTTTGATTCGGGCTTGAAGGCAAATTGCTTTGATTCGGGATCGACCTGTCAAAACAAAAACGGGTACAATTATTTCGCTTTGATGCGTTCGTTTCACAGTCACATGCACGCTAAGCGGTTAGCAACACGCTGACTGTGGCCGGTAACATTTTCTGGCCGGTCACCACAAACGTTCTTGAGCGCAGACAACGGAAACATACGGTAAGCTGGAGTGGNCACACTGAGTGGAAACAACATGCGCTGCTTTTGCTACAATTTCACAGAAGCCATTATTGCCCATAGGCGTTTATGCTTCTTAATGCTTCTGATAACATCAATGAGATCTCCCCTCACGTTCGCTGTACCCACGAGCTTTACAACGCTACATAGAAATCCTCGCGGTTGCGAATTATCTGTTAACATTTCAGGGACAACGGTATGGCTGTGTTAACTTAATGATGCTGCGCTCTGTCCCAGAGGCAACAGCACGCAGAATACGACCCACTTTTTCTAACATCGGGTCGTTACGTGCTTCGTTACGTTTTTAAGCGTTAATTCATTCACTAAATGGAATCCGCGCCTAGCCGGAGTATGACATCTGTCTCTAACCAATGGCAGTCGATACTGACCATCTATCTCAAAATGCGTTACCGCTAGTCGAAGGCAGTAAGTGAAGTTGTCTTACGCCCTTTTGACTGCAAGGCGACAAAGCAGTACATTGGTTCCTGTATGACATCACGAGCAGCTGTCATGTGAGAGCAGCTGTCATGTGAGAGTAACGCGTTTTGAATGATGTTTATACTTAACATTACCTTCCTCTGAGTGCGACAGTTGTCAATTTGCACGTGACCAAAAATGTTGCTGCTTTAATATCAAACTCAGCTTCCTTCATTTTTAAATCTTGATTTGAGTAAAGAATGTAGAAAAAACACCTTAACTAATAAAGCTTTCTGGCAGGTTTGAGTAAAAATAACCTTGGTAAAATCCGCTCAAACTCTTAAATTGATGAATCTACAAACAGGGTGTATTGGTGCACATTCTATTTTTGTCAACAGCCGACTATAGAAGCATGCAATAGCTTTAATGTTGGTGCTTACTTACTACTTTACAACTGCTGCGTTAAGTGCATGATGATAAATATTCCTTAACCTTAGTGGCTTGGATACAAAGGGTAGCAGTTTCGAAGGCGACAGTTTATGAAAAATCAGATCGCGGTTCATCTGCGGTGAACGTCGCGCAAGCGTTACGTAACTCGTTTGACAATGCATGCTTTTTCGAAACCCTGCAATGCATCAAGCATGCTAAGACATCGGAATAAACCCACTATAGCTTTACTCACATCTGGTGCAATATGTTCATCTTCGTCTTCAGCACCGAAGTAATTCTCAATCAGATCATATGCTTTCCGATAAACGTCGTTATTTTCATGGCTTTGCAAATTTTCTATTTTATCCAAGCCTTAAAAGATGAAAATCACAATTGTATGTAAAGGTGTAACGACACTGAGACACGACCACCGCGAAGATGGGCTGAAACTAAAGTGCGTTCGACAGTATGTAAACAGTAAGATCTCATTCTATGTTAACATTTCGCATTAAAATACCCTCTTGGAAGGGTATGGTCACTATGACAACAAAACAGGTTTGGCCGGGCATCGGTTGCTGAGCTATCCGCACAAACACAAAAGCGCCAATCAAGAGCAGACAGAAACAGCTGAAATTTACTATCCCCAACCTCAACCTTTTCATAAAAGCAGTTCTTTATCCAACGCACACGTTTAACGCGACCACCAGCTGTAGTAGCAACGCGATGGCCCATAGTACCAATTGAGTCTAGCAACCGCTTTCACCTGAACACGTAAGAAGTAAAACGTTTTTTAAGGATTTTAGTCAAAAATAGCTGCACCGAGTGACGCATAACGCCCTAGATCATTAAAAAACACTTGCATAAATCTCAAAACTACAAGATTTAACAACCTAGGCGTTATTGTAGGTTTCAACTGTTAGTGGGTGCACACCGCAGCCAGCTACGATAAAAATCCACCACCTTAATTAAGCTTTCTTCAGAAACAACCCAGGCGATGTTGAAGGCCCACCAGCGGCCTTGACTGAAAAAATACACAAACAAAAAAATAACAGGCATTATTGTCCTTATATCTGCTTTATTGACTAAACTTTCTTGTGCAATTGTCGACACATCTGCATATTTTGCTAACAAATCTTTCGGGGCGGACAAGAGTTTAAGAATTTGCGAAGCGAGAGCAGACACGGTATTTGCTTTTGGCAGGTCTAACGCCCATGGTCGTTAAAAGTAATTTTGTCTACTGAATCTACAAATGCTTTATCTCACTGTCGCTATCAGTTTTTGTGATGAGGTTACTAAACACGGAAAAAGTTACTAAACACAAAAAAAACTTTTCTATTTGAATGGCATGCCCTAAGTAGGCTACCGGACATAAGAAGCATTGGGGTTGGGAACCGGGGTCATTTAAACTTTTCTGTTCGCTGTGCAGAGGATAAAGATGCTTGGGTTAATCCTTTAATGTTGCAGAAACTAAATAATTCGATTGCTTTTTTATGGTATGGAAAAATCCAGGAATGTAGTCCACAATGGTTACTGCAATGCTGTTACATCAAATTAGAGATATTGCATCACCAGCGGTGCGAATATGCGTAAGACCAGTTCGTACTACAGTACCTGTAAGTACAAAGGTCCCAAAAATATACAGCCAGTGATTATCCAATTCCTGGCCGAATGTGGCCTTCGTATTTGGATTTATGGGCCCGCGAAACCTTGCCGAAATCACGCTTACTTAGGAAAAAGGTAGTTCTACTTTTTGTGAGCGAATGCACAGGATTTTTTCGATGCGGCATCACAGCGGTGCAGTGAGAAAGACAATTACTTGACCATCAGACGTATCTGATATTTTCAGTTTGGTGAAACAGAGCAACAGCAAGTGCTTTGTTACAGTCAAAACTCGACTCGGTACAGGCAGTTTGATGGAAGCAAGTGCTCCATTTGCCTCACTGAGCGAAGTTCTCGTGTTAAGGTGCTAGTTTGTTTATTGGTAATATAAAACCCATTGTTTTTTTGTAACTAATGATACATTTGTACTACGTGCTTTCTGTTACATGGTTTCCTCGCAAACAATGCTGGAAAATTTAACAGAACTCAACAACCTGGGAAAATTGCATCATGCCATCCGCCCAATCAAGCTACAGTGCATAACCGGTCCCGAGAGTTGAAGTGTTTCGCAAAACCAGTGTAGTGAGTTCGTGGCCAATTTTTTGCGAATTCCAAAATAAACTCCTAGCTCTGCGAGCTGAAGCTTTCATTTCAAGTAATATCAGCCTTAAACTTTTATGCAACAATCGTCTGCTTGTAAGCAGGCATTGACGTTGGGTTGAAGCTCTTTGAGGCGAAGTAGATTGGCTCGTAGATTACAGCGTCGTGTGTCGATCAAACCGTTCGCACGCCAAGAATAAAGCTTGTCCGTGGGATATTTTCTCCGTCCCAGCCCATGGCAAATTCTGACTGTCCCATCCTGTGAGATTCCCACAAAAGTGGTAATACGAAGAAAATTATATCACATGCATGTATGGTGTCTAGCCTCTACACAGCCGTGGCTGGCTATGGGCCTCATTTTGAAGCCCGAACCCGGCCCGAGACCAACAGTTATTTGTGAAGCCCGATTTAGGCCCTAAAGCCAAATTTACCAACTGAGTCAAGATATGCACAACTGCGGGGTTTTGGTGGCGTAGCAAAGTAAACATGACCACATAATTCACAATTGATATTTTTTATTGAACATTAAATCAACTCAATTGCTTCAGCAGTAACAGGGACAAAAGTATTCATTGTTGCGAAAAAAATTTGTATGTAGGCCCGAAACATTGACAAATTTAAGCCCGAACCCGGTCGACCCGAAAAGCCCGGTCCGACTTACAACTCTATGCTAACGAACCCTAAACCCCCATATTAGGGAGGCCAATGATAACCAGGTGACCATTTTTCTCAGTGTCATTAAGAAGGGCCCAACAATCTTACTTTTAGGGGCTCACATCATGAAGCCACGACACTGAACGTCTATGTCTAATATTTACTGAGCTGTGAGCACATAATTATGGTATTCGACTTCAAAAATTCGTGCTACATGACACTAAAATTACTTACGATGGGATATGGGACAAACTTCAAAGTCCACTGCCTATCCCACGGGACATCCCAAACAGTGGTGTATGAGGCTGGGGTGCGGGGGGTGCAAGCGCACCCCCAAAAGTTTTGATTTGTCGAAAATGCGGGCAAAATCCCTGTAAATTTGGGCATATTCCCTGAAAATCTCGGCAAAATCCTTGAAAATCCGGGCAAAATTCTTGAGTATCTAGACAAAATCGATGAAAATCCGGGCGAAAATGGTGTCCCAACGTTGTTTGACTTCAAAAAATGGCGCTCAGCGTTTGCAGAAAAACACCATGATCCCAAAACCCATAGATAAAAGTATAAAAGGGGTTTTAGCACAGAAGTCAGTGCACGTAACCTAATCCTTTAATGCCCAACCTCGAAGCATTACGCACTACGTAGGCAGAGTATATCTGCTTTTATACATTGCAATTATTTAACGGTGAAATAATTTTTGAAAAACCTACTCAACCTCATTGGCAGAGAGAAATTCTGGCTGACTGCCTGTTATTGGAATGGTTGCTCAAAGCCTCGGTAGGTTTATGTGAAAAAAGGGGGGTTTCAGCCATTTAATCCCGGTAAATAAGCAAATTACATTTTTTGTGCTGACATTGGCACACAGACTACATCTAATGCACATTTCATTGTATAAGGCATTCAGGCCTGTATGTACTGAATGAGTACTGGGTGTTAATGGTACACAACATTTTTATTTGGAAACCAAAAGGTTAGTTAGTCTAAGCATATACATCTGTCACGTGCATACACACTACGAAACCATTACTTTAACTAACAGAAGGTTACTTGCGGAAGCGACTAGGCGAGTCAACAAAGACTGTTAAATTGGGTTTAGTTTCTGTTGTATCAAAAGTACCACGGATTATTTAAATAAAAGTCACTATCTATATATGCACGATGCAGTAAACTTGCAGAGCAGACGCTGAAGTAGTGATAGAGCAACACATGCCTACAGAACCACTGACCGTGCAACAACTTTGCATTGTGCATTCAGTCTCTTCATGCTTACACAATTATCAGGTTCTTTACGCTCCTGACAATGTATGGTTGCTATCGCCACCAAAATGTGTTTGATCTCCTCGCACGCACACACAACGAAATAAAAAAAACACCTGAACACATTGATTTTTAAGGTGTTTTGAGAGGCCCATAAAATAAAATAGTTGCGGTCTCTCAAAACGTCTTTGCGGTCAAAGTTAAACGTTTGAAAAACCCCGACCACACGTACAGATGGCGCTAGCAAGCTATCTTTGATACTAGTCAGTAGTCACCGCTCAATGGCGCAAACGAACCAAGTTGCAATGTTGCATGTGAGAGCGGGAGGCTTTCAAGGACCCCAAGGGTGACATGGACAGCAGACCTCCCCACTCCGAAGCTGCTGGCAGTTGAGAGGGAACAGTTGGTCAGTAAAAATAAGTAAAAGTCTATTGCTCGGAGTGTATGGTTTTATACGCGTTATGCGTTTATGCGATAAAAACAAAATGTGGATACATGCAAAGTTATGCGGCCGAAAAAAAACAGCCTAACGATTCCACGCAAAAACGATTGCAGTTCTCGCGTATTTTGTAAATATTGTGTAATAACATGAGATGGGACTGCGCCACAACAGTCGTGGATTAGTACAGCGTTGCAACGTGTGACACACAAATGAACACTTAGGACGAAGCCAGCAAATCGCTAATGCGGGACATGGATTTGCGTGATGACTCACGCATGGAAATGGAAAATCGTATACGGTTAGGTTGACGCACGATTTGCAATGTTCACAACGCAGTTGGAAATCACAGATAACCCAGTGTATCACACGAAAGAAACCCTCATGCAAAAATATGTCGAATCTGTAGCGAATACAACAGCAGTTATACAAGTGATGACAACACGGTTTCAACCGTGTTGTGGAGTACAATCCACTTTAATGCATGGTTACTACACACATTTAGAAAATTAGACTTTTAATGAAAATTATATTTTTCCTAGAATTAGAAGTACTCGAGCAACACCACATTTCTTGACTAAAAACATTTGCCGAATAAAAACATATCCTCAAAACAAAAAGCTAAAAATCCATGACTTGCAAAGAATACCAGAGGCTGCTTCCCTGTTGTACTTCGCTTTTGTTTTGCTGATATCATAACAGATGATTGTGTTCAGAACAGTTCACAACAGAACAGTTCTATGAGAATTTAATTCCTTTTGCTGACAGATGAACGCTTTCGATTTGTACATGTCGACTATCAATAAATGTCACTGCGTGCTTACACGATAAATTCTTCCAAGGGTTCGGCGTTTGGCCGACGCATGACCCATTTTGTGTGTTAATCATATATCAATGTCTGTTTTTGAATAAATCATATTTCACTTTTCTAATTACGAGGAGTTAGGTGAATACACGGATGAAACTTACGAGTTTCAGTACGCACTAATTTAGGTAATTGAGTTTCTGCTTTTTTATGTTTGGTAAAATTCAGCGACCGGCTGCCCACCACAACTTGGTTTCTTGAATGGCACGATAGGACACGATAGGCAGGTACGATAGGACACGATAGGACGATAGGACACGATAGGCAGGTACTAATTCTAAATTTTGAAAGTGATTTTTTCCCTCAAATGAAATTATCTTCTCTCCTGACAGTTCGGCTTGTCC
>JGI24021J15306_10013160_pt1 | contig 10275 bp, 6 predicted proteins | sample Ectturendosymbi1_FD_15306 | JGI IMG/M metagenome (IMG submission 15306) | reverse complement strand
ACGTCCTGCAACAGAAAAGACATTCGTTAAAAAATGGGTTTTTTATCGAACAAAATATGGGTACGCATCTTTTTGGGTCACCCTGTATTAAGAGTTTTGTTTGGCACGGTTGCTTGGAATTTGAGTTGCAGTTCAAAATGATCCACTCCCTTCATTTAAAAAAAATGACGTTTGTTAATCATTCTATTTGTGTTGCTCTGTCAGGTGGATGACATGCTTGCCAAGGATATCGCGGAACTGATGAGGTTAATTCAGAGGGAAGAGGCGAGAAATGCGGAAAAAGCGAAAAGGGAGGGTCCAGCTGTGAAAGGTTACCTTTGCATGTGTCTCATTTTGCATTGTAGGCTAACATCTGCAGTAACGACATGCGGCAAATCGCGTAAAGCGCTGGTTACTCACGGATGAATCATGAGATTATTTACATTTTCAGTCGCGCAGACTACTGGGTACAGAGCTTAGCTGTGCCGGTCAGTGAGTGGAATGAGGTGCTTATTTCATGCAACAGTTTGTGATTGGATCACGTGTTTATGGCCCTTTCGTTTAATCGGTTTTTAGGTGAATTGCAAACTGCTCGTTCCACGCACGGTTTCACAGTAAATATTGTAATAGAAACCAACGTGTATTTCATTACTGTAAGGCGTTGTATCGTGAAACGGTTGAGAATTTGACCGTCTCAATATGATGCAACGCAGCTATAAAACCAAATGTGTTCTGAACTAGTAATTTGGCTTCCGTCAAAATGCTCACTTTCGTTGCGAAATAATTATGGATTTTATGGAATTATTTTCCCAAAAAAGGATACTAAATGTGTGGAAGTCATTGGTATTCCATTCTACAACATTTGCAAATGGTCATAATATCCATTTATTCGACCCAGATAAGAATGCTAGTGAGCTCTGAAACTTTAGATTTCCCCAAAGATATTCGAAAGTAAGAATTGATCCTGCGTTAATTTTATAAAATTATCGATAAACGTGAATTTTCGGAAGTTATCTGTGTTGTTTGTTTTAATCTCTACTTGCATTAAAATCGCCAACTTCGGCTGAAAGATGTGTCGGGAGTTGGGTTGCTCCAAATCGTTTTTATCCAACTTCCTGGGCGCAGGTTTGTTACATGGATACCGATTGCGGTTAACCAATGTATGCAGCTTATCCATCTTGGCAATATCGAAGACTTTTACTGGTACCTATTGGTATATGGTAGAAAACTTGATATTGGAAAATTTTTTCGAAAGTTCGGTGTACGTAAAGCAGCAAATTAGTGCGTGGCTTAACCGCTTAATGTGAGAGACCGAGATCGGGTCTCTGCGCTTAAATTACTTTGCTGCAGTCGCGTCTTTCCACCATTGTCTGGGTAACTTTTGCTCTGTGTCTTTAGTGCAAAGAAATAAAAACCTAAGCTCAAAAGCTAATATCTGGCAGTCGCAGTCGTGGAATCTGCTGCACTTACTGTAACCACTTTTCACGCTTCACTGCAAAAGTTAATTGGTGCTTTGACTTTAAGTTCGTCCAGTGGGTCCATTTTGATCTCGCTAACCCAAATTGTGCTTACAAACGACTTCCATGTACCGCAAATATGCGTTAATAGATATTTTGCTCAAGATGCAGGTGTGAATGTATGCAGGTGGCGTGTTTGCCCACGCGATGGCTCAAGGTGAGTATGCTGCGTGGATAATTGCATCCGCTTTCACGTAGTTCTTTGCTTGATCAGTTAGTTGGTGAGTAATCACCGTCTTCGAAGTGCTCTCCGCAATTAAACGAAGCAAAAGGCACCTTTGTGCTTGAACAATTGATTTTTCTGCTCACACTAGTGAATAGTTGCATGGTTTGTGGAGTTGTAGTTTACGTTTGTATGTGACGCCAACTGTTGAAAAATGTTGGCACGGACGTTGCCGCCCCGCAGGAGTCAGGTAACTGCTGGTCCTCCTAAGAAATTCCTGGTACTAGGACCACGGCAGAAAATGGTACTTGCAGTCTTGCTTTCGTTTTCATTTCAATACTTACAGTCTTTAGGGGCCAGCTCTGCGGGAGAGGGTTTGGCAGGAAATACTTCCACGGTGCAGTTTTTCCATCTTTGTTTACTTACAAAGTCTCAGTCCACACTCCATGAGAGGTATTATACGTTTAGATTTACGTGGTACTAGCCGCTGGTTGGCGCAAAATGTGGAAAAACCACTGTGCGATGCGAAACTGGCGTCAAAAATTACATTTTTCAGAAAGGTTAAACATGGAAATTGAGTTAACGAAGCTAATCTGTGCATGTTAACGCAATCAGTAAAGCCTGTTAGCCATTGGGTGATTTTTCAATGCAAGCGAATACCATTGATTTTGTTTAAATTTCAGCTGCACACTTTAGAAATTATTTATCCTGCACGCTGCATTATATACGTTGGCGTATGGACATTGTTACTTTGCTTGAGTTTTTTTTTTGTCGTTTGGCAAAATATTACTAATCTTTGTGTGGCGTGTGGACTAAGCGAGCCGAAAAGCCCGCAATGCCGAGGTATTCCAGTGTGTATTTTACCTACGTAACCCTCGTATCTGCGTATTGATTGCACTCTATATTTGCGGTATTGGAAGCTTGAATCCTGCCTGCATTAGTGATATGATATTGCCCTTGAGCAGTTTTTCAGAGTGAGTTTTTAGATGGCTTGATTCTCTTTCTTTCGCTTTTTTAGTATTACTTTGTTGCGTGATCTAATTTCCTCGCTACGTATTTCACATTGGACACTCTCTTACCATGCAACACTTCTCAGCAGGCACCCTGTCATCATGATATCTTCTTGAGCGTACAGCCAGTCACTGCGGTATCCTTGATCTCTAACAGTACATCAGGGTTAGAGGTCTTGACCACAAGCATTCTGTCACTAGGACATCATTCAGTTTGGACATTCTATCTCTAGCAAGTATCATACCATAACGGCTTCCTTAAACAAATTTTGAACCAAAGCATTTATGTTCACTCTATCAAAAAAACTTTTCATCGTGGATCTACCTTCATGATACACCTTAACACCACCATTCACTTCCAAGATTATATGTGACTGTTTTCTCTTGACGAATATCGTAATAATTCATCCCCATACCGTATCTCATCTTCTCCCGCATAAACAATTTTTAATGGTCCATTTATAATAGAATTTCCCAACCAGTGGTGCGATATAGCATTCCAAAGGCTGCGAGGTAACGAATTTCGCAACACATCATGACGCAGGGTTGTGGAGTCAGAGTCGTAAGGAGTCGGATTCCTAACAACCCTAGGAGTCGGAGTTGAATTTTTTTGTCCGATTCCGACTCCGGATGTCCAGTTGGATCATTTTTTACAACACACTCCTAAGTTGATAATTCCTGTTGAAATGGTACAGTTTCTTCGAAACTTGTTGAAACAGATTTCTTGCTGCGTACCACGATTTCCATTGATTTTAACAGCCCAATTTCATTCCCTTTATGTTAAAGAGTCGGGAGTCGTAAATTTTGGAAAGGTCGGATTCGGAAATTTTGGAAAGGTCGGCGTTGGAGTCGGATATTTTACCTCCGACTCCGCAACCCTGTTATGACGTCGTATATATGTCCATTGTCCAGCCAATTACTTTATCGCCATTTAGAAATAGAAAGTGATGCGAGAACATTAAAGTTTCTTTGGGGGTGGTGTGGGGCATCAGAAAAGGCTGAGGACTATTGGTTTATACGGAGTCATCACTTTCAAAACAAAGTTCTCACCAGACGCGTATTGTCTTGGCTGTCCTTTGCAGTGATGTGCATCATGAGTTGAACATTCCTTCTCTGCATTTTTTCTCTTCCAAGAGGTCTCTTGCAATGATATCTGTCTTTTTTTCAAGAATTCTCGTCTTCAGATACCTATCACCACAGACAACGCATCAAGCTGAATTGTCTCACCTAACCACAGACACTTTTACCAAGGCAGCTCATGCAAGACCGACTCTGCAAACCTCGGTCATTTCTCTGATCCTTCGATTCCTCCTCTGCGGCTCCCTGCAAACTTATTTGTTGTTTTTTTTATGAAGAGTGTGAAAAGCGCGTAACAACTTAACTGTACAGTGGAATGAACGTTTGACTGACTAACCTACAGTTGTGCTTTTGAAGTAGACTTCCTCCAACTGTTTTTCTCAGCTTGCGTTCTTAAGAAGTTTTCCACGGAGCGCATTAGTAACTTCATACATAGCATGTTGTGTAGCTTTTTAGCCTTATTCTAGAAAGTTGAAAAAATTTACTTATGATGTAAAGATAGATCAGAAACAAATTTTTGCTGATATAGCACAAGAACAGCATACATCTCCTATTTTGAGTCGTTGCTGTTTTACTGCTGCGAAAAAACAACGGTTAAGACTGTTTCGCGCAGTAAGAAGTTCGCTTCTTTGTCATATAAGAGCAGGCTAAACCTGCGTGTCGTTTCAGCCATTGCAATAACCGCCTTACTTTAGTTGCTGGCGCTATATTTTATTCTTGGGTTACAGTGCTATGGCGTGGGTCTGGGTTGTACATTGTTCCGTGACGCTAGAGTGCCCATTCGATTGTGGCTTCCTGATATCGCAGTGAAAAATCAAAACGTCTGGTCTTGAGACTGGCTAGGAACCACATCAATAAAATACTTAACCTTGTCAATGCAGTGTTGTTTAAAAAACGAATTTTTGCTACATATAATAGCACTTGCTGGCTCATTTCCTGCAATAGAAATTTTCTACTCTGTTTGGTGCTGTGTGGATCAGGTAGCCTTTCTGTCAAACGATTTGAGATACAGTATTTTGAACAATGTGGCAAAAACTTTTTACGGAGTTTCAAGAAGTGTAGGTTTATTTCGGCTAAACTAAAATTTTCAGCAGTTTGTCACTTGTCACAATTGTCATTTTCCCTCAAAATCAGTGTCACTCCTATTCCAATCCAAGCTGTGTTAGCACTAGCAGCATGTGGAATATCGTCAACAAATCTTGACATTCAACCCACACGTACTGTTTAAAGTAATGGGCTGCTTAGAAACTGCTGCCAAACTGATTACTTAACTCAAGCCCTTCTGAAAGCAATGACATATATAAAGCGTACTGCAGCCCTTAAATTACGAAGATTTGCTGATGCACCATTAAGTGTTGCATGACGTTCAGTTGTAGCGCAACACTGTTGGCTGTTCAACTTCGTCGCGAAAATGTTGTCCTAAATCGCCTCCTTGTACAATCAGGAGGAGCCTTCGACTCATCAACTGACAATCCTTTTACAAACAAGTGGGGTGAAGGAGCTAACGCCGGAATTGATTACGAGGGCGAATGGATCGTTGCAAACAAGAAACCGGAGTATGATGAAATCTTCATGAAGTTGAACCCCATGAATGGCAAAATAAAAGGCAGCGAAGCGAAGAAGGTGACTTTACGTCTGTTGAATTTGTAAGACGTGCTTTGTATTAATTTCTGTTGAACTCTTTTTCTACAGTGTCAGCAACGTGATTCTGTTCATCATTTTCTACTGTCTTGTTGTATCAGTGCTTTGGACAGAGCCAAAAACTTAAGCTTCAGGCGTGTACAAACTTTTCGCTGTTGCCAACGCATTGCGATTATTTGCATGACTTACGGCCCCAGTGAGTTCAAGTTATTTTTATGAATTACATTTGAAAAAACACAACGGTCGCAGAAACCTAGTGACCAACAGCAAGCCCAATTTTCACCCTAACCGGTATTTCTCGTTTTTATCACGCTGTGCTACAGTATACAACTCGCACACCAGAACCAGCGCTTTGATTAGGTGCTAAGTGCCCACATATTCAAATTTCAAACTATATATAGCCGATCCAATCTACAACTCTTTATGACATCACGATCCAGATTGTTTCGCTTGGTGTCGTCTGATTCTTTGCTGTGCTTCTGTTATGTTCTGCTTCCACACACTAAGCCTAGCGTGTTTCCACACTTCCGTTTGGCCGTCTTTCTACTAAGTATCCGCATGCAGTAGACAAAGAGTTCTTATTAATTCAAAGCCGCATAAATTTTTATCGACGGCCGCAGGTTGTGAACTTGTGGTTTAGACCGGAGTTATCCGAGTTATCAATTCTTGCCGGACCGGAGTCGAACCTGGAGCTGAAGAAAATTTTGCGAAAATACTTTAAGCAAGGTGCTAGATCAGGGGTTCCCAACCTTTCTCTGACCATGTACCTTCAGCATTTCGACAGATGAGCATGTACCCTTAAAATATCTTATGACGAAATATTTTATCAGCACTAATCATAGATATATTTAACAATAAGCATATACTGATGTTTGAGATAATATTCACTTATATATGCATAAATATTTGGAAATAGATGTTATACAAATACATTTTCCCTTTTATTGCTAACCTTAAATGTACCTCTTCAGATGGCAAATGTACCCTGGGCAGGGTTTCTTAACCCGGGGTGCTGTCACCCCCAGGGGGTGCTACAATCAATTTCAGGGGGTGCTGGGGAAGGTCACGTATGTGGCGGACAAAGGTTTGTCCATGAGCTTTCCTTTGTTTTCTTATTGTTTTTGTAAATGCTACTGCCATAATTGCTGTTTTTGTTTTCGAGAATGAACCAAGCGTATGATCAAGATGTACTGCACTTGTCTTTACTTTATCCTTATAGTAACCAGGTGTTAGCCAATGGTAGGGGGTGTTGGACTGCTTAGGCGTGACCAAAAGGCGTGCTGAGGTAGAAAAAGTTAAAGAAACGCTGCCTTGGGGTACGTGTGCCCCAGGTTGGGAACTCCTGTGCTAGATTATAATTGATGTTTCAATATACACCTTACACCTGTCCCTTTGTATCAGCTGATTCTGGGTAACTGCAAGAGTTGTAAAGTCAGGCAAGAAAGACCTTCAGTTGCCGAAGTAATTGAGACAGTACAACTGCTTACTGAATAAAATAGAATGGAGGCTGCGTTGGATTATTTTAAGACATAGTTTTATTATTTGAGTAACAATGCCTCGGCAGCTTTTATTATCCCACCTTTACCTTGTTTCCCAAAGTCTGAAGAAGTTATTTGTGAGAACCAAGTTGTTTTACTAGCAGCGTATAGATGTGGCTACAACATAGCTTTTCAAGTGTTATTACTACCATGAGCTAAAGCAGATATTGTCACTTAGTGTAGGCCTATGCCCATAGGTGGCAATTCCGTACGCGCCACGACACATTCAATTTACAATTTTTTTGTGATAACTTGATGCTGCTGCTTCAATAGTTTCCGCAGCGGTTATTGCTTTTGTTGTTAATGCTATTATCACAGTTGGTTTGCAAGTTGTGCTTCCTAATATTTCGCGTTGCACGAAGAGCTTTGGCTACTGGGCCTGTGCCAAAATGCGATCGTGACGTAGCACATTTTCATGCAGATGTTAGCATGTGTGTAATCGGGGTCGTCCTACGTAACTGGGGCCCCACATGTTTGGCTCACTGGGCATTTAGTCAAGCCCTACGTGTGTTACGCAAAAATGATTTTAATAGGATACTGTGGACATCTAGTCGCAGATATAAATTTCATAGTGTGTTCAGTGTGTAAGTGCAATCAATTTATTTGTAAACATGTGCCATACTTGAACGAACGCTGACCTTTGTAATGTACCCCTTGAGTTCGGAAGAAACAAGCAGACAAACAGAAAAAAGCCATTTGACATTTCATAACAGCTGCCTCCATCACAATTGGGTTTCACTTCACAGCTAGTTTTTTTCGCTGAGACATTTCAGTCACTTTTTGCTGAGACTTTTAGTCACTGAAGCATTTCGGTCATTTGTCTCACAATTGTATTAAAACTCGCCGTAACAGTGTTTTTTAACCTATATTTTCAAACATTCTGACCAAAATGACTTAATTTTTTTCGGTCATTTCAAAAACGTTTCGGTCTATGACCGAAAAGAAACCAGCTTCCCAGCTCCAAACAAACACGTTTGCTCGATTTTTGGTAATTTTTGAAGCAGTGTTAGATAGGAAAAGCATTCCCAGTTGGAAGATCAGGCGTCAGAATTGAGGCAGTGCATTTAGAGTGTCAAACGCCCATTTTTAGAGAAAAAAAGCAAAACTTGAAGGACTGGCTTTGTATTTAAGTAATTGACCTCCATAAAGGTGACATCAGTGAATGTATATGCAATTTTTTAAGTTTTTTGAAAGAAACCGTAAACAGCCAATCAAAACAGGCTTTCTGTATTGACTCGACTTTCAGCAAAGCTTAAGATACAGATCTAGGTAGAGTCTACATACCCTTGGGTTTGCATTGTATTTTAACTTCGATTTTGAGATTACGTTTTGGTTAAACAAGGGGAGTGTAAGGTAAGGAAGTGTCTTATTTTCATGTTTTTAAAGGAGTCAAGCCAATATTTCGTAAAATGTCGTACCCAGAATTGTAGCAGGAGTCGTGATTTCAGAGCAGGGGCGAAGCAGGAGTCGGAAAAAAGTAACTCTACCCACCTCCACTTGACATTTGTGTAAAAGAAATGAGTTGATTAGTGCAGCTGCCAAACCAGTAATAAATGTGAAATAGCAAAAAAGTTCCAAAAGCAAAATGCTCAAGTACACACGCCTCGACGTGGGCCGTACATGTGAACGGGGCATCAAAGCGACTAAGTCCCACACTTCGCGTTCCGTTTAGTTTCGTCGGTGAGTGCATTTAACGCAGACTTGCTGTTTGATGCGACCAGTTTAGCGGCTGTCTTGTTACGGTTGGTTGGCTATTATCAGCTGAACCAGCACTGGTTTCAGACTTCACGCGTTGATACGTGGCGCTTAAATTTTGATGGGTCGTTGCGTTAGCCGTAGTGCAATAGACGTGGGTTTTGTGATGCGCTGTTTTCTTTCTTTGTATTCTGATATTTTTCTTTGGCCATTTTGCTTGGCGAAATGACAGACGTCCCGATGTCATTATATTTTTCTCAATTAACTACTCTCTTAATTACATCATGAAACTGGAGTATTTTTCTTATGGAACAAAAGTTTTTGTGTAAGTGTTGGTAAATCTCTGCTAAAAACACACGGTTTGCCTAATTTATTTTCATCGGTAGTCCGTGAAATCGTATATGAAGAAAGTTGCTACGAGGGGCTGGGCTCAAGAACGAACCAGTGCTGCTGCATTTTCACACCAGCGCAGCCACAGTATCGTGTGGTTTTCAATGTAACGCCGTTCAAAAATGCCCATCTCATTCCAGGAAATGTTGAAATCGAAATTGCCCAACACTGCTCTCGCCAAAGTGTGGCGCCTTGCCGATTATGACAAGGATGGACTGCTCACCGAAGAGGAGTTCGCGCTGGCTATGCACCTCATCAACATCCGATTGGAGGGGCACAGTCTTCCCGATGACCTCCCAGATCATTTAATTCCTCCAAGCCAACGAAGTAATTTGTTGTAAAAAGAATGTATTATTTATAACTTGCACGTTAAGCTGGGTCATTTTGATGCCAAAACTTGCATGATTCTCTTCGTTATTCATGGCATGACAGTGTGTCTGTCTCAGCGGCGGGAAACTTGTAAATTGAAAATAATCAGGTGCACTGGATGTCACGCTGAAAAAGTCTCGAAAGAAAATTGTAAAGCTTTGGCCAACAAAAATCATTTCCAGTGACCTTAGGAGGCGTGTTTGCAGAAAGCGATTGCTGCAAAGCGTGCAGTGTATGACCGAGCATTGCGAGCAACTTTGATTAGAACCGTATTCATACTGCTCCCAACGCAAGTGGCTGTTATACACCGCGGTAGTCATCAGGTGTAGATTTCGTTGAATCAAACGCCACATGGTTTATGATTGAAAGGTACTACCCGCTACAACTGCGCAGTTTATGCCTTTTTTGACTATTGATTCAAATTCAACTTATCAATCCTATGTTTAACTAAATAACAAACCAAAGTTGTCCTCGATTGATGCATGCATGTAAACTATGGATAAGTTTTCCAGTCTTGATGTTTCGACACAAGGTTTTTATATCATTTTGTTTTGTTGGAAACCAAGTTCCTTTTCGATCACCTGAGTTAAATAGTGAACGTAGTTTTTTTTGTGAAAGACGGTCTATCAATAGATGGTTCGAAATCTTTGGTTAAGAATTTTAACTGCTCGATTGCGAAAGTTTCGTACAGTTGATACTTTTCATGTGCGTTTGCACCTTTATATGTGGCCGTGTTAATGACATGCGCATGAGCCAACAGGTGAAGCTGCAGACGTGGAAACAATCTTTTTTTGGTTTGATAAACTTCCTCTTTACAAGAGAGTGTTATTGTTATGCAAAGAGAGTGTTATTTTACAAAGAGTGTTATTGTTATGCAAAAAAAAAAAAAAAAACAA
>JGI24021J15306_10013157_pt1 | contig 10277 bp, 8 predicted proteins | sample Ectturendosymbi1_FD_15306 | JGI IMG/M metagenome (IMG submission 15306) | reverse complement strand
GTCCTGGCCGAAACTGGCGAAGGCAAGGTCTGGGTTGGTGCCGACGTTTCATCGGTGAGAGGAGAAACTGGTTGCTTCCTTTGGGTTATAGAACAGTCCAAGGTCATTTGATATTGCCTACATACATACTGGTGTGTGCAGGGGCGTAACGAGGGGGGGCAAGGGGGGCACAATTCCCCGGGTGCTTAATCACTATGGGGGCGCCAAATCACTGCGGGAGGCGGCAAATTACTGCGGATCGCCGAAGAGTCCCAAAAATGTCACAAATACTTTCTTCCATACAGTTCATTTGCTTCCGAAAGACGTCAGGTTCGAACATGGGGCAGCAAACATGCTTCTTGCCGCACCGCAATCTAACCTCGTTACGTCCCTGGGTGTGTGGGAACGTCAGGATGGCCACAGGTGCGTGTTGCGTGCGTGGAGGTTTGTAGACGTTATTTTGTCCTGTCACTTCCACGCACAACCACTCAGTTTCTGATTGCTCAGGAGACTGTATGACCAGTGTCCATTCCATCCGCTAGTGGACAAACGTGGCAAGGCCGCGATTCCTGCTCAGGACTGACCCAGNTTGTGAGAAGTTGGGAATCACTAGCTTGTCTGCAGTTGTGCCTGGGTCTCATGTAGGACGATGATGAATGCATTGTTCTTATAGGCTAGCTGCTCAACAACGCTGATCTTGTTTGCAGTGAACCGCTCGTTGTTCAGCTGGAGTAGGTTGAGTTGTTGGTCAACTTCGACAGCTTTGCTGCTGTGCCAGGAGTTTTCCTACCCAGCCCACGCTGAACACATCCAACGTGGGTTGCTGTGATTGTTCCCGATGCGACAGATTAAGTAAGCATTTCAAGAAATGCCACAACAGGGAAGGCCACGTGAAGGCTCCTGCTTTCCTATCCAAGTGATCATAAAATACGGTTTTTATGCTACGATTACGGAAATATAAAATTGCACACCAACAAGGTGGTATTGACTTATATACAAAACTACTGAAACGGCCTCCAACATGCAGCCAAAACAAAACTTCTGTGAACTATTGCTAGAAAAATCCTAGATATTTCGAGGAATTTGGTAACTTGTTTATGATCAGGGCCAAGTATTCTGTAGTTAGTTAGTTCCTTTCAGTCAGAGCCGTATCAGTCGCACTCCATACTTCTCAATTGGGGAGAACCCACGTTGTCACAGGGGTCCAAAATTCAATAGCCCCCTAAAGAAAGCGTAGACCCCCAAATTGATATATGAAGCACTAGAAATTAGTGAAGTCGGCTGGTCCTTTGAAAGAAAAGTGCTTATACATTAGTCACTTTAGGCCCATATAAAAGCAAGGTTTTTGCACATTACAATTGCTGTTGGGGGTCCCTTTGAAAACAAGGTAGCTATTCGGGTCCCTTTGAAAGCGTAGTAAGCCTACTTACACATTACATTTGCTGTTGTGGGCCTCTTTGAAACGTAGGACTTACAAATTACAGTTGCTATTGTGATTCCTTTGAAAGCAACTTATACAATGCAGTTGCTGTTAGGCGTCCTTGTAAAGCAGAGTACCTGCACATTATACTTTTTGTTTGCAGCCCCTTTGAAAGCAGAGTAGCCTACTTACACATGTGAAAAGCAGTTGCTCTTGGGGCCCCATTGAAGACAGAGTACTGAACTACAATGTGATTAGGAAAATATGGTATGAGCGGATAATAAATTTTTCACCAAAAATGAGGAATATTTACGCCCGAGATACCCTGAGGGGACCCTGAAAAGGGGGTGCCCAGGCAAGAGCCTCGCTTGCCTTCCCTTAAATACACCACTGTATATAACCATGACAATGATCTTATGAGACCGATTGAACACGTTCTGCGTCATCCCACATGCGTACTTTCTCACCTGATGTGAAGTTATCTGATGAATTTATCACTTCAAAAAATACAAATTTAACGCGGTTTTTCATACCTGATCTAGATGCTCAGGTCGACTACAAAAACAGATCTGGGTGGAAAAACCCTCAGGGGGAGCCCTGGTCATATGCGGCAAAACGCCTGATACCGTAATTTGAAGTAAACATTTGAAACATTGATTGCCGTGTCATTGCTACGTAAGAAAGACCAAAGAGTAGTCTGTAAGAATCCGCTAGTAAATTTCGCAACCTGCCTCTACAGGCAAAGATCGGACGCAGTGTTGCCACTTCTGATGTTTCAACATCAGATCTGATGTTTTCAGATAAACTTCTGATGTCTGATGTTTTGGTGACAAATCTGATGTTGATTGGGGTGTTGTTTTGGTTTTCCACATTTCCTCTCTTTTCGGGATGAAAGTAAGTTTAAGATTCTTTATCGATTTCTCAACCTCACGTGCGCTTGCTTATCGTTCCAAATTGAAAAAAGTATGTTCACTGCGTTGAGAATAACATATACGCCACGCCATGGGCGTCGGAAGGATTTTTTTCATTGGGGGCACCAGGGGATATTTCCAAAAATTTCCCAAGGGGTGCTAAAAGTGGTTAAATTTGTTTTTTCCCACTCGAAACTAAAAAAACAACCTTTTCTGCTGAAATTTAAGATCTCCGGGGCCTAGATCCCCGCTGACCCGCTTCCGACGCCCATGCCTTGCGCATGACCTATTTCTCCATTTACTGACGATACTTCGCTCTGTTTCGGATTCAGCGTGAGTTATTGCGCTTTGTTTGGTGTTCGTTATAGAAGCATTTAGCTTGTATTAACTGTGACGTAAAAATCTGATGTTATCTGATTTTGAAAAAGCCAACGATCTGATGTTAACGAGACTGACCCCAGTGGCAACACTGATTGGACGTGATGAGCAAACTGCGCAGTTGCCCTGAGCATTTCGCGGGCCTCGTGGTCACGACTTTGCCCTGATGGGCCTAACGTTCATTCATCCGGCCCTGTCTACATGCCTAGTTTTATACGTCCAGATTGAAGTCAGACTTCCACCTGGTCAACGTGTTTTGCGTAGCGATTGTTGTAAAAAATGTTACTATATCTAACCCAGGTAGTCTTCTCTTTGTATTGCATAGCAGCAAGGTGTCTTTGGTGCTTACGACCAAAGCTACACATTTGCGCAGCCTGCTGTTCAGACAGCCAGGTGGAGTTAATTGTGTAGTTAGAAGTCTATTTAGCAATCATTGCTACTGTAAGTTGTCCTAAAACAAAGTAGTGCAGGAAGTGGATTATGGGTGTTAACTGTTGCGTCCACGTAGGCCTTATTTGCTAATATTTCTAGGCGATTTGAGATACAAAATGTTATTAATCTAAACATGTGTAATGCACCAACAAGTCCAGACATCAACAAGGTGTATGCATGCGTATTTCGGCCACTAGTATGTCCGATGCGCACGCTTCATAAGCATATTTCCCTGAAGCTCATGGTAAAGTTTATCAATTTGCGCTTATGAAAGAAAACGTTCATCGCGGCGCACATGCTTTTAACCCGGCCTCATGTTTGCTCCTTCGGTAATAATGTTTTGATAACTAAACGATAGAATTAATTTCCTGCAAATTTTTTTTAGGATTGATTTTGATTTCCTGCAAATTTTTTTACAATTGCCATCCATTATGACATCTCTAAATAATCTCTGTCAGGTAAATGATTTACGACCCAATTCCTTTTGTTAAGCTCGTTCAAAAAATTTGTTGGAAACTACGAGCTTATTATGGGTATTTGCAGGAAATATTTACAATTAATTTGTACAATCTGCAAATGCTGTTCATATTGTTAATTAAACAATATTTCAGAATGTCTAGGTCTCTGCACAAACAGGAAGGTCTCAATGGAAGACTTTCCGGCGACGGTTCTGCCCAGGTCCGTAGACATGGAGGGCATTCGGAGGCAGTTACCCCCAAATGTTTAGTGCCCCCCAATTTTCTTGTGCTCGCAAAAATTGATTTTAAACATAAAACAAAACCTTCACTCCTTAATTTATTCTGCACTCCCAAACCTTAAAACCTGGCTACGGGCCTGATTCTGCCAAAAGTGTGTCTGCATTTAGGATATATTGTTTTGAAGGCGATTCGGTCTGGATATGTAGCATACCGTCGAAAACTTTTTTTTATAAATCACTATTCATCCCTGTAAGCATTTAGGAGGAGGCCCAGAGTTGAGTTGCTACGGCACTGCTTTCAGTTGCTCCAAAAATGTTCTGAAGATGAAAGCGAAGCTTTTAGGATTTCTTAGTCTATGCAAACTGTAAATTGAATGCGGTCATTTTGAGATGATAGCAGTTTTAGCACAAAGGCTTACTCGTATACGCGTGTTGTTATTTCCTTGCCGAATATCGTTCGGATGTTTCTCGCAAATGTCATCGGTCCTCTGGATTCCTCGCAAAACCTGGCAGGTATGATTTCTTCTGTGTTCACGTCCACAACAAATCCATTGATTATAGGAGCTTGAACGAGTTTTGGACCACACCGCATGAGTTCGCTGTTCATCTTGCCGCAAAGAAATGTCTTTAATTTGATGTTGATTTCAGTACTTCCACCTGCGAATTTCGAACGTAATGCAACAATTTAAATACACATTTTACCCGTCTGGACAGTAAAATATTTATATTCCAATATGCATCTCGGTAAAAACGCTTGTTACAGAAATGATCCATTTTCAGACAGGGACGGATCCAGAGGAAGCGATTGGGGCGATTTTTCGGACACCAAGATTATTTTGATACCTCTAAGCAAAAAATTAACAATTTTGCCGGATGCTATACAACGGTCTCGGAGCTGACTCACCACATTATGCATGTATGATCTCCGGCAAAAGCACACTCACACGCGGAGAGTGACAAGCAAACACGGAAACAGATTAAAGGATAAAGTACACTTTTTTTAGCATTACAACGTTTTTAACTTTTTTATGCATGTGCTAACTGTGGTTCAGCTTGGTGGATAATGACCTAATGACTATGCTCCGGCCTTTTTAGCCTTATTGTCCACGACTTTACGAAGGGAGAGATTTTCAAAAAACTACCTAATTCTGTTTATGTTTTACATTCGTTATGGCATGGTTGCTACTACTCGTTGATAGCAAATGAAACAACGTTGCGTGCTGTTATTGCATTAGCTCCCGTGGAAGAGTTAGTCGATCAGAAGAAACGTAGTTAGCCCAAGTCGAAGATGCAGAATACGTAAAAATGACCGTCTGTGCAAAGCATGTAACTATTAAACGGACCGCTCAAGAGACTGGGTGGGAATTTCGCAACTTCAGAAAGACAAGCTATAAAAACGTCATGACTAGAACGACACAGAAAAAGTTAAGTAAACAATTTCCTGGATTTTCTGCTCTTCAATGCCTTTACTGCTTAGTGACGTGATTACGTCGATTTGATGTACAAAGGAAGCCAAGCGATTTGATCTAACGTAATCCGTTTCCTCAACGTGTTAGAGCAAAGTAAGTGAAACTAATTCTGATTTTTTTGCGGTGGCACCTCTGCAGCCAGGTTTTGGGTTTATCGTAGTGTTATGTACCAGGACACTTTTCAATTCAGATTTCAAACATTGTGTAGGCTCATGATATATCCACGTCAGAGATGGTTATGCGATTTGTCATCACATTCCTTGGTTCGTTACAAAATTTAAGATCCATTTTGCCCATCATTTCTCTTCATTTATTTGAAACAGTTCTCCCCCAATTAGTTTCATTTTTCACCATCTTTCTTACATAACCGTCTGACGAAATATTGTGCCATTTGTTATGTGGCCCATTTCTGTAATTCAACAATTGCTTTAATCTCTGAATTTCCGAAAAAAATCAAAAAACGACAGTCATGGTAAGAAGTATCAACAGTCGAATGGGGGAATCCTCTTCCTGTCTGATGGCTTTTATCAATTTGTGACGGCAATTGGCGGCAAGCCCAAGCCTGAATTTTGATTTTTGCCGGGACGGTTCAGGCGAACGTTCTTGCCAAAGACGCTCTACGGTGTTTCACTCAGTAGCCGTAGATCGAACACCCAACCTTACTTAAGACGGGCACTACAACTGAGCAATCGCTGCTCACTGATGGTGCCAACACTGTAACAACCAAGCCACAAAATCTTGGGTTGATGTTTAATTTGCGTGGTGGATCCACTTAGTTCTCTCATAAAAATTGGAAATTGATGAAATAAATGAATGTGTTCATTGCATACCATAACTACCGTTGCAGAACATTTGTAGGATTTCGACTGACAACTCTTCTGACAACATTTCCTCGTCATCATACCCTCCTATCACATGAAGATTGAGATCCAACCTTGCAGGAAGGGCTGTTGAAAACACATGTTTTCTATCGAGAAACTTTGTGGCTTATATTTTCACGTTTTTTTCAATTGCATGTTGAGCATAATAATCATCCAACATTCATTATGTAACAAGAATTGGAAATGTTTTTAGAAAATACATCGATGCACATGTTAATTTATCTTAAAGATATCGTATGCGCGAGATAAAAGCGATTGTAAATTACGAAACAGAACGCTTTAACGCACAAGAACAGTTTGTTCCTGCTTTAAGGCATTATTAGAAGAAACAAATAACATTGGTGATGCTAATATTACATCACAGTACAATGATATTTCAGATATTTCAGAAGCACCATTGCTAATATCAATAATAAAATAACGCGGAGCTCATGCAACCAGTTACATATCATATGTTTGTTTTGAACACTTTGGATTATTTTAAAAACAGTCATTTTTTTCAGAAGCCAACGTGCATGCTTGAAAAATACTAAAAACGGTACATTGAATGTTGGGAAAAAACATCCTTCCCGCCATTATCTTAAACATTGCATCCATCATCGAAGCTACGGAGTTTTGCCTAGAAGAGTTGAGATGGGAAAAAACCATGCCTTTCTCACAGCTCAGCACAACTGCTAAGCCTGATTTGAGTCGATCCGTACCCAGCATTTCAATCTGAAATATGCAACCCAGCATTTCAATCTGAAATATGCAACCCAGCATTTCAATCTGAAATATGCAATGTGTAAACCTGCTTTATATACGTAATATACGTAAGAGAACTATTACCATTCTAACGTTTATTAACGCAAATGCGCAGCGCAACACCTGCTCCAGTGGGTCTTCGGAAGTCGAAGTAAAATGCTATGTTTTACGTGATNTGGTTTATAACCTTTTATTATCTAAAGCAAATTTCTTCACAAAAAAGATATAAACTAATGTAGCGTACAATTGAAAGAATGCATCAAAACAGATTTGTAAGACCGCATGAAGACGAATTCGATTTCAGCCATTGTCAACTATATTCAAACTACAGGATTTATTATTTTTATATGGTGAAAAGCTTTACAGCAGGTAGGAATAAGCGCGACTGAATGGTCAGCTGATTTCTAGAGCATATGATCAAACCTAGATTTCAAACTGCATGGAGTTTCATGAAAACTCACCCTGTGATCCAACTTTAAAACTGCACCTTCCTCCTGCATTCCCACATAAAGGCAAGGATCGCTCGGGCGAACCGTGATAATCCGGGCCTTTTTCAGTTTGTCTGCCTTCTCTTTATAAAATTGCCCGAAGTGCTGCAATCGCCGCAAACTGTACAGTTAGTTACGATGGAACATTTTTCCCTGCTTTCAATCGACGATAAATGGACTTACGTGAACAAAATCATCAAAATTTTCAAGACGTTGATCGTTATGATCCAGTTCAATCAAATTTGCAAACAAAGGCATGATGTATACGTAACGAAAAACAAGCGATAATACTAAAAATCTGTACATTGTAATGTTTTTGTTGCATGAGTGAGAGTCTCAATTCCTTAGGATTATTTTCTAAAGAAATATAACTCTTTCTTTGTTCATATTAACTTAAAAAAGATTTTGATTTGCCAATTTTATTTACAGCTTATAAATAACCTTGGCAATGACTTCATTATCCTTAATGTCCCAGCAAAATATTTCCTTGATTGCAAATAGCTGTGCAATGGAGGAAAGACAAGAAATTTTCTTTATGATTGCGAACTGTTTGCCGAAAGAATACATGCCTACCGGTACTTTCACTGCCAAGCAAATAATCCATTTCACTGTAACAAACTAGAAATTGTTTCAGATGATGGAAGTGGACAACAGTTCCGATAATAACACCGCTTTAGAAAGCTATGTTTTCTTTGTTCTTTTAAAACAGTTTTTGTCTTGAAAACGTTCCAAACACTGACAGTCAATCTGTCTCCTTCAAAATCTTTGCCAACCAATTACGGAAAAACGGTGGAGCCATTTGTCCTGCGGGCGATAAGCGTTTTGGTGATTTGTTAAACGTTGTTTTACGCGTCAGTGGTTTTTAAATTGCAATTCGATAAAAAAAACTTTGCTCAGCATTTTCATTGAAAATAAATTTACAAAGTCACCCACTCATGGACAAAAATCAAATTCATCATAAGGCAATACGTTTCGCCAGACCTCCGAGCCAAGATACTGTTCCTTGTCAAATGTCTACTTGATTTTTGCTTTCTTGCATTGTTTTTGGGGAATAAACACAGTGTTTTTTGCGTCCCAATTGAATTGGGACAAAAATGCCCGAATCCTTGTAATATTCAAACTGTCTTCTGTAACCATTAAAAATTCAGTAAGTGAAAATGCTGTAGATTAAAGCCTAGTATTTGTTGTATGAATTGCAGATGCAAATCCGTTTGGTTCTTTTTTTGACATTAATGCGATTGCTTGGTTTCAAGAAAAAATTGAAATTTAATTGACAAACGCTTTTAAAAACTCAGACGTCTTTCAAACTTTGAGGTGGTCATAATTTAGTTATTGTGCCTGTCTCTAAATGCAAAAGGTTTGTTGATCGATCCACCGTAACGGGTGAATCATCGTCACCAGTGTTCCCTCTATGGTGCGAAACTGCCCAATTGCGCAGCACCACCAGACCATTTGCGCAGTGAAATCTCATTCTTGCGCACAAGCAACATTCCAATTTTAAACGTGAAAAATCACTTTTTTGGACAGATGCAGAACGCTTCTGAGCATATTGTATAGCCCATTTAGAAGCAATTTGAATTAAATGTGTGCTTTGTTTGTATTTTGATAAGATTTTCTATTACTCATTCTTAGGGATACCATACGTTCTTATTTTGGAGGACATGTTCCCATTTTTGAAAAATGAATTGTCCTCCGAGAACATTCGAGCTGGAAATCCTTCCATAATTTTCATCAACGCACTGAATAACTCATTTTAACTTGAAGGGTTTGTGAGTTTAACGAAGCAATTAAATCTTGCCGCAGATGTACTGAAGCTGTTATAATTGTATAAATACTTGTTTCACTAATTTTTTGTCATAAAAATCAAGGTTTGCTGTAGTTAGAGTATGCTGTAAATAAAAATTCAAATTTTTGCATGTTAGCCAGTCATAGGCGTAGCCGGGGGCCGGGGGCCATGGCCCACACCAAACTTTTAGCATATCTAGTCATTTTGTACTTTGAGAGGCAGTACCCAAACAAAATTCTGTTGTTTGCCTAACATCAACCATTTTGGCCCCCAAAAAACATTTTGGGTTGGATATGCCACTGTAGCCGGTCACAGAATGATATAGGTTAATCCAGTGATGAAAATATGTTAAATACTCCTTGTTACAGCATGTTTGTGTGATTTTAACATACGTTGATTTTCATGAACCGTTTAATTGAAAAATGCATCTAAAGACAAATTTCATCTTGTCTATAAATTGCGTTTCTCGTTGGTCTTGCTCAAGACCCGAGTGTCTTATCTATACTCACTGTTGAATCATATCTCAACTCATATAACTCCAAACATTAGCTTACCAGGGTGTAGGTTTCAGAAATATTTGGTTGTCAATTCTCGTAACGCTTTTGTTACTGTACAACAGATGAAATTTAATTCAAAAAAATTTTGTGACAAAACAATGAACGACAAAATGGCCTTGTATCGCGAATGTTGTTTTCGAAATTGTACAAAATCGTGGTGATTGAAGTTACTTTCGTAGTTTTTAGAGGGGGCGATCGGCCCAATTGCCCTCCCCCCTTGGATCCGCCCTTGGCGTAGTGGGGTGACCTTTTTGCACCAGTAACGTTACTTGAAGATTTAGATTTTTCATTTGAATTTCAGCGTGTAACGCTTGGAGCAGCATAGATGAATAAATGACAAGTTATCTCGTACATAGCACCGTAGCATGAGTGCGTCCGCTTCGGTGCTGGTAGGTCGAGAGTTCGACTCTCGGCCGGGTCTTACCAAGACCTTGTAAATTGGTACTGCCGCCTTCTTACCAGACGCACGGTGTACGGAAGAGCTGCAGGGAACTCACCCAGAACAACAACAAAAATAAACAAGTGAAATGAAACC
>JGI24021J15306_10013156_pt1 | contig 10278 bp, 6 predicted proteins | sample Ectturendosymbi1_FD_15306 | JGI IMG/M metagenome (IMG submission 15306) | reverse complement strand
ATTAATATATTTACGAAATTTTCTTTGATTTTATAGCATGTAACAAATCCCGAAACAATCACATTACGTAAGATGTCCAGCCCTCGAACTGTTGTATAATAGCTTATGCAGCCCGCGGACAAAAGAATTAGGAGACCCCTGGTCTACTTGAAGTTTTATAATGGTCTACTATGACTCCACTTAAGTTGGTTATTTCAAGCACTCAAAAGTTCACTTTTAAAAGAAAAGAGTTATGCAGGTTGATATTACATTAAGCGAAGCTGTCAAGCAACATGCACGTATGTTACTGTAGAATTTGGAACTTGGAGGAGACGGCTTTGAATATTTCCATGATTTGCGGAGGAGGAGTGGAGTCAAAAAAATGAGACTCCGTCCATCTCTGTAAGCTAGTGACGACTTAGCACACGGATCAGTGATCCAAACGTCTAAACCAGGAGTCACCAACATGGTGCCCGCGGGCACCTGGTCGCCCGCGAGGACCACCTTGGTCGTCCGCGGGCCTGTTTTGAAAATACCATGAAGATGATGAGTATCGTCACATAGATTAACATCATTAATTAAAGGTAAATTGAGGATTTATCAAACTAGTAGCCCTTAGCGTTAATTGGTTCCCAGGAATTAGCTCTCAGGCTCACAAAGGTTGATGACCCCTGTGAAAAAGATCAAACATACTTATTACTTCAACACAGAAAACCTTGTCTGGAGCAACACGTTGTTGGTGCGAGAGGACACGTCATTGAAAAAAACGAACGGGAAACACTTTCTCGGTAACAGCGAAGCACACGTAGCAACGCGTAAAGCACACACTTGCGAACCAAAGTGAATGCGATGGTGGTGGCTGCTTTTCACAGATAAAGCTACACGAGCAAAAGGCCAAGAACCTGGTATAGTGACACTGAACATACCTCGCTCGGATCGCTCTGACAGAGATTCGTCCACGCCACGTTCAGCTCCACGATGCGCGGACACGATCGCAGCATTTGAATGATGCTCGGCATTGTTACGTCATGACAGAGACACAGGTTCAGTCTCTCGAGCGATTCGCAATTTGACAAACACCTGGATTAGCAAAATGTCGGCGTCAATTGTGTACTAAGCATTTTTTCAAATGGTCCGATGGAATTACGGGATAGAAGGAACTCTAATGCGATGATTAGGAAAAGTTGAATTGCAATGTCCAAACAGAAAGTCAAACATTTACTTGTGAAAAATCTATTTGCACTAATACAGGGCGACTGTGGCGTGATGAGCTGCTTGGTTCACCATTCTCATTGTGAAATCCGTCAACAAGCACATATTGTAACATGTATAGTACGTCACCTAAGGAGTGGTTCACAACCGACGTTTAAACGTGTTTTTGAGTTTCGTGCATTATGCGATGGATATCGTTTCTGTTTGAAAACCGCTGCTGTTTCGAATATCTATGCTACATCCAGTCTGTTGAGACGAGCCCTTCGTGTGGGGTGGACTCGATTTGAGAGCCGCTTTGCCGTTGCGTAGCCTACAACTTTTAAACGGAATGCGAACAACATCAACCAGGCGCTTCCCGGCCATGAAATTTGGGAAAAGATTTACTACCGAGATGTGTTATTTGCAGCTTGGATCGAAGTTAGAAAATTATTCACTTTTGTTCTTCGCGTAGTTTCCAGCGGAAATGATTAACCTTCCAATTGCTGACCCATTTGAAACAGTCCACGTAACTTGCGTTTATGGTGACAGTAACGCGAACTAAAGATGTACGTCTCGACCACGCTTTACGCTGAACTGACCTAAAGATACGCGCGTTGGAAAGTTTTTTGACCCCGGTAAAAAACGACATCACACTCGAAATAAAAAAAAATTGATTCGCTTTAATGGCCACTCTAGCACTGACACAGGATCAATGCTCACCCAGGGGCGTAACGAGGCTAGATGGCGCTCGGGGCAAGAAGCAAGTTTGGCACCCCCATGTTCGAACCTGAGCTCTTTCTGAAGCAAATTTACTGTATTGAAGAAAATACTTGTTGGGACTTTTCGGCGCCCCCCACAGTCATTCGTCGCCCGGGGAATTGCGCCACCCTCGTTACGCCCCTGCACAGGACCCTTCCATGCTGCGTCCGGCGCTCTTGTTGGAACAAGCAGCATACTCACCCGAGAACGTTGTGGCTGACGGTCAGACCTTCTAAGCTCAGGTTACGCAGCTTGTTGCATCTCATCAGGATAAGACAGAGGATGTTCGGCGTCGTGTTGACGTTCGTGAAGTCCAGCGAATGAACTGAGTAGTGGTAAGCCCGCGAGAAAGGATCTTTGCATGGACTAAAACAGAAAGCAAACATCCGCTCAAGCACGTTGGCTAGTCTAAGGGCAACAGCTGCGTGATACAAAACCCGCTTTAACCGAAGGTTGTTCAGTTCTTTGAACAATGTGTTTTGATTGTTACATCGGTCAGAATGTATTTATATGTGCATATATTTTTCTGAAGCTGGGTAGGATTTTCTACTTCGCGTTATCATCATTGGCAAGCTGACAAATCTTTCGCGTACAGCCACGCGGCTGGGAACTGCTCCGCGTTGTCAGCAGTTCTTGTTCCAGGGTTAAACAAAAACGGTCAAATACGCTAAACGCGCCTACAAACACGACTGCACAAAAGTCTAACAAAGAAACGGCCAGGAGTTAGTTCCATGCACAACATTCCCAGCACTCGATAAAGCAGTCTTCGCCGGTAACGCTGGAAACAGCCAAGCGTCGGCACCAATTGGGCCACTCCAGTCAAATGAACTTGGCCGAAAGGAAATGGGCTCGATGCGACGAATACCTGACGGTAGGGAGGTAGTCAAATACTCCGTTTTGGGTCACTTCGGCGCAGTTCAAGCACACGACTTGCGAACCTCGTCGAAGCAGTTTCTCGAGCTGATGAAGCTGCACTGTTCGCTTCGACAGCGACACCTGCTGCCACAGGCTCTTGTCATTCCTGCGCGAATCAGCACAGCATGAAGGTCAAGCCCGTTCGCTCGACGACACGTCGAACCTTCTTGAAACGAGTCACTTACGCCATTCGATTCCATCGCCAAGAGACTTGACTGCACAGGACTCGTGCTTCAGAATCAATGTAACCGAAGATTTTCAAAAATATCTCGTCCGGAAGTAATTCGATCCAACAGAAGTCTGCGATGATCAAACAATGTAACTTGCACCATAGGCGTAGACAGGGGGGCCAAATGGGTCATGGCCCTGCAAAATTTCAGGCATATCGGCTCGTTTTGTACTTCGCGAGGCGGTGACCCAAACCTAATACTGTTGCTCGCTTAAATTCAAAATATCTGGCCCCGCCCGAACTTTTGGGCTGGATACGCTGCTGAGTTGAACATATATTTTGCATCTTTGAAATCGAATTTCAACAACTTCGAGACTTCGGTAGAGCAACAAGTCGAATGTACGGTATACGAAACAGAGAGCAATGCAGTTTGTTTGAAAAGGTAACACCAAGCTTCATAACAGTTGGTAAATAAGATATTGCATGTTTGTGCAGGTGGTTGTTACAGGAAAGCATAATTCTTCCTTTGGTCCAGAAATTCCATGGTATTATCTGAGCTTTCGAGATCTTTAAATCATTTAACACACCGGCAAGCACGTTTTTATTTTATAAAGCAGGGGTCACAACCTCTTTGAAACTGCAAGCTACTTTTTGTATATCGATTAATTCGAAGGGCTACTAGTTTGATACACAATTCTAAAATAAAAACTTTGCTCAGTTTACCTTCAGTTATTTTAGTATTGATATTCTTTAATGTAAAGACATTGATCATATCAATGTCACTTTCAAAACACGCCCGCGGGTGACTTCCATGGTCCTTGCGGCGACCTGGTGCCCGTGGGCACCACGTTGGTGACCCCTGTTATCAAGCTTTCAAAACTAGCCTCGTTTTTGCAAGCATGTTACGCATCATAAATTACGTTCTTTCCAAGCTTACGCCAATGTCTGACAGGAGAACAAAAAAAACTCCACCAGCATTACACACTTCAAAAATGATCTTGCGTTAAAAATGCCAATCGTGAAAAATTTAGCACAAGCCATTCATACCTTTGCACGACCCTCTCAAAGACTTGTTCAGTAAGTTGTTATTGGCGTCCATGCGCACCTGCTTGGCGCCAGACGCGCTCACTCCGAATGAAGTGTTCTGTCGAATGCGCTTCCGTTTCAAACGAGTTAGTTTTCGTTTCCGCCAAATATCCTCATTGCAACCGGAACTGGAGGGGGTTTCAAACTTCATTGATCTGCAGTTATCGATGACTTTACAAACGTTATCTCTGTAGCCAAAAGTTTCGCATAGCTCTTGTTTTTTACACTGCCTCTCAGGAGATGAAATTTCACCAATTATGCCCAAGTCATCATAAAGGCCCTGCTTTTCATCTTCATCTATTGCCCACTGGATTCGTGTAGGCCTTTTTTGATAGCTATCAGAGTTTAACAATTTCTGTCCAAGATTCATGAGGAAAAACAATTCAAATGCAACACCTTAGAGCAGCAACAATCTAAATGTGAAAATACAAATAAGTAGTTAACTTACAAATTTTGTTAAGTTGAATCAGAAAAATACCAATACAGCATTTTTACACAAAATTTACAATGGAATAATTTTACTGTTTAGCAAAAATACTTGACAATTTACAATCCTTCTATGGCTGCAGCAAGAAAACTTAAAAATGCTTGTTTTCAAAAATTTTCACAACAGTGTAATCTGTGCATATTACAAATAGGTCTACCAACATGTTTAAATGTTAACTTTGTAGAAAACAACCTTGCTTGTAACATTATTCGCTTTCCGAATGTACTGGAGGTTACCATTGAAAAGTGATGACTTAATTTTTGGCTGGCCACTAGCATGTATTTAGCCAGACATCATTTCTGTTGGAACTCTGGCGAAGAGAGAAGTTTGACTTTTATTCTTATGCAAAAAATGATCACATTTTTAGTAATGCATACAAAGCATTGATCTGTCAGTGCAGTAGATATTTTGTTTTTTTCTTTTTGTCCAACACATATTCTAATTTAATTTGAGTGATATTGCAACAGTGCACATAATATTCAGATGTTTTATTTGCTTATTTCTGAACAAAGGCTCATTTTCTAAAACACATATATATCTTTGGCAATAAGTCTTGTTGCACCAATCTAGCTTAGCAGCTTCGAACTTCTGTATTTAAGACTAGACTACAAAACGAAAGCATATCTTTTTAATACAGTATGAACTCATTAGCTTATTGTGTAGTTGAAGAAAATTCATGCAATATTCAGCTTTTAATTACATTTAGTAACAAGGTGTGTTAGGTATTATTCAGTAGTAAGCTGTAATAATATAGATAAAATACTAACCCGATGGGAAATATTCACAAACCGATATTTTAAATAATTTGCCATTTATAAGTATACACGCTGTAGTTGGAATCTTTCACATCTTGTGATTGAGATATCCCAGCTATGATGGTTGGGCCATGTGATAAGGATGCCCCAGGAAAGATTGGCGACACAAGTACTTATAGTAAACCCATTGGAAAGTGACCCAGAGGTTGACCAAGTACCAGCTGGCAGACCTGGTTTGGTTTGGTCTTAATGTTGAGCTTGCAGACCTATCAGAGGTTACTGAAAACAGTGAAGCATTTCACAAAATCCCATGGTTTGTTGTCCACCGACCCTTACAAGAAAAGCAAATGTGAAAAGTGAAGGAAAGGAAAAAACCACATAACCAATAAAAAAATATTGCTTCAAAGGCACTTTCAAAATTTTGGCTGGCAATTATAATGTGGTAGATAAAGAAGTTCAGCTTATTAGGAAAAATTGTAACGTTTTTGAAATATCTTAAATGATTGATTACTGCAAGATTTCAAGATTTACTAACTAACCCCAAAGTTCTTTAGTCAAGCATACTTCACAGTTTATTCCATTTTTGTTGAAATAAAGTATTGGATACCCATGCTTCTTAGTGTGGTGTGAAGTCACAAGGTTTTAAGAATATATTTCAATAATCTGTAGAAGTCCTGCTGGATGATTCACACACTTGTTTAAGAAAGTATCAAGCCACAATTAGTATCTAACATTCGAGGTTATCATAAATGTGCCTAGATATGGAAGAACCTAAGCATCACAGAAAAAGAATTAGATACTCCACAGTGAAACTTTGATCAGATTACCTTACTGTAAATTTTCACAGGTGAACAAACATGGGAACTTTTAGTTAATAATGAGAAATCATGCTGTAGTGAGGCAAAATGAAGATTTTTTGTAGTAGAAAGTCTTTTTAATCAAAATATGCTGAAGTTATAATTTTTTACACTGCAATGCAGCTTAAGGACAAGGAGATTGAAATAATATGAAAGCACAACCTATCAACAGAGTAAATAATTATTCTTGTAGTAAGCTATTAACTTAGCATATGCAATATGTCAGATCTCTACAACAGTACTGAATCATCATCATGGTTATCCATTCGTAAACAGTGGAGAACAAATTTAATGCAATTACTGAAATAGCATACCTAATCTATTTTGAAAGCATCAAGACATTTCTAGCAAATTGCTCAGAAAGGGCAGGCTTTTAGCTTCAGAAAACTGAAGGCATTATTGTTACATCAAACTGTGAACATATGAATCACAACCTTGTGTTTTAAATTTAATCACTATTTAATCAATCACTGCTTCTACTACATAGTCATTGGTTAGTGTCTGCCCAAGACAACATCAGTACAAAAAGGATGGAAAGAAAGAAACCTTGTTGATACACAGTGCATAGCTGCAACTGTTGGTCCAGACTTTACACAGTTGCTTGTTGGTGTAAAACCATGAACAAAAAATACGTATGTAGTCTCCTAATTTTGAACTCAAATTAAATAAGCAAATACTAAAAAGTGAATAGAATATAACGCTTTTTAATGAAAATTCTTAACATAGTAAAGTGTGTGGAGACATTTCATTGATATGCTGATTTAATATAAATGGGTCACCTTCTCACTTTATTTTTTTGGAAGAATTACTGTCACATCCAGATTCCATAGATTCAGGAAATAAGATATTTCAGTCTAACTTCTATACAGTTTCTGCACCCTGTATTTTCAAAACTTCATTTATGCATGCTATACCTAAGTGCAACACATGTGCATTATTCTAGTGCTCAAATTAGTTAATTGGGCAAAAAGCTGTCAATAATAACACTCTTGTTCATTTACTAATTCTATCTGGATCTGACATTGATTCAATACATTTTGTTACTTTTCTTCTATTACATCACATGTAAAACTTCTTCAAGTGAAAATTGCTTTGTGCTAGCAACAAAAAGGCTGGCTGAGCAGTTGATCCATGTGGTATTTTGCCAAATTTACGATTCAAATATTTTAGAACACATCAATTTTCTAAATTTGAAGTTTTTGATACTTTTATATTCTCATCAGCATGCAATTAATTTCTGATCTTTGATTTTATTTTTTCCTTTTTATTGCATTTGTGTAATTTGGTGACTTGAGTCACAAAAAGGCATGAATAAATTATTATCCTGTATTGACAACAAGACCTCAAATGTAAAATGACTAAGATGAAAGATCTGCTTAGGACTTAAAAGACAAATCAAAGCTTAAGCAGTCACTATCCACTTGTCAATAGGTTACTTTATATATATAACTGTTCTAACAGGGCATTTATACTAGTACCTATCCTTTGCATTTTGTAAGATAAAGGAAGGAGTAGGTAGCNTAGATGGTAACGTATTCTTTCCAACTCGATATTTCTTTCTGTTTTTGTGGGTTTACTTAATTCAATTTTATACTTTAAATGCACTTGGCAAAGCTGAAAAAACCTACTCTATAGGCAAAATATCTACTGTACTCTAACTCAGTTAACATCACCCAAGTAGTACTTCTAGTAGGCCAAGTGTCTGATTCTTTGGCTGTGAATGAAGGGTTTCCTTTTGGGAAGTGGCTACGGAACCACCTCACATGATGATGCGGTTAAAATAAAACGCTGAGTTTCTTTGTCATACCAGCAGCACCAACGTGGTAGTGTAGCGGATGCGTTTACATCTGCTGTGCCAATGGTTTTCAGTTCGGCTCTCACTTAATTTGGCGACATCACTTTCGTTTTGGTAGTAATTAGTAGTGCTTGCACGTTTCCATTCACAGGTACAGTTTTTCTTTACTTTTTTCAAAAGTTTTCAAATTTTAGGTTTAGGGATTATGATTTCCCTTTTGCGTTTAGTACATTTCTACCAAGCCTACTGTACTCTCGACGTACGTTGCTGTCACGTTACAGGTCGCGGTCTAACAAGGTTTCAAATATAAAAATCCACAGGCAGTTCTGTAGCCACTGCCTTCCTTTTGAGCCATAGCTTAAACTTTGGGTTTCTTAAAATTAATTTCTAACCTTCAGTTGAAGTTAAGAAATTGCACTGCGTCCATATACTGCATTAAGACCGGTTGGCAACAAAGCTTTTTTTCTCAAACAACGTTACATTCTGATATTCAGCACCAGGGTCGCCAGATCTTCAAAATCAAACCGGTGCAAACTTTGTAATGCGCAAACGAATTCAACCGTGTCTGCGCAAATTCAACCAACCAAAACGTTAGGCGCTGTAACAATTTCAGTATTGGAAAGGTCGGATCTTTTCCGATGTAGCCTACGTCCGATCTATACAATTTTTTAAACGTTTTTTCATTGTGCAAAATTATGATTCTTCATAAAAAGTTTACAGATTTTTCCAAAACTTGTGAGTTTATGCTAATTCAAGCTAATAATCGAAATCTTGTAATATAAAGATATATTTCATGTTGCAAAACAAGCGAATCATTCAAAGCATACTGTAGCCACGTTTGTTGTAGTTACAGTATACTCAGAGGTGAGCTCCAACCACTGAGTCGATACGATTGATTATATCTCTAACTCCACGTTGAGTTCGAGACCTATGCAACAAGCGTTGATTTAAGTTTTTAGCCAGGGCCAATACAAAACACAATTCGAGTCTGACTCGCGTCAAGTTACCGTTGTGAGACGTACAACTGCGCATTTCTTTCCCCGTGCCAATTGTAATCAGCGTGCAGTCACCACTTGTGTAACTGTGTTGTCTTCATCGTGCCGCCGCTGCTGCCTCACGTTACAGTCTTGTGAGACCAGCCCATGGCCTGGTGTTAAGTGCTTCCGTTTCGGTGCTGGTAGGTCTGGAGTTCGATTCTCGGGCGGTTCTTATCAAGATCTTGTGAAGTCATAATGTAGAGAGTTAACAGCAGCGAAACTTCGGCACCAGTGGCACTAAGTAGCACAGCAGCGCCGCAGATAGGTGTGCATCGGCGTTTAGGGCGTGTACCTGATAGCAAGATGTAACCGCAGGCGTAACACTTATTTTGCAGAATATTCCCAACAAAGTCGTTCATTTTATTATTCACACTTAATTTTCCTCTGGCTGATTCTCAAAAGCTGACTGTTCAACCCTGCGTTGATTTATGGCTGTCTTGTCATACGCGAAACACGCACTTCCTCTAAATCAGGGGTTCTCAACCGGGTGTAAATTTACCCCCTAGGGGCAAATTTTACCTATCCTGGGGGTAAATTTAATGATGCTGTTGTATAATTCGTTTCAAAGACTCCATAATTCGTTTCAAAGACTTCCCCAAGTCAGTTGTGTACGGTAAAAGAACTTCAGATATAACCTCAGAAAATCCGTTGTGTTGTTTCTTCTTTTTGTTTTGAATCATCCATTTGGGGTAACCATTCATCAACAAGAGAGTCCGTTTCACACACTTCATTTCGCTGTTGAGGACCTGGGCTGTGGAGGAAAGTTTTTTAGCCCGTTCGAAAAAAGTGTTAACCACCAACTGTTTTTCTTGTATAAGATATTCTGTTCTAAAGTTGAGGTATCTATCTAAATGGGTTGGCTCATGATAGACTGCTGACTATAAATGGTGATTTCTGATTTGATGAGCGTTTGATCAATAAGCCCAAAAACGGAAGACATTCTTATTTTTTGTATTCCACAGTGAGTTGCACGAAGCTCTCTATTGTGTTAGCACGGGTGAAAAACTCGGACAAATTTGATTTTTTAATGATCACAAATATATCATCTACATATCTTTTCCAGAAACGTGGAGGGTCTGCAAAGGTTTCCAAAGCGCGTTTTTCGACGTCTTGCATGACTAAGTTTGCAACTACTGATGAAACGGGAGAATCAGTTACTGTTCCAAAAACTTGGTTGTAGTGTTTTCCACGAAAAATATAATGTATTGAACTTAAGCAAAATTCAAGTACTTGATTTAGTTCGGTAGT
>JGI24021J15306_10013154_pt1 | contig 10278 bp, 7 predicted proteins | sample Ectturendosymbi1_FD_15306 | JGI IMG/M metagenome (IMG submission 15306) | reverse complement strand
ACTTAGGGTTGGGGAGCCNGAGACAAAGCAGAAAAGGGAGGTCCTCTGATGACATCATCATACTCAGCCAACCGTGATAAAACCTTTTGAACATGTCCAGGAAGGGGATATGCGGGCCACCCAAGGATACGTTCCTGAGAATACGGTATGATTGACTAACTTAACAGAAAATTCACAAGGGTATACATGATACGCAACTTTAAAAACAGCGATAGCAAGTTGGCATCGTCCCCCGCTTCTTTAGTTTTGCGTCCCATTTCTCTTCATTCAGATCAATATACTAGAAATTTTATAACACATTCCCCTAAAAATGCTTGGTTTCCTGAAATTGTTAGCAGTCATGTACTTAAGGGCTCCATGAAACCACAGGCAACAACCAAGCAGATTCAAAACACTAAATTTGTTTTAAATCTCATCCATTTAACTACATTCAAGAACATGGTATACATACAAAAGCATGCAACCTGAGACTTTGTTTTGAAAAGCTTTGAGGCTAGGTGAGTCAAAGCTGTCCTCATATTGCATTGACACTAGTTGTTTAAAAAAGGACAAAAACAGCANATAATATTATTAATCATATACCATTTTTAAACATTGCTACACTGTATGATGATGCTGAGCTTCATTCTCTGATAGTCAGCACAAATTTTCATTTGGTATACATTTTGATCTTGCTTAATAGTCTTTTCATAACCTTTTGGAACAACTTTTAACCCACATTTTCTTTTAAAGTATTGAAGTTGCTTTGAAGCTTTTCCTTATTTACACTATAGAGATGCTGGTGGGGACCTTTTGAAAGTAGAGTACTTACGCAGACCTATTGCAGTGGAGGCTGTAGGCCCCTGTGAAGGTAGAGTACTTCCCTACACATTGCAGTTGTTGTTGGGGGGACGTTTGAAAGCAGAGGACTTACACATCATAATTGATGTTGAGGGCCACTTTGAAAGTAGAGGACTTACACCTTGCAGTTGCTATTGGGGCCCCTTTGAAAGCAGGATACTTACACATTGTTGCTACAGGGAGGCACTTTGAAAGCACGGCACTTACACATTACAGCTGCTTCTGGGACAACTTTGAAAGCAGAGTACTTACACACTGCAGTTGCTGTTGGGGGCTCTTTTGAAAGCAGAGTACTTACACATAGCAGTTACTGTTTGGCACTTCAAAAGTAGGGTACTTACGCAATTGCAGTGGTTGTTGGATGCTTCTTTGAAAGCAAGGTACGTGCAGTTGGGAGCGCTTTTTAAAGCAAAGTACCTGCACATTACAATGGCTGTTGGGGCTCCTTTGAAAGCCGAGTAGCCTACTTACTTATGATCAGCTTCGGAGTATATGAGTGTATAATAAGTTTTCACCAACACCGAGGAAAATTTATGCGCGAAACACTTCGAAGGGGCGCCCTAAAAAGTGAGGGCCCGAGGCAAGCGCCTCGCTCGCCTCCCTTTAAATACACCACTGGAAATAGCCCCTAGTGAAACTGATGTTTTTCAATTACAGTAAGTAATTTCTATCGCATTTATGTTTTTGATCTTTGCAGAATATTTCAAACCATAGCGTGAGTCTTTTCATATTTATAAAAACCTAGATCTGAAATTAATGAGTTTAGACTATTGGATCTCGTTTTTCCAATGAAATGATGACAACGAAATGTTGTATAACATCTCTTTTTGATTTCATATTGCAAGCAAAGTCTCAAAAAAGTCAGTATTTTTGGATTTTTTGGGATCAGTTTGTTCCACTTATTTCCAGCTTTTTAAATCAGCTGTTTTTACTGCGTCGCCATGGTTTCTCGTCACGCGTCATCAATTTAATCAGGGAGATTTGCTATCTGCTATGCTATTGAGTTTTATCCGTTAACTAAACCTGTTGATTCACGCAAAGGCAGTTGCATGGATATCTTGCAGTGGGACAGTGGCAGTGGCGGATTAAGGGGGTGCTGACTGGGCTACAGCCAAGGGCCCCCAACATTTAGGGGGTCCCTATCACTAAGTTGGTAAAAAGTGTAATATACAATACACCATGCGCTGTAAATGATGCCATCGCCAATTGCAACTAATAATTAGGCGCTCTGTGCTCACTCATTGAAATTGCTTCGTTGACATAAGAGTAGATAATTCTTGGGGGTGTGGTCTGACCGACACTCACTAACAAGTTAGTACACCAAGGTCTAAAATATAAAGGTATTTCATCCGCTTGTCTTATTTTGGCTTCCGATGCGCATGCGGTATCCACGTCATTTGAACAACGGTCCTGCAGACAGCTCCGAAAGAAGTTGTGAACTTAATGGTGTCAAGTCCCTCAACAATGGTGAAAGTAGATTTTAGCTTAGGATCATGGATCATGGTGTTATAAGGCAGGACTGCCGGAGTTGGTATATACGTCAGGTATATATCCTCGTGTACTTTCATGTATTTGTGTGTTCTTTGTTACTGCCATGCATGTTTGAAGTCTGGCGCGTTGCGTGTGGGGTGAAGACCTTGCACAATACACCATGTCAACTGGTAGTTTAATACCAATTATGTTACTATTCACTTCCAACATGCAAGTTTGGACATTTTGACACATACTGCTTTTACGTGCATCGCCATTATTTGGTACAATTCTTAATTAATGACTGAAAACAGAATAAACGCAATAATAAAAAGAAAAGTCGGCAGATATCGGGTTACTCAAAACGTTAACTAACAACAAGAATTAACACGTATCAAGCACGTCTTAGTTCTGTTTACATTTCGTTCAAGCAACTCTGACCTTGCTCACGCTAAACTCAGTGACACATTCGATCTACGACTTTAGTAAGTTGTAAGATGTGCTTTTATTTAAGAATTTTGTTGAGTGCCATTTTATATTCTAAGTGCAGTAGAAAAATAAAACAATTCAGTAGTGTTATGTCTTACGAATGGACGTAAAACCATACGTAATAAATGAAAGTGAGTTTCACAACAGTTATTGGTAAGTGAGTGCATGTTCTTGTTCTTACTAATACTCGTAATCTTACTGATTTGTCCGTGATTGTGAACAGAAACATAAAATACTGAATTGTGATGAGTAGAATTATCATTTTTACCATATCAATTTATGACATATCAAACTGGGCTATTATGGTAGGTAAGGTTAAATTTTGGTTAGGTTAGTGTTATTCTGGTCAGGAATCTGGTATGGAAAGCTGATTTTTCTGAAAATAATTTTTAAATACAATTTTATCTACGTCAAAAATGTCATTTTGATATATACATACAATGGAACTCCGTTGGCACGACCACCCACTGGCCGGCACTCAATTGGTCGTGTTAGGCGGGGCTGGGGTGGTCGCGTCACACTTGCATTCCTAAAGGTCTCATGCATTATCGCGATCACTTCATTTCTACAAGTCTTTCCTTGATTGAAAATTATTTAGCTTTGTCTTACGTGCTGCTATAGCCTATCGTTACTGTACTATAAAATCACACAACGGAAAAAGTCGATGGCGGCAGTACAAATTTCAGAAGAGTTTACAATATAAGTTTGTTACGTCACATTGGCACTTGCTGTGCTTGCACTCACGCCTAAATCCCTGTATCCACGATGCTTCAGGACAACGTGATGCAGCTGAGCAAATTGCTGCTGACAGTTTACCAGTTTTCCAGCGCAAGGATACCGATAGAATATGGCGGTCGCGTTACGCGGTGTGCGGTTAGCAGATTTGTAACAGCTGCACTGTGGCCGCGGTATAGATACCGGGATGGTCGCGTTAGTGAAACAAAGTAGGGCGGAAGCCGAGGGGTCGCGATTGGGGGATCGTCCCCTTAAAACCTACGAAAGTAACTTTATTCACCATAATTTTTTACAATTCGGAAAACAACATTCGCGATATAAGCCCATTCTGTCGTTCATTGTTTTGTCACAGCAATGTTGTGAAGTATTCTTCATCTCTCATACAGTTGTGAACCCGTAATGAGACTTGACTGCCAAATATTACTGAAATTCCCGAAACGCAATGGCTGGATCCGCCCCTGAACAAAAGGTAATACATTAGCATAGGGAAGATCGCGTTAAAGTGGTCGTGATAGAGGGGTGGTCGTCGACGGCAGTGCCGGATTAAGGGGGGGACAACGGGGGCAATTGCCCCGGGCCCCCGATGCAAGGGGGCCCCCCGTGATGGAATTTATTTGCTTCAAATAAAACACTCGCTTGAAAAATTATTGTGATTCAGAAGTGATACAAGAATACAACTCTACCATTATATGCTCATGTTGGTTTAAGTATCACATCAGGGGTCCCCAGTAGCAACTGATTTCTCTACAAGTTTGACTGTCTGCCAGTTTTAGTAATCGCTATTGAATAGCCTATAAGTATTTCGGTTTTGTTCAATGCAAATAGATTTGATTTCGCTGGTAACTTTTTCCTAATAATCGTTTTTTTGGCATGGGTATGACTCTCTACTCGTGCATTACACCTATTCCACAAATGTCACGAAAACGTTAATACAGTATTTGCGTGCTAAAGCTATAGTGGTTGCTGACTGCTGTTTAGAATCAATCAATGTTGCCACTTGGGTCAGTCTCGTTAACATCAGATTGTTGCCTATTTCAACATCAGGTAACATCAAAATTTTATGCTACAATTTCATATAAGCTTAATGCTTCTATTAACAAACTTAACAAATCGATTATCCTCGTTGATTCCGAAGCAGAGCGAAATATCGTCTTTAAATGGAGAAGTCGTTTATAATTTACGTAAAATGTTAGTCTCAACGCAGCGAAGAGAGCTTCTTTAGATTGAAACGATAACCAAACACACATTGGGGAGAGAGATTGATGAAAGGAACTTAAAAATCATTGAAACTTATTTTCGTCCTAAAATGAGAGAAAATGTGGAAAACATAAATACCAACCCAGTCAACATCAGATTTGTCGCCTAAACATCAGAAATTTATCTGAGAACATCACATCTGATGTTATGTTAAAATATCAGAAGTGGCAACACACAACACTGGTATCAATGATCCCGAATTCTGGTGAAGTCTCGAGGTAACCGCAGCCGAACTGCACCTTTGTTTCGTCATAAAGGGTAACGTATGGTGGAAACGCACTTTTCTTCTGATGATTACTGTCGTTGTGTTACATCATAAACATATAAAGTTATTCAAGCCATTTACACATGTTACTGCATGGTCCGTCAGAAAAGGTTTTAATCAGTCGATTCGTAGAACGAAAGAGCAGAAAACGAGATTGCAGTGTTTTGCTTGAGCGATGCCGAAATCTGTAATGCCAGGGTTTTTTTTTAAGGTGTTTTGGGGACCCGATTCGGATCCCTAGAATTGAAGATCGGGTCCCTAGAATCAGCGAAAATTATCATCGGGTTCCTAGAATCAGAGAAAATCGGTTCCCTACAGGCCCATACCGGGTACCTAACATTTTCCTTAAAAAAAAACTGGTAATGCCATCAGGAGCTATGGAAAGCGCAAAGCTTCTAAGAAGAAAAAGCGCAAGGATCTGGCAGTGTTAGCTAAGACGCAGCGACTGAATCGCTTTTTTTAGCAAAACTTTGAAGCGGCAACGTTAAATCAGTGGAGTTATCCAGAGCACCTGAAAATGTAGGTGAAAATCAAGACATTAGCTCCTCAGAAACAACTTTCACACTCAGCCTGGCTATCCAGACTGACGTGTTATTTTTCCGGTGTTTTTGTTTGTAATCTCTGGTTTCTGCTTATTGTTCGAGTGAATGTTGTTTCTTGCCGAGTCACTCTCTAGCCTGCGAAGTATTTTTTCTTAGTAAAAATACACTCTAGTATTTATATCATAGATTCTCTTCTCGCAGCTTACTGTATGCGCATTTGAGTAAGCACATTCTCGACTACCGGAAAATTCAAACGGGAAACTTACGAATCAGCGAAAACATAAGTTTTACAAACGATGACGTCATGAATTACATCATAGGGGCCCTCCAGTAAAAATTGCCCCGGGCCCCCTTACCCTTTAATCCGGCTCTGGTCGACAGTGTGCCATTGTATATTCAAAACATTCCACCGGTGTTTCGTGAACATTTCTTGATATGGTTTCAAGTCTCTAGCAAGAAATGGAGACTTGAAATCAATCAGTTTGTGACGTCCATATTAGCTATCGATTCGTTTTTATGCTCAAGCTTTTTTTTCAATAATACAAATACTTCAGCTCGTTCATTCATTTTCCCTATTAAAGATAGCTTTATATATATAGAAAGGGCCCCTTTCTAAGTTTTAGCCAGGGGCCCCACACAACCTTAATCCGCCCCTGGACAGTGGGTTCACAGCTGCATGGCAGAGGTCTCGGTGAAAACCTCGTCATAATATTCTGTGCAGAATATTTTATAAAATTTTTATGTAAGTTATTATTACGCTACCTATTCAAAATCCTTGACGACTGTGGAGCATCTTCATTCACGCAGCTTAGGACCGCAAGCTAACATTTGTGGAAAGTGTAGAATAAAACATGTCTGCAGAAGTGAGCTTCTTCTTCAGCAAACTGCGTTTCAAGCCATATAACAATCTTCACAAGGGCTACACTTTCTTTGCAAATAGATGTTAAAAAACACCTCGCTTTACAATGCGGGCTAATCTTATTTTAATTCAGTTGAAAGCATGCCGACGAACTTAAATTTCACAACACACGACTTGCTTCGACTTCATTGTTGAGCTTATGCAATTACCCGCTTCTCAAAAAATATTGAATAAACTGCAATATGCAAGGGATGTTTATGGGATACATAAGTTTGTTAAATCTACATGCACAACAAAATTTTCCTTAACTTCAGGAAAAGCCCAATCAACACGAAACGCTGTTGATACATTAGCCGAGGTTGTAACAGTTTTCGCGACAACGGTACGCTGCGACAAAAGCAAGTCAAAAATGTTAAAATATCCTTAAATTTAGAGACTTGATTTGCCGCGAAATTTTGGTTTGTTTTCCAACTGTCTCCAGATAAGCAATATTGCACCACAATTGTCACCGAAGCAATTGTTTCATCATTCTACACCAGCATAGCAAAACGTTGCAGTGCAGAAACTTCACATGAACTTTTATGGTTATTTCTGACGCTACGTGTGGCCGTGAAAACTTCCTGTTTTACAGGCTGAGCGATGGCAGTTGTTTCGGCGGTTTACACTGGAAGCTGATGTCATGTGATAGACTAACTTGTTGCACTGACGCATCGGTGGCATTGTTTGGACAACTCAGCTTGTGGTTAATCCGTGTCGTATTTAATAGTCATGCTGTTGTACAGCAAAACCGCTAATGTAGTTCTTAACCTGAGATCCGTGACCCCCCTAGGGGTGCATGAATTTGTTTTAAGGGGACCGCAAACCAGAATACAATCAAGAAAATCCGCTAGTTTTTTCCGTCCAGCTGAGCCATGATTCAGCATCGCAACACAACGATCGTCTGACATTGTCATGTTACAAGTCGACTGATCTTTTTTTTTATTTTGGTGGCGGCAATTGGCAGCTGGCTGAAGCCTGAAATTTGCTTCTTGCTGGTGCGTTTGAGGTACTCGCGCTAGGAAGCGACCAAATCTAATTTCTCAATATTCAAAAAACGTTGACAAAATGAAGGGATCCGCAGCGGTTTTGGGTGCAGTGAAACCGGTCTGCAGCGACAGAAAATTTGAGAATCACTGCGCTAATGCAATCACTTTATTGTTGCAGCAGATGCTTCACACTGGGACAACTTTGCTGAGGTGCGCCAGACCTCCATACAAATTCCATCAGAAAAAATTTATCATAAACGGCGTTGAGATCGCATTTGTTTAAAGGCTGAAATGTATATTGATTTGCCATTGCTTGTCAGCTATTCTACGGAAATGGTATCTCCCACCTTCTTCTTAATCATAAAATTGCTTCCTTGCCTCATCGGGTTGAAATACATCTCGTATTTCCTCAACAATTAGCATATTAACACAGAAGCGAGATTCGGAAAATTGCAACTCAGTTTCTATATGCAAAAGCAAAAAAGCCCTTGCGAAATTAAGCAAACTCACAAGCGAACCGCATGTATACCTCCCTCTGAGCGTGTTATTTGTGCCTGTGGGTACATATAGCAAAAGCCGTTCGGGGCAGATTGCTTAACGCATCGCAGCTGAGATTGTTGCTTGTTCGGCAGGTTACAGTGTTTAAAGTACGGATTGCTCAGCATGAAGTTCTCGCAATAATGATAACATCAGACAAATAGCGGTGATTAACCTTCGCAATGCTAAAATAATCACGGAGAGAAGGCGAACTGCTGCGCAATGCACAGATTATTCTGGCAAACGTATAAGTTACCGTACATTGAGGCACACCTTAAATACGATACAGATTCACCACAAACCGAACTGTTCAAACTAAATCATATATTTTAAGGTTTAGCTGGCTTGGTCAGAGCTGAGAGGGAAAAGTCTTTCATTGAATAGTCGAATTCCACCGCCATCGTTGCAAAAATCAATTTTATCTGCGGAAACAACGTCGCGAGGTACAAAGTTTTACGAGCCTCATCCGATGTTTTGCTTAGCCGTCATTTTCAAACATCCTGCTTTTTAAAAACGAGAAGTAAAAGCTTGAAAAAGGATATGTGGGCCTAGTTCGTACTTTATCGCAATTTATTGAAGCATTTTCGAAACAAACTTGTTCCACTTGACTTTATCAAGAGCAGTACATTTAGCGGAAGAACATAATCACGGCAGCACAGCAGGTTACTGGCGGTGACCTCAATCACATGAATTTACATAACCATGGTAGACGGTGCCAAATGGCCTTAATGGGGTGTTTGGGTCTGGGAATGCTTGATTGGTTAATTTTAACGATACGAACGCGCGCTCATATTAGACTACAGATCAGTAATTAAGTTATAAGATCAGTACATAAACAGACCGGCCTGACTTTCTAGCGCTGAGCTGCCAATGCGCAGTGAGGAAAATCTTCTCCAACAATTAAAACAAACAAAGCAAGCATATTGACAACACTGTCCCAAAATAACATGGAGTAACACAGTCGCTGAAAAAGCACAGCACAACGTAACATTCTACGCAAAGCAGCACATGAAACGCAACCTAAGTGCGGTGGAAACGATTACCAAAAATGTGACATGTCCAACTCTATCAGACCGAAGTGGCGTCACTAGATAGCAGGCGCTTAAATTTCAGTTTTCGCTCAAAACTAAAACAAAGCTCTGAAACTACTCCTATCCGCACACAAAAATACGCGGTTATCAGTCAGTCACACGCAGGTCTACGAAGGAAACAAGGTGCATCGGCGCACGTTCGTAACAACCGCGAAGCTTGGACTATAGTTTAAAATAATGTGTGCTGTGCAGTAAATCAACACACGAGGTGTTCTATACATTTGCTATCATTTGAGGGGTATACATCCGAGTAACTTCAAATTCTAGGCGAATGAAGTTAAAGTGGCTTCCTCTTTGGGTGAACAAAATTTATTCATAAATATTTGGTTAAGTAATTCATTTTGCTTCCTGAACTGTCTCGACTATTTCTTCCGATACTAGTGGTTGTTCAGCAGATTCTTTGGTCCTGTACGAGCAACATTTCTCTTTGAACTATTTGTGCCATTTCCAAATCTGTTATGTAGCTTTTAAAGCAAATGCGTGCTGTACAGTCTTGTTGGACTGTTTTCGATCATACTCCAACACACTAAACGCCATTTTTATTGGCTTGAATTCAATTTCTGTACCTGAAAAGACAAATGCATGAAACATAAAATATAAAATTTGTGTTGTTTTTAGCATATGCTGTTAAAACCCGAGGTTTTTTGAAAAAATGGTATATCAAACACATTTCATAATTACAACAAAAATTTTGAAACACCCTGCATAATACGTTTTTGCGTACTTATAAAAAAAAATTATCATCGCTCTACAATTGGATTTTTACGGTTGTTGAAAACACGTCTTACTAGAAAAAATCAATTGGTTTCAAGTTTTTCTTTTTGGACGTTGCTGCTGACCCTGGCTGACTTTTTATCTGGGGTGGAAAAATGCGTTATTCTGCCCCCACAGGCATGCATACCATGCAGGGGCATGCATACCATGCAGGGGCATGCATACCATGCGTTATTAGCACAACGCTCTAACCAACTGAGCTAACCGTCCGTGTTCAACAGTGAGAAAATGCTTTCAATGTCACAAACATCAAACACTCACTGTGATGGTTTGTGTTGATGGCAAGCCTCGTTGAAGTAAACTTTATTTGAATTTTCCGTGTTTCAGGAACTCACATCAAGTACAAGCAAACTGCAATTGCTCAATTTGTTCTCGTGTCGGGTATCAGGTGCTC
>JGI24021J15306_10013153_pt1 | contig 10278 bp, 8 predicted proteins | sample Ectturendosymbi1_FD_15306 | JGI IMG/M metagenome (IMG submission 15306) | reverse complement strand
ACTCAAGTTACTCAAGTTGCGTTGCCTGAACCACTTTCGGAGATAGTGCAAGTTGCCGTACGTAGCCTGTAGCCTAACGCTTTTTGGTTGATTTTGAAACGGTGGTTTTCAGAATGTACCGTACGTTTTTCGTATTTTTAAAAGGTACAATACAGGGTGGGCCAAAGTAGACGTGCTCTTGATTGCTTTTTCACATTTATGGCTGAAATTTTGGGAGGGTATTGACAAATACTGAATTGTTCCGGTAAGAAAATTATTCTACTTTCACCACTGGATGGGTATATATCAGGTTTGGGCAACCAGTCTGAGACCATGAGCCACAGTTCGTACTGTGTTCGCAAAGAGGCACAACATACAGATGGGCACAAATGAACACCATTCCATCTCTTCCTCACTCACACATGTACCTTTACTTAGCTAGATTAATGTAAATATCACACACCAACATGACAAGGACAGAACCTTACAACTCATTTATTGTTATGCGTGTTATTTAGTGGGAGGGACTTCTGACAATCAAGTTTGCGGAGTCGGAGGTAAAATATCCGACTCCGACTCCAACTCCCATCTTTCCAAAATTTCCGACTCCGACTTTCAAAAATTTCCGACTACGACTCCTTAACATAAAGGGAATGTAATTTGGCTGTTAAAGTCAGTGGAAATCGTGGTGCACAGCAAGAAATCTCTGTTTCAACAAAAGTTTCAAAAGAGATTTTACCATTTCAACAGGAAATCCCAATTTAAAGGTGTGATTTAAAAATGATCCAATTGGTCATCCGGAGACGGAGTCGGACAAACAATCCGACTCATACTCCCAGTGTTGTTAGGAATCCGACTCCTATTTAACCCAAAAACCCCGACTCCTTACGACTCCGACTCTGGCTCCGACTTCGCAACCCTGCTAGTAATTACGTAAGAGCCGCATGATACCGGACAACGAGACCCAAGCGGGTCGCGAGACGCCGGTTAGCCTCCTTGGCCTCGAGCCGCCGGTTGGCCAACCCTGGTGTTTATAGTGAAGTATAAACCATAGGTGCATCAGCACAATTTCGTACAAACGTTAATTAAAAATCTAACTTTTCTCATTTCTATTTAAGCTCACATTCATGTTGCTTGGCAGTACTTTAAGTATGAAAGCAACAACATGTTTGCTATTCGTCAAAAAGTACTTTTAGTAAAAAAACATTTGCTACAAGATTTAACGCTTCTAATAATTGCTTTTCCTCATCGCTTAACATTTCGCTTGAACCCTTATTAAAATTCAAGAGTTGCTGCAGATCGAGCTCATAATGCATTGCATCTGTCCAGGAAGCTTTCTCCAGGGTCACTGCAAAACGAAGGTTCCAAAAAATCTGTTCACACAGTTCAAGTCACTACGGGTACTAAAAACGGGGGTTCGTTTATTCCAAGGTCATGCAAGGCAGTAAATGAGTTAAAATCGTGTTTCTCTTTTCAGGCAATCCACATTTGACAACTCTCAATGTAGGGAACCTGAACATATTGCTTTCAATTGTAACGACATCAGTGAACTTTATGCGTCAAAATCAGAGACCAATTGTTCACTGTTTGACAAAAGTGGCGTAGCCAGCCCAAAATTTTGGGAGGGGTCAAATATTTTGACTTTAATCGAGCAACAGTACTTTGTTTGGTACACCGCCTCTCGAAGCACAAAACGACATGTTATGTTAGACATTTTGGGTGACATGACCCCTTTGGTCCCCCTGGCTACGCCTATGAATGACAACACTAATTTAATTGGTGCCGGTAAGCGATAAAGGCAATTTTGAATAAATCAAGATCTATACTTCCTTGTTATTTGTGCCCGTGCTTAAGATTTTTATTTTTGCAAAATAACTTTGGAGGTAAAATTTATCCGACAACATTCAAGAAACAGATAAAGTCACTTCTATTGCTTCCTTAACGTTTTAGTTTCACAGTGCTGATGGCTTGGCACCCGAACTTCAGAATTTAGTTTTTTCTGTCTTCCAAACTTACAGTAGTCATTTTTTCAAATTTAGAATATCCTCACTTTACTATAGCTGACGGTGACAACTCTTAACCATTCAACCATTCAACATAGAGACTTGAAAAATAGCCTACATCCAGAGCGGTCTCATCCTCTCTAAGCCCCTCCGGAAGAATCTCGTTTCACTAGCACGACATTCGTAATCGTAAACAACGCAGTATCGCAAAAAAACTCTTCCAGTGAAGCAACCGCTAGTTGTAACGTTTTTTTGACTTGGTCTTGCTCACTCTACTCCAACAATCGTCACTTACTGCTTAACTGTCATAGCAAGGAGGCGTACGAGCGTTTATAAGCATTTTGCGACATTCGATTAAAACAAGAAGTGGTGGTTGGTGGGTGTCTTCTATGGAAAGCAAATTCAAAAAGGAACATTGCTAGGTAGATTTGCGTTACATTCAGCGAGGTGATAAGTTACAGCTCCGCTTGCCACGGATTGATTGTCAGACAAAAGCAATGCGCTTTACTGATTTTTCAGCCATTTATGCTTGTGCACAATTCCTAAACAAATCATAACTTTCTTATTTTTCCAAAGCTATTCTAGACCAACAGGATAGTGATAGGATCCAAAGGCTTTTACCGCTTGAAATACTGCTTTCTGCTCAAACAGATTCCTGAAGACAAGCGAAAATATGCTGCCTATTTTGTCGATCTTGTTGACGTTTACAGTCACAACTTTCTTGTCGTTTTGCTGCGGAATGGATGTTTCTTTCCAGAAAGTAAACATTTTGACGAAGCAAGCTCAGCTTGAAACAAAACCTGTAACAGGCAAGTAGCATCAACGACTAAATTGAAATGCAAGCGCGTTGTTGCATGAGCATGACAATCAAGCTGTAGTAGGTTGTCTTTTTGAGTATAAGACAAAGCAGCATAGTTTACCTCCATAGCATGGTTGTAGTATCTAGCCTTGTGGAATTGAAATTCGTGGTTTAGCCTTGTGGAATTGAAATTTGTGGTATGTTGCAACAGTTTCAAGTTCAACTGATTCGAAACTACCAAGCAATTTTGGTTAAACATGAAACAAAGTATCGAAAACAGTAAAAATATTAAAAAGCTTATTCTGTGATGTTGACTAGGAATAGGTTTGCAGACCTTGTCTATTATCGTATAGGATTTCAATCACTGCAATAAAGTCTAAATTAGCTACGTCCAATCCGCAGTTCGCGGGCAGCAGGCGGCCAAGTCGAGGGTTTTGTGTGTCCCAGTTTAAGTTTTCGCTATAGTGTAAGTAGCTTTTTATATCTCAAGAAATTTAAACGAATAAGCTGAAAAAATCCTGTTGTTTCATGAAATGTAGTAACAAAGTGACTTCGTGAATGGAGTTGTTTATTTATGCGACGTCACCCATTTCTTGAAATTGGAATGAGGCAAATTACGTTTGTTGTGGATCGCTCCGGTCCGTTTAAGCTTTTTCTAATCTGTATCTATCTGTTGCAAAGAATTCCTTTCAAACCTCACGTCAAGAATAGGCGTAGCCAGGGAGGGGGCAAAAGGGGCATTATCCCCACATTTTTAGAAAATATAGTCATTTTGTGCTTTAAGAGGCGTTTTTCTAAACAAAATAGTTTTATTCGCCTAAAATCAAACATTGTGGACCCCCTCAAATTTTTGACTCCCCAATGTTTGCGCTGGCTACGCCACTGAGGTCAAGTACCATGTGGAATCGCTAATATCGCAAATTAATACAGCAGGTGCCAAATGTTTTTCTGAGATGCTGTTAAGAAATTTCAACTTATCCAGATGTCAGAAGTGAGATGATAGTGAAACACAGGTGACCCAAGGTTACTTCAAAATATTATATTTTAATTGTAGTAAGAGTGGCTAAGACGCTTTGCTGAAAAAAGAGCCTTTGTTGCAAAAATCCTGGTTGTTTTATTAATTGGCCATGTTCATGAATTGAAACGCTGTTAGACAAGAAAAATTACTTGTGGCTCATAACGGAAAATCGTACGTCCAACATTAATCTGTGAATTTTTCCATAAATGTCTCGACATCTACCTAGCTCTAAAGGCATTGCTGACTCATTTCAGCCTGAAATATTGCCAAGCCTTTGCCAGTACATCAGTGAATGCACAATGCCGCATAGTTTCCAAAAATTCAGAAAAAGTTTTCGTGATAGAGTTGAGTGACTTGGCAAGGGTTGTTGAAGCGAACCTAAGGTGTTTCTAAAACGCTTGGTTATCGACGGCCATTCGTCGTCGTTCAACTGCAGCGTAAAATTGGTGCTAAGCAAGCACATCTGTTTATTGGAGGCGCCATAATCAGACAACACTCCAGATTTGGCTGGCGTTTTTAAGTTTTCAATGAAGGATGAACTCCGAGTAGCGCTATGTGGTCTAAACAAAGACCAGATTAACGGTGTAATTGTGGCATTTTAAACTGTGTCGAGCAATCTCGTTGCTCACATGTCATTAAGGTTGCGGTTCAAGCAGCACTTTACCCGCTGGCAGCGATGCAGCATCGCTGCTAATTCGGGCAAGAAAAAATGAATGCATTGCAAAACCCAGCCGCTGCAAACGCTTGCTCAAACTTTGAACAACGACACAAACAGCGCAAACAATGGATTGTGAAAATGCCTAAATAAAAACAGACAGAATGATTGTTTTTCTTCACGTTTAAACTGAAACTCGAAAAAGTGATAGATTTAAAGTAGTCGCTCGATTCGCAGTGCATACACTAATGCATTGCAAAACGAGATTGGGTCAAGTTTCTCCTCGAGCATACAGTAATTTGTCGCCATAGTTTCCCACAAGACCCTTGACCGCTACTTTGGTTGGCAGGCTCGTTAGTTTCAGGAAGAACGTCAAGTAAAGAAGAGACAAGTCGCACTGTTCATTACAAAGTTTAATTGCTTCGCTGCACGATTGTAAGTACAAAATCGATTTTCTGCGTTGGTTTCAGGAATGTTTGAAAACCACGTCGACCACCGCAGGCCAGGATCTCACAATGTTCGGCAACCCGCAAGAGGTATGTGTCACTTTTGTGAATTTACTTATTTGGAAATTTTGTCAGTTGGGAAGACATGCGTTTTTCAGCAAATTTTTCAGATTTTCCACTTTAACAAAGTTTCTGTAAAAGTTTGTTAAAAGAACCATCTGTTCTCTTATATCTAACAACCGATGGTGTAAAAATATGGGTAAAGTAAAATATTATTGCGTTTTTCATATGAAAGTCACTCGATTATGTAGTTTGTGATTGCTTTTAGCTTTTGAAAAAGAACTTTCTCGCTATATTTTTCCAAAACTGATGCTATTACAAGGCAATGTGATTACATACACAACTTCGGGAAAAATTAGAGCCTACCGTACATGCAATTTTGAACAGATAACGTGTAACGAGTGGGTTTTGACGGAAAGCAGAATGGGTTTTCAACATGCAGTGCAAGGAATGGTTGTCGGGCTGTAGCAAACAAGCAGTGCTCTTGGCTATTCACTCTCCATTACGTCACATAGTTTTGCAGATCCGACAGAGAAGCCACATTGCAAACCACCACTCTTGAAAACATTTACTAGCTTTAAACTGTTGTTTCAACTAATTTGAGTTCTGAATCGCAGGCCATAAGCCGCTTTTTTGCAAAGGAAATACGGATTACGTCGGCTACACTGTGCACCTTTATCCAATTTGTTTGCTTTTGCAGTTTTCTGCAAATCAAGCGTGTGTTTGAGAAACATTTTGTAGTGTTAAGATCATGTTCAAAAGGTTACACCACTTTTCTGATTTAAACGGTGTAAAAGCAAGAAATCCTCAGTTGTGATGAGAGACTAAAATTGTATTTCTGAAGGGTTCTGGACTATTCTTCCCCCCCCATCCCATTCTTCGGTCGAAGCGAGACCTTCCTCGTGCGCTGAAACGTCCAGAGATGGAATTTATATTTTGAAATCTCATGAAAGAGTCTATTGTTTGAAGAAATGGCTGGTGCGAAAAAGCTACGGCAGTGTTTATTAGGGTTTGTTTTTGCAGCAGATAACTATTTAGATTGTACACTTTTTAACTAAATTAATTTAGCCAAAATTATAAATATCCTTTTATTGCGGAAGTCAGGCCCGCAATCAAAGAGGGGTGAGCAATCAAGAAATTGCCTCCCGGGAAATTTTCAAAAATATGCTTGGTCGTTATGTACAACAACTGGTTACAATAATTTGGCCCCTCTCACGAAAATATCAGCTTGTTGCGACGCTGGTGGAAGTTCTTTTTTTTTTAAGTAGTTTAAAAAAAAACTTTTAAAGTGTTTTTTTAATACTGTACCAGGTTTAAAGCAATGGGTCCTGTTCAAGCGCAGATGATTAGTTTCAATAGAAAAATTTAAGTGTTTCAGCCGTTTTAATACATTTCTGAACTTTAGCAGAAAATTGCACTTAATCACCAGAATAAGTAGCTCCTGCTAGCTAATACGAACCTAGTGGTTGTTTGTACGAGCGCACAGAAGGAATTCAAATGATTGCTACTTTCAACAATGTTGCTTACTCAGTAGTTTGGAGGAGGATTCGCAAGGAACAAAATAAACGTTTTTGGTAGCTGGAAATGCTTAGTTGCTATATCACAAACTAACAACTACGGAAGCTTCACCACTGCATTGCGGAGAAATTAGAGTAAAATAAAGTTCGTGCTTAGCCATTCCGATAATACTTTTCCAGGTATTTCAAAGACGCGATGGAAGCATTCTCGATTTTCATACGAAAACGTGGGATGAGTACGCTAATGGTTTTGGCCACATTGAGCGAGAATTTTGGTTGGGTAAAAAGCACGCGTTGATTTTGTAGTCTGCATGCAATAAACGAAAGATTAAACTGACAATTGCGTCTGCTTCTTTGCGCTTAACAAATGAAATCTGTGAACGGTGGCGTGCCGAGGGGGGCAGGGGGATACAATGCCCCGGGCGCTGAAAACATTGTCGCAAGTACTTTTTTCAATACAGTGAATTTGCTCCCAAAAGAGCTTAGGTTCGAAAATGGAAGCGCAAAACTTGTTTTTTTGCCCCGGGCGCCATAACCTCGGTACGCCTCCGCTTGTCAGCGCATTTACTTTCTCCTAGTCTATTTTTTTTTGTTTGTTATGGGTTTCGAGGTAACACACGCAGTATGTGTATGATTATACAATGCAGCTAATTCAATGCTGTTGTCAAGTGAGACGGTGATGCTCGTTTGAAACTTACTTAAGAGTAAAAAAATTATTGGAAGATTTTGACATGAGTAAATAGCTTTGGCGTTTGCTGAATAACTATAAGTATTTGATGTGATTTGATTGCCGGACACAAAAAGCCAGTCAACCTTTTCACCAATTTTGGCACGTTTTTTGTGTGATTTATACAGTTGTGCAAGTCTACATTATCCAGTTCATAACGAGCAATCCATGTCAGGGTTTCTCTCATAAAGGTTTGCCAAAGACGAAAGGCTACAGCTATGTTGGAAAATTAGTACCGTATTTGATTTTCAGGCTTGAACGCGCTTCACCGCATCACTCAAAGAGGAAAATGCAGGCTGCGTGTTCACCTAAAAAGCTTTGACGGGATGGCCGCCTACGCAGAATACAGGTCAGTCTTTCTGGATACTTTTCGATATTTTCAACAAGGCAATGTTGTAAACTGTGAAATAACCCTTCTTGATGTTCACTGAGTCACATCGATATGCCAGGCAAGAATCGTAAAATAGTTGTTCAGCAGAAATCCAACCAAAGCGTTTTATTCGCCTGAAAGCGAGTCATAAGCCATCTGAATGGAAAGTTAATAACAAACAAGTATGAAATGGTCACATGGAAAAACTACATGGAAAAACTGTGTTTTTTTTATTAGAAACAGGAAAGGAAATGAAATGTTTATCATTTGAATCTGTTATCAGAACCACTGTTATTTTACCGTATTTATTCGACCGTTACCCGTCTTTGATTACACTGTGTGTAGAAGCCGCATAAAATTATCGTGAAAAGTAATCTAAGCGCCCTTGGATGCGAGCCACATCAGTAAAGTATGGTTAACCTGCATAAGTCTCAAGTGGCATACCGCTTTTTAACAGCATGTAAGGTCGACAGAACTATTGGCAAATAAATTGTTACGCCTTTGTTACGGTAACAAATGTTTTAAGAATTTGGGCGTGCTCTCGAAGTGCGAAACATTGCAGCTTTCCGCACAGGACTGCCTTTATAAAGGAAATGGTTATGGTAGGAAAACCATAACAGCTGCCCTTGATGTTGAGCCGTCTTTGTGTATAAACCGCATAAAGCGATGACAGAAGATAGGCATATGCTACTACTTATAAATGGTAATCAAAAAAGAAAGGTTAGAGAATGGCCTTGTTTATTAAAAAATGAGAGAGAATGGCAGTTTATCTTTCAAACTGAACGATGCTCAAAACGTACATCAATACGTTGCGCACAGGTTTTCTTTACAAGAGGCGATAATTATTTGGAAACCGCTTGAAATATTTTTCTTTGCATATTTTTGATGAACCACAGGAAACCTGTTATTTTTGTTCTTTTCATTAATTTTACTTGTTTCTTGCCGTTACCTGGCTTCTCTTGACATGGTGCTCAAAACGATAATTGCATCTTCTCATGTTCGCTTCCTTGTCGTTTCGTGGCAGAGAATTTTCCGTTGCGAATCAATCAGAATTGTTTCGGATCAAGTTGTCTGGCTACAGCGGCACGGCCGGAAATGCTCTGTTGTCGTGGAGACGATGGGCGAACATCGACGGGATGTCGTTCACGACAGTTGACCAAGACAACGATGGGTAAGTACTGATTAACATTTTTGATGTTGCCGTTGCCGGCTAAGGTTTTGCTTTCTTAATTTCATAACTTACATGGATAGAGAACAGTAAAAACCTTCATCAACACAAACTGGAAAGCCTGGTAGCATTCTTCTTTAAATTGCCATTTGCTACAAATTCACAAGATTTCAAAGTTTATTATGCTGTCCCTTTGTGGTTTTGACCACAGTTGCCTGTGTCAACAGATTCGCAACGTTCGAAATTCGACTGTATATGGACAACAGTCTCGGTTTGCATGGCGGTGCTGGCGCCTCGTGCGTTTATAATAAGCATGTTGGAAACCAACATTGCAATGTGTGCAATGGGCTTTTGTTTGTATCCAGGGGATTGATAATTTTTTATGCAGTCGTTTGTATGAAGTTCACTTGGAGCAATTCTGTGGAAGGTTAGATGCACCTAGGATTTCATCGCTTTGCACACACTTTAAGTAAATGTTGCAAATTTGTTGACGTGGTCCACCCAGTGGTTTTTCTTGGTATTGCATGCAATATCGTTATTGTTAGAAATAGCCTACATTTAGATTTTGTGTTTATTTTTGGAGTTAAGCTCAAAAAGGACATAAATCATCGTCTACTTTGTTCCAAAGCGTTGTGGGGAGGGGACGAAAATCTGTTTTGTACTGTTCCGTTAGGTCGTGATTGACAGATATGCTGATGAAAATTGAAACAAGAGGCCCATCGGACAGGGGGAAGTCCGCAGCCCTCACAGTGAAAAAATCCAAAATGCAATCGTAGGAGAATTTCGGACGTAAACTGGAGTTTAGTTGCTGGAAAACCAACAAAGTGTTCTGGCAAACCATCTGGTGCCTTCACGGCCAAAATCTAACATTGCTAAATGCATCAAAGACCAAAATGATCTCTTATTCATAAATGACGAAGACATGCTTGTCGGATTGAGAGAATATTTCAAATATTTTTGAACCCAGACACTATCACAACATCGGACATAAAGGTAGTAAATTTGGAAGAGGAGACTGCCATCACCGTACGCTAAGTCATCCTAGCTGTCTAAACGTACAAGGTGGCAGGCCACGATGAAATCCGAGGTGAAATGCTCAAAGCCTTGAATCGAGGTTTCTCTGGCTAGCTCGTATGTTCCAGGTGGCCTGTTGTCCTAGACGGGCACCGAAAGATTAGCAAACTGGGGTGATCATCCCCACACACACAAATGAAGACAGAAGAGATTGCACTAACTACCGAGGCATGTCTCTCTATTCAGTCTTCATGGAAACGTGTATGCCTAATCAGTGGCGTAGCCTGCACAAAATTTTTGGAGGGACCAAATGTTTTGACTTCAAGTGAGCAACAGTATTTCGTTTGGAACACCTCCTCTCGAAGCACAAAACAACACCATATGCTAGAAATTTGGGAGGGGCCACAGCCCTTTTCACCCACCCTGGCTACGCCTATGAACAAACGATGGAGGATACGCAGGCCGAGTCAATTATTGCGTCGATGTTGGAAGCTGCAACTTTAACCAGTAGCGTAGCGAGCC